>Ga0272441_10001444_pt1 | contig 50721 bp, 70 predicted proteins | sample SSMProp6N_FD_193582 | JGI IMG/M metagenome (GOLD analysis project Ga0272441, IMG submission 193582) | Marine sediment archaeal communities from Little Sippewissett salt marsh, Falmouth, MA, United States - SSM-Prop-6N | ecosystem: Environmental > Aquatic > Marine > Wetlands > Sediment ... | reverse complement strand
CATAGAGGTAGCAGTCGATGTATCGCGTCTGGTCGCTAATCAGTGCCGCATTCCCCGTAGCCCCGGTGATGACCAGGCGCTCAAACGCCGAGTGCTCGATGGACTGCCCGTTGATATCGATGATGTCGGTTACGTCGATGTGGGCATCGTTGACGAAGGTGTAGTGCTCCATCGCAGCGGCAAGTGTGTGGTTGCCGTGAATGTGCATGAGGCGCAGGCCGTTCGCGTCGGCAATCGTCTTGCCGTTGGCGATGGTCGTGGTCGGGAAGGGCGCGGTGCCGTAGGGCCATGCGGTGCTGTTCGTACCAGCGCTATCCACCCAGACCATGCCGCCTGCGAACATTCCTTCCTGGAGTGCGGTATCGAGGTCGAGCCCGCCCGCGTCGCTGACGGGCAGGCCGCCCGCCGCATCGGCTGCGGCGGCGGGGATGGCGCCCGCTACCGTCGCGCCGCCCGCCCACTGCGTCGCATCGACCTGGAGCTTGTCGGTACTGGCCAGTGAATCGTAGACGTTGGCCGGCACGACGAAAAAGTTGCGCCAGCACGGCAGGGCGCCGGTTTCCTTGACCATGATGCGGAGGCGGCCGAGGGTCGCGGTGTCGGAGGTCGAGAGGTAGCAGTCGTATTCGCCCAGCTCGTCGTGCACGCAGGTCCGTGTGTCGGCCTTCTGCGAGTAGTCGCCGCCGTTGACCGAGACGCGGACATCGGTCCGCGCGATGGTGAGATTCGTCTCGGCAGTCACGCCGTCGCCGCTATCGAGGAACGGCCCGAGCTTCACCGTGCAGGCCGTGGACTGCTTGAGGATGGTATCGGCGAGGCTCAGGCCGCCCCACCAGGCGGCGGAGAGGCCGACGGCGAACATGACGAGCACGCCGAGCCAGGTGCGCCCGAGGTTGCGGAGTGTGCGGAACATCAGCCTGATCTCCTGAGCCTGTATTGGTGCATGAGTTGGGGGACGGCGCCGCCGGCTGCGGGCTTGCTCTCCTCGGCGGCCACGGTCAGTTCGTTGTCGGCCTCGCCGCCGCCGTTGGCGTGCTCGAAGGCGATCCAGTCGGCGCTGCGGGCGGTGCCGCTCACGCGCAGCTCGTCCAGGCTGCCGTTGTAGTCCGAGGCCTGCACGAAGTCGCAGCCGACATAGAAGACGCCGTTGGTATCGATGGCGCCCGCCTTGCTCCCCGTGTCCGCCTGTACCGATCCGTCGCAGTACATCTTGAGCGTGCCATCGGCCTCACGGACGCCGACGACGTGCTCCCAGCTACCCGTGGGGGCGGCGTCGCTGTAGCACCCGTCGTAGGTCGGCGAGTACAATACGGTGAACCGCCAGTAGCCCGTATGCGTCGGGCTCTGTGCAAGAAAATAGCCATCCATGCTCGTGGCATCGTACCTGTAGAAGATCCGCGTGGCGGCGTCGGTGGCGTCCGGCTCTGCCCAGGCGTGCAGGCTGAAGCCTGCGGCGAAATCGAAGTCGGCATCGTCGGCACGGCTCAGGTAGTCGTCGGTGCCGGGCAGGTCCACGGCGTCGGCGATCTGGCCTGTCTGCGAGTAGTTGACGGTGCCGCTTTCTGAGAGGTCATTGCTGTTGCTTGTGCTGTCGTCAGCGCCCCCGCTGCTGTCGGACAGATGCCACACCGCGCGCCAGTTGCCGTCCGCGTCCCACGCGCCGGTGCCGTCGTCTTGGTCGCCCCCCGAGTGGGAGTAGTAGATCCAGATCGTGTCGTCGGTCGCGGAGTTGCCGTCGCCGTTGAGCGATTGCGTCTCGACCCACGTCTCCATGTTCACATAGTTGGCGCCTTCGCTGTATGCCTCGTTCTCGAAGTCGAGTTCGTTCCCCGACGAATCCCAGAACGTGTATTGCCCGTCCGCGATTTTGTCCTTGTCGATCTGGTGCGTGTCGGTGATCTTCACGAGGACGGTGAAGTTGCTCAGGGTGGTCGAGCCCATGTTCGAGTTGTCGATGGTAATGGCGCGGCGGTAGGAGCAGTCGGCATCGCGCCAGGCCTCGGTGGCGCGCACCGCCCCCGCACAGATCAGCAGGAGGGCGAGGGCGGTGAGGATGCGGCGGCTCATCTCAGTTCTGCTCCGCGTCGCGGAATGCCTTGGCGGCGGCGTAGAAGGCGGGGATGTTGGCCATCTCGGCGTCGAGGGCGGTGATGGACGCGGCGAGCTTTGCCTTGTCCTCGGCGCTGGTCTCGGGGTCGTCGCGCTGGGCGATCCAGGCGGCGCGGATGGCCTGCATGTCGTCGGCGACCTTGACCGCCTGCTGAGCGAGGCTCACGAGGCGGGAGCGGCCGGCCTTCAGTGCCTGGTAGTTGTCGCGCCAGGTGGCATCCTGCTGGATGGTGGCGGCGAGTGCGCAGGCGGCGACGGCGGCGAGGATGGCGATGCACAGCAGCTTCTTCACGGCTTCGGCTCCTTGAGTTGGAGGAGGAGGGAGCGGAGTTCGGCGATGTCGGCCTTGAGGTCGCGGAGGTCGTCGCGGATGCGTTCGATGGCCTGGTCGTGCTCGCGTCGGGGCACGGCCTCGGGCTGCGCGGCGAGCTCTGCCTCGATGCGGGCGAGGCGTTGCGAGGTGTCGCCCGACGTGCCGCCGAGCAGGTCCTTGACGCTCACCCCCGCCATGGCGAGGACGATGAGCAGGATGACCACCTGCGCGGGGTTTTTGATGAATGCCCCGAGGAGCTTGGAGGTGCCGTTACCGTTGGCGGCGGGGACGGGGACGGGGGTGCTCATGGGAGGAGAACTCCTCGGTAGCGGAACCGTCCCGCCTGCGTGAGGTGCCAGAGTTCGGCGGGGCCGAAGGTCTCGGGCTCCACGCGGTATCCGCGGGAGGGGGCGAGGTGGTTGATGGCGCGGGCGACGGCCTCGTAGCAGATGTATGCGAGGGTTCCGAGCAGGTCGACGACGGGGGTGCCGCCCTGGCCGGCCAGGCGCCGCCAGGTGCGAATGGCACGGTTGCCTGCGAGCCATCCGTCGTAGATGGGGGCGGCGGCTGCGAGCTCGTTGCACCAGTCGAGCAGGCTCTCGTTTTCGTCGAAGCTGAGCGGGGGAGCCCAGGTGAAGGCGTGGCAGTGGCCGCCGCGCGTGATGGCCTGGCGGGCGGGGTAGAAGCGGAGCCTGGGGACCCATGCCTCGAGCACGTCCCATCCGTAGCGGATGGCCATGTGGTGGCCGGAGTGCTCTCCGCCGCCGTCCTCGAGCTGGATGGCCAGGCCGAGGGGGTCGGTGCTGGTGTGCCAGACGAGGATCTGATGCTCGTCGGGGTGGCTGGCGAGGTGGATCGTGGGGGCGTCGCTCACAGGTCTGCCCTCCATCCGGAGCGGGCGTGCTGCACGCGGTCGACGCGGCGGCACTCGAGGGTGGCCATGCCTGCGGCCTTGTCGCGGACCGCGGCCACCGTGTAGTCCACGCCGTCGATGGCCACCGTGTCGCCGGTGGCGGGGCTGGCCACGTCGGCGAGGGAGATGTCGATGTTGATGCTCTGCACGTCGGCGGAGCCGTGCTCGTCCTCGTCGCGGTCGGTGTCGAGCAGGTCGGGGATGGCGGTGATTTCGGAGGCCGAGCCGCCCTTGGGGGTGTAGGTGACGGTGGTGCCCATGTAGTCCATCGCGGCGGTGCGTGCGGCGGCGAAGGCATCGTCGAAGACGCTCACGACGGCACCCCCTCGAGCATTCGCTGGTAGAAGGCCTTGAGCGTGAACTTCTGGCGTGCTCGGGCTCGGCAGGCTTCGATGCTGGCGGCCCGGCGCCGGGGGCGGTCGAGATGCCATTTGACCAACTCGACCATGTGGTCGAGGGTGGAGAACACCGGCATGTCGGGGAATTCCCTGTCCACGGCTCGGTTGTGCTCGGCGATGGCGAAGCCTCCGCACATGGGGATCTGCCAGTGGCGGAGGATGAGGTATTCGGGGTCGAGGCCGGAGGGTCCGTGCCAGGGGAGGATGACGTTGACGGTTGTGGCGTGGAACTGGCAGCGGATCCGCTGCTGGTCGAGCCACGGCCACGAGCCGTTGCCGATGCCCCAGCAGGCGGTGGGGATGCCGGCGTCGAGGAGCATTCGGATGGCCTGCTGCCTGTGGGGGTAGAGGTGTCCGAACAGGCCGGCGGGAGCGCCGTGGGCGGCGAACTCGGGGGGCTTGAGGTTGGTGGGCCGCCAGAAGCCGGGGTCGGCGCCGGCGTAGTCGATGCGGACGTTGCAGCCGAGGCGGGCGAAGTGGTCGCGGTCGGCCTCGGTGCACACGACGAGCTGGTCGAAGTGGCGGGCGAAGTCGCCGTAGATGGGGCGTTTGGTCTCGGGCGGGTCGTAGGTCCACCAGATGGTGTGGCAGCCGCGTGCGCGGGCTCGCTCGACGAGTGCGGTGGGGAGGCAGCCTGGGGGGTGGAGGAGGTCGCCCTGCTGGACGATGAGGAGGTCCGCCCATCGGAGGGCACGGTCGCCGGGGAGGGTGTCGTGGCGGAAGTTGACGGCGGCGACGTTGTGGCCGAGGGCGCGGAGTGCCGCCACGGCGGCGGTGGTGTGGTAGAGTTGGAGGAGCACGATGTTCATCAGTTGCGGATCCAGTGCCAGTGGGCGTCGCCCGTGGGGTCGGGGGTGCCTGCGATGCGCTTGACGCAGCGGAAGCCGGCCTCGGCGAGGATGTCGGGGATGGGCTCGGTTTGGTTGACGTGGAGCCCCACGTTGTCGGGCAGGCCGGGTGCCCGGCAGAATGGCGCGGAGTAGAGGAAGTGGCCGCTGCGCTTGACGCGTGGCAGCCATTGCTCGCGGAGCACGCGGGGGTAGTCGGGGATGTGCTCGAGCACGTCGACGGCGATGAGCACGTCGACCTCGGGGGGGTCGGTATCGAAGTTCACGACGCCGGGGATGTCGTCGCGGTGGCGCTGGTATCGGCAGCGTGCGAACTCTCGGTTCCAGTGGTTCGGATCGGAGTAGAAGACGAGGCAGCCGCGTTGGGCGAGGTAGAGGGCGTCGGTGCCGATGCCCGCTCCCACGTCGAGGGCGACGGGCGGGTTGCCCTCGGCGTCGAGGCCGGCGAGGAGGTCGAGGGGGTGGCACCATCGGGGGTCGCAGAGGGCGAACACGTAGGCGGCGGTGGTGCGGTAGTACCAGGCGAGCTCGGGACGCGACGTGGGGTCCCACGCGACCCATGAGCGGTGGGGCTGGTTGGGGCTGCGGGTGCTGAGCTCGCGGCAGCGGGCGCGGGGGATGCCCGTGTAGGCCGCGAGGTCGTCGAGGATGGGTCCGACGAGGCCGGGGTCCTTGATGGTGGCGGGGTCTAGCACGGGGCGCGCTCCTGTTCGGCGGCGACCATCTCGGCCAGGATGTCGTGGATGCGGTGCTCGACGTGCCAGTCGTAGTAGCACTCGAACTGCGTGGTGTCGGAGTAGTAGCAGCGGTGGTCGCCGAGGCGGGGGGTGGGGTCGAGCGTGAAGTCGAGGTGCTTGCCCGCGAGCTTTTCGGCGCGGCCGATGGCCTCGAGGACGGAGATGGAGTTGCCCGGGCCCCCGCCGAGGTTGTAGACCGGCCCTCCGTGGATGGGGCGGGCTCGGAAGCACTCGATGGCGGCGACGAGGTCGGCGGCGTGGAGCTGGTCGCGGACCTGCTTGCCGCCGTAGCCGTAGATCGTGTAGGGCTTGCCCGTGACGACGCAGTGCACGAGGTAGGACAGGAATCCGTGCAGTTCTGCGCCTCTGTGGGCAGGTCCGGTCAGGCATCCGCACCGGAAGCAGGCCGTGCGCATGCCGAACGTCTGGGCGTACTCCTGGACGTAGAGGTCGGCGGCGGCCTTCGAGCAGCCGAAGAAGGAGTGGAGGCTGGCGTCGATGGACATTTGCTCGCTGATGCCGTGCTCGTGGGGTGGCTTGAGGGCGTAGCGGGTGGCGAGCTCGACCGTGGGGAGGCGGTTGGGCGCATCGCCGTAGACCTTGTTCGTGCTGAGGAACACGAAGGGGGCTTCGGGGCAGTGGCGGTGAGCCTGGTCGAGGAGGAACACGGTTCCCCAGGCGTTGGTCGTGAAGTCCTCGAGCACGTGGTCGCGGGCCCAGTCGTGGGAGGGCTGGGCCGCGGCGTGGGCGATGAGTGCGAAGGGGCCGTGGTCGGCGAATGCCCGCTGCATGCCCCGGATGTCGGCGGCGATGTGGGTGTAGCCTGGGATGGCCTCGAGCTGAGCGCGGACGGGGAGGGTGGAGGCGTCGTCGCCGAAGAATCTGCGGCGGGCATCGTTGTCGACGCCGACGACCTCCCAGCCCTGGGCGAGGTAGAATCGGGCGGCTTCGGAGCCGATGAGCCCGCACGAGCCTGTGATGAGAGCCTTCATCGGGGGTTGCCCCCCATGTTGGCGTAGGGGACGGCGGGGTTGCCCTTGCCGATGTGGTCGGCGTAGGTCTGGAGGGGGTGTGCGACCTGCCAGCCGAGGCTGTGGAAGTAGCGGCCTATGTGGGGCTCCATCCCTCGGTTTCGGATGTGCGGGAAAGGGCGGAGCTCGCGGAGCAGGCCGGGGCGTGCCATGTGCACCCGCATACTGAACTGGCCGAAGCGGTTGCACCAGAAGCCAGGGGTCCAGGTGCGGAGGTATGGGTGGGGTTGGGCCTCCTCGGCGGAGACGAAGTGGCCTGCGGCCTCGTTGCGTGCGAGGACGCCGGGCAGGTGCTCGGTGAGGACCTCGCCGACGCGGGGGTCGGCCTGGAGGATGTCGGCGGCGTAGTCGAGCCAGCCTGGGAGGAGCCACTCGTAGTCCGATTCCATGTAGACGCGGTAGGGCTCTGGCTGGTTGGCATAGAGGAGGTTGAAGCAGGCCATGACGGCGCGGGTGCCCGTGGTGTTGACGACCTGGAACCAGCAGCCGAGCTCCGCCTGTATCGCGTTGATGGTCTGGCAGGTTTCGGCGTCGGAATCGTCGTCGATGAGCACCCAGCGGTAGTCGCCGTCGGCGGGTGAGCCGTAGAGGCGGACGAAGGATTCGGCCGTCCTGCGGAGCAGGTCGGGCCGGTTGTAGTTTGGCGTTGCGATCAGGAATCGTGGCATCGTTTCGGCCCCCGCCCGGGGAGAGGGGAGGAGCGGCCCCTCTCCCCGGGCTCGTGCGGCGCGGCGGCGAAGGCTACGTGTTGCAGCCGGTGAAGAGGTAGCCACAGTTGGCCAGGACGATCTCCTCGTCGGTGTGGTGGCGAGCCCTCACGATCTCGCTGCGGGTCTGCGGTTCGGCGTAGCTCTCGAACACGAGGTTCTCGGCGCTGTCCCTCTCCCACAGGAACGTCCTGCCGATGCAGGGCTCGCGGAGGCGGCTCGGGTTCTCGGCGACCTTGCAGAGGAAGGCGAAGTCGTCGTCCCACATGTCGTCGATGGTGGACGCCTGGCCCTCGTCGGTGGTGTCGTAGACGGCGTCGGCGATGAGCACCTGGCGGAGGCCGAGCATCTTGGCGATGAGCTCGGCGGTGTAGTCGCCGCGGTCCATGCCGGGGTAGGTGTACTGGATGCGGTCGGTGATCTGGTCGCAGAGCGTGAACCACTGGAAGGTGTCGCGCCCGACGACGAGCGTATCGGGCAGGAGGCCCGTGGCGGCGCGGATGACGAGGCGCGCGGCGTGGATGTCCGTGATTGGCACGGCAGCGGCGGGCACATCCCATGCGGCGGCGACGGCGCCGGTGTTGCCCCAGTTGGCGGCGACCTGGCACATGGTGAGGATCCGCTGCTCCTGCATTCGGAGCACGATGTCGCTCACCGTGCGGCCTGCCTCCTCCTCGAGGTCGAAGAAGCTCTCCGTCTCGGCGGCCTGCACCTCGTCGACGGGCTGCTCGACGCCGTATTCCTTGCAGGCGTAGTTGTCGGTCGTCCAGTTCCAGTCGATGCGGCCGTAGGCGGCCTTGGGCGCGCGCTCGATGGATTCGGGGAGCTTGAGCATCGACTCGGTGGGGATCATCGGGTAATAGCCCGTCTTCTGATCCACGGGGAAGAGCGGGAAGAGCTTGAGGCCGATGAAGGGGCGCGTCATCAGGAACTCGCGGAGGCAGTCCTGGATGTCGCGTCGCGGGCGAACATTGTCGGGTGCGAGCTCGGCCATTTGAGTTCTCCTCGGCAAGGGGTGGCAAAAAAAAGGGCGGTGGAGCTCTTTCGAGCTCGCACCGCCCTATCGGTGCTCCCGTCGGCGGCGTCTAGGGTCGCCGCTGGTGGCCTGGCCGGGCCTCGACGGGCTCAGGTTGTCAATCGGGCCACGTCGGGGGTCAGGAGCCGGTGACGGTCTCGGTGGTGCCGCTGGGGTCGAGCCACGCTTCGAAGATCGAGCCCGCGCCCGTGGCGGCCTCGAAGGCGATGCCCACGCGGAGGTAGGTGCCCGCGGCGGCGGGGAGTGCCTGCACCCTGCCGTCGGCGGCGGCGTAGATGAAGGCGCCGTCGACGATGGCGCCGGCGGCCTCGACTTTCTGCGTGCCCCCGGCCTTGAAGTCCTGGACGGCGACCTCGGAGCCGACGACGTAGGACGAGTTGTCGCCGGCCTGGATGACGCCGATGGGGACGTAGGTGGCGGTGGCCTCCATGAAGATCACGTCGGAGGACGTGGCGGATTCGCGCCGCACGAGGCGGTACCGGGCGAGGGTCTCCTCGCCTCCGACCACTCGGGTGAAGGTTCGCACGGTCTGGCTGGCCATTGAAGGTCCCCTAATTGAGCAGGGCTTGGCAGGTTTCGAGGTAGAGGGAGCGGTTGCGGTCGCGGATGGTGCGGGCGGCGTCGAGGGCGCATTGGCTCGCGCCGCGGTAGTCGGCGAGGATGTCGAGCACGGTATCGGCGGCGGCCTGGCTGTCCTCGTAGCGGACGCGCCAGGGGACGAATGGGATCGCCTCGGATGCGACGACGGGGATCCCCTCGCTCATGTGCTCGACCGCCACGTAGTTGAAACTCTCCGTCATGGAGAGCTGGAGCCCGACGTGGATGCTCGAGCCGAGCCAGGCGCAGAAGTCCGCGTGGTCGCGGTAGGGCTCCTCGACGAGGGGGAGCTGGCACGCGTTGGCGAACATCTTGCACCGTTCGTTGTAGTGCCGATGATCGGTGCGTGTGAACTGCATGTGGAGGCAGGCTCGGCGGCGGGCGTTGACCAGGGCAGAGGCGAGGACGTGACCCGAAGGGTGCTTGAGCAGTCGGACGGCGAAGATGGCGGACAGCTCGACCCTGCGGTTCCTTGCGGGTCCTCGGCGCGGCGTGTCGGCGACGGGGGCAACGGTGACGTTGGGCATGCAGACGACGTTGTGGAGGCCGGCGCCGTGGAGGCGTGCGCTCTCGTAGGGAGAGACGAATGCGAGCTTGACGTTGGGGAGGCGGCGGCTCATTTCGAGCACCTGCATGGTCTTGTAGAAGTCGCCGCTCTGGAAGAGCCAGGCGAGGTTGCTGTGGATGCGCTGCACCCAGATGGTGTCGCGGAACTTGCGCGCGAGGGCTTCGAGGTCTTCGGGCGGTGTGCAGAGAGCGGAGACGACGACCATGCGGGGCGCGTGCTCTGCCATCCAGGGACCCCAGATGTGCGGGCCTTGGCTGCCGTCGGAGCGGGGCAGGTCGGTGAGGCACATTGCGATGGCACGGTAGCCTTCCTCGTTGAGGACTGCGGCACACTGCCGGGTGTTGTTGCTCAAGCCTGTCGAGCGGAAGGGCGGCTTGGCGTAGAAGAAAGCGGCGTCGAACACCTCCGGCCCCCTGGTTGGTGGTTACTTCCCGAGGCAGTCGGGGAAGCGGTTGCGGGCGATCTTGGCGGCCTCGGTGCGGGCGGCGAGGAGATCCTTGCCTGCGAGGCTGGCCTTGCCGAGCTCGGTGAGGACGAGGGCGATGGCTTCCTCCCATGTGGACGGCGCGCCCTTGGCCTCGGTCTCGGCCTTCTTCTTGTCGGCCTCGACCTCGGCGTCGGTCTTCTGCTTGTCGGTGTGGGTCTGGGGCACGAGCTTGTCGCGCTCGGCGAGCTGTGCCTCGACGGCCTTGCGGGCCTCGGCCTCGTCTGCGAGGCGGACCTTGAGCACGTCGGCGTAGGCGGCCTTGGCCTCGGCGAGTGTGTCGCCGGCGACGAAGCGGTCGATGGCGAACTTGGGGTCCTCGGCGAAGGTCTCGCCGAACTCCGCGAGCTGGGCGCGGAGGATGTCGCCGGTGTGCTCCATCGCCTTGGCGCTGGCCTTGCCCTCGATGTCCTTGACGGCGTCGGCGAACTGCTCGCGCAGGGCCTCGGGCGTCATCTTGTCGGTCTCGTCTGCCATGGTCGGTTCCTCCTGTCGGGGGGTTTCCGCCGACGAGCGGCGGAGCCGCCCCGGCGATTGGAGTGCTGTGGATAGGTGGCCGACGGCGTCGATGAGGCCGTTGGCCTTGGCGTCCTCGGCGAGCCAGGCGGCTCCCGTTGCAAGCTGTCGGATGGCCTTTTGCGTGGTTCGGCGGCCGCGGGCGACGGCCTTGACGAAGTAGCCGGCCATTCCGTCGATGATGCCCTGCCACTCGTCGATGGCTTCCTGGCTGACGGGCACGCCCGTGGAGCCCTGGCCCTTGAGGGGGCCTGATGCGATGAGATAGACCTTCAGGCCGTCGTCTTCTGCCGCCTTGCTTGTGTCCCAGATCGTCATATACACGCCGATGGAGCCTACAGTGGCGGTGGCGTTGGCGGTGATGGTGCGTGCCTGGGATGCGATCCAGTAGGCGGCGGAGGCCCCGATGTCTGCGATGTGGGCGTCGATGGGCTTGATCTTCGATGCTTCGTAGACCTTGTCGCCGAGAGCTTCGACGCCTGCGGCATCGCCGCCAGGGCTGTCGATGGAGAGGAGGATCCGCTCGACCGCGTCGTCGGCGAGGGCGTCGTCGATGGCGGCGGCCACCTGCTCGGTGTCGATGATGCCGAGGCCCCATCGTTCGAGGATGGGGTCGCCGCCCTTGATGAAGATTCCGCTCATGGCGATGGTGGCGACGCCTGCGGTGAGGTCGTAGCCGAGTTGCTGGATGTCGGGCAGCTTGTCGAGCTGGAGGATGGTGGCAGAGCCGCCGTGGAGGATGCGGGCGGCGAAGTCGAGCAGACGCGTCGGCTCCATTGCCCACGGGCGGGCGAAGATGGCGGCAGCGTGGTTCATTCCTTGCTCTCCTCGGGCTCGTCTTTATCGTCGCCGCCTGCGGCCTGTGTGCCGGGGCGGAGTGTGTATTCGATTTCGACGCCGTAGCGTGCGAGCATCTCGCGGTAGAGGGCGACCTGCTCGATGACGGTCTCGGCGTCCACGCCCCATTTGGAGGCGACCTGCTGCGGGGAGCGGAGGCCGTTGGCGAGGGCAAGGATGTCGGCCTGGATGTCCTTGAGGGGGTCGACCCACGGCCAGCCCGGCATGACGAAGTGGACCTTGGCCGCCTCGGGGTGGGGCTGGAGCCATCCGCGTCGGATCGCGTGCTCCGTGCTGTAGCCCCACATCTGGCGGAACACGCCGCTGTCGAGCCAGTGCTGTGTGTTCTCGAACGTCCGCTGCGCCTGGAGCAGGGCGGCGCGGGTGTTTGAGAAGTTCGAGTGCGAGAAGTTCAGCAACACGAGCTCGAGGGGGAGGCCCATGTGGCGGCCCGTGAATCGGCAGAGGGTGTCGACGAGGGTCTCGAACTGCTGGTTGGGGTGGTTCGGATTGAGCTGCTGCACTTCCTCGTCGGGATGGGCATAGAGGATCATGCCCGGCTCGACTTCTTCCCATCGTTCGCTGTCGCCCGTGTCGTCGTTGGTCTTGGCGTTGCCGCGCTTTTCAGGCCAGTAGGAGGTTTTGCGGACGATGGCGTAGCAGGCGGCCATCTGCGCCGCGATCACGGTGGCTTCGACATAGTCGTTGAGGCGGTCGATCTCGTCGATCACTTTTGCGAGGATGGGGACGCCTCGGGAGGCGGAGAATCTGCCGGGGCGGAAGATGTGGATGACGTCCTCGGCGGGGCGCGTGGTCGTCTTATTCACGTAGGCGGAGGTGGGGTGCTCGGTGGCGATGTAGTACTCGATCGGCCGCCCGATGTCGTCGAACCGGATGCCGTTGACCACGGCGTCGTCGGTGCCGTACTTGGTGGGTGTGGCGATGAACTCGGCCTCGAGGGCCTGGAACCGCCCGTCGCTCTTGATTAGTGCGAGGTCGCCGTCGCGTCGGACGGAGGTGTAGAGCATCCGCAGGAACTCGGAGTTGGGGAGGATGCCCCGCACGTCGAGCGGCTCGTTGTGCCAGACCTTCTCGGCCTCGCGGTTCCATTCGGCGTCGGCGGTCTGCGCCTGGGGCATGGGCTCGCGGCCGATCACGTTGTCGCAGTCGGTCTGGAGCAGGCCCTCGGCGAGGGTCGAGTTGTCGACGAGGTGTCGGACGTTTTCGCGGAGCGTGAACAGGATGCTCTGGGTGGCGTGGCTGTCGGCGGAGCCGCCGCGTGAGGATCGGCGGCGGTTGAGGCGGCCGGAGCGTGCGTCCTGGTAGTGGGAGGCTCCCTTGGCGCGGCGTCGGCGTTCCATGCCCTCGCGTGCGCGGCGGGCGAGGCCGGCGCGGACGCGTGCCTGCTCGCGGTTGAATGCCCAGGCGGGGAAGTAGTGCTGGATCACTGTGTCGAGCCTCTTGTGGAGGGGCTCGTGGTGGGCTTTGCGGTGGGTGTGGTGCCTCTGCCGGCTCACGGGCGGTTCCTGAGATCGGCCTTCGTGACGGCGTTGGTCGAGGCGTAGACCTCGCGGCGGACGAGGTTGAGGAGCTCGAACAGGTCGGATGCGGAGCGGAACTCGACGGTGCGTCCACCTACCGTGATGCGACGGACGCCGCCGGAGGTGATGGTGGATGTGATGGCGGTCTCGATAGTCGTGATGTCGGCTGCGGTGAAGGCCAAGCGTTGGGGCTCCTGTGTGGGGGACATGGAGCAGGCCGTGCCGGGTGTGCGGCCCCGCACGGCCTGCTTCAGAGGTTTTGAGGGGGGCTCGGGCGTCCCCGAGCGCCACGCGGCGTGAAGCCGCCTCATTTGTCCCTGGAATCATTTTACAACATGGATTCGGCCGCCGCAATTAAAACGCGGATAGGATGTGCCGACAGTGCCTACAGTCCCCCCCGTTGCGTTTTATGCACTAACTGGGGAGTTCGAGGGGGTCTACGGCCAGGTGCGGTGGCGCTCGGCGACCACTTCCAGGCCGTCGGTTGTCTCGATCTCCCAGTCCACGCCGTCGGGCACGTCGACGATCGTGAGCCTGGCGAAGGCTGCGTTGGCGGCGCTGCCGAGTTCCTCGACGGTTTGGACGAGGGCGGGGTCGGTGCGCTCGATTTCGTCCTCGTCTTCGGGGAGTTCGCGGCCGCTGATGGCGGCATAGCGGAGCCGCGCGGCTCGGCTCAGGCCGAACCCGCCGAAGCAGAGGTTGATGACGACCTTCACGGTATGCTCCTTTCGTGTTCGGTGGCCTACGCAGGGAGTTCGAGGTGGTCGAGGATCCAGAGGATGGCGTCGGCGGGCCGGACGATTTTGCACTTGCGGCCGTTGAGGTCGACCGTGGCGTCGGCCTTCTGAAGGCCGCGTGCGACGGCGTAGAGGCGGCGCTTGCGGCTGCCTCGGAGTGCGACCTCTGCGGTGCGTCCCTGCCAGGCGTAGCCGCGGGGCATGGGCTCGCCGGGCTTGAGCTGGCGGTAGGGGAGGGAGAGGACGGCGTCGGGTCCGGCGTCGGCGAGTTCGGCTCGGTGTGCGTCGGCGGCTTCGAGTTCGGTGATGTGGGCCTGGGCTGCCTTGAGGTCGGCGGCGATGCGGGCGTGCTCGGCGACGAGGCTGTCGTGGTCGCGGGTGAGCTTGTCGACGATCTGGGCGGGGGTGAGGGCGGGGGCGGTGGGCGGGGCGTCGGGCTTCCTGCGTTTGGCCATCAGCGTTTCCTCCGTTTGGTGGGTGGTCGGTATGCGAGGCGCTCGAAGACGGTGATCAGGCCCCAGGCGAGCGCCACGGCGGCCAGGAGCTTGATGAGGGGGAGCATGGGCGGCCTTTCACGCGTCACGCGTCATGCGTCACGCGTCATCTTGATGCGACGGCGCTTGCACTCCGCGCAGTTGTCTGGGCTGTCGTGCTCGGTGTCCTCGCGCTCGCCGAGGAAGAACCCGACCTTGCCACATAGGACCGCTGGGCGCCTTCGGCGAAGTAGTGCGCCTTTCGGGAACACCCAGGCCAGCACCAGCCTTGGGGCAATTTACGTTCTGCCATCTGCGTCTGCTCCTTTCGTGGGTTTCACGCGTCGCGCTGGGCTTTGGCCCAGCCGAGGGTGGCGAGGAGGCCGACGATCTTCTGCCAGGCGGCGTGGATGTCGGGGGCGAGGATAGCGGTGTGGCGGGGCCAGGCCTCGGTGCCGATGTTGCGTTTCGGGGTGTCGCCGAGCCAGGTCTGGCCCTGCCACTGGATCATGTGTCCGACGTGGACCCATTCGGGGCGGATGCCCTCCGCCGCGAAGAACTGGAGGTTGTCGCCCATCTCCGTGAGGTCGGCGACGGTCTCGCCGACGCCTTGGCGGAGGCTGAAGTGGTAGCCGATGCCTGCGGCCTGGAGCATGGCCATCACGAGCAGGGCGTCCTCGATGTCGTGGCCTTTGCCGAGCGTGTGGAGCATTGAGGTGGTGAGGAACTCGACGCCGAGGGTGACGTGGCGGCAGCCTGCACAGGCGAGGGTTGCGATGGTGCGCTCGGTAGTGTTTCGGATGTTGAGGTCGGTGCGCCAGGCGACATGGAGGTCGTGCATCCCTGCTGCGAACTCGGCGAGCCATCGGGGGCGGCCGCTGAGCTCGTTGGCGAGGATGGAGATGGAGTTGCCCGAGGTGTCGGCGGCGGCGGCGGGGACGCGCTCGAGCAGGGCGTCGATTTCGCGGACGCAGAGGGCGGGCGGGCGTTTGTGGAGGCTGTTTTGCCACACGCAGAACGGGCAGTGCCAGGGGCATCCTGTGCTGACCTGGTAGAGGATGTGGGTGAAGGTGGGCCAGAGGTCGTCGGGGATGAGGGAGAGGTCGAGCGGGGTGTCGCGGTAGAATGCGTTGGGCAGGACGGTGGAGTGGTGTGGGATTCGGCGTGCGAGGTGCTCGAAGGCACATGCGGGGTTGGGGATGAGGGATGCGTGTGGGATTCGGGCGAGGGAGGCTTCGAGCTCGTCGGCGAAGCTGGCGGAGAATACCATGGTGTGGTTGAGGTCGGCGGCGGCCTGTTGGTCGCCGTCGACGTCCCAGGGCTCGATGGGGATCCCCCAGGCCGAGGCGGCGATGAGGGGCAAGAAGGGGGTCCATGGCGACTTTCGCTGCCAGCAGCATTCTTCGCCCATGAGCCATCCGTCGGAGGCACGGGGGAGGAGCATGAGGTCGGTGACCTTGTTCATTCGGGCGTCCTTTCAGGGGAGGGGGGCTGTGTCCTCGCCGATGCGGAGGAAGTGCGTCGGCTCGTGGTTGATGAGGTTTGGGAAGGGTGTGGACATGGGGTCGCGCTGGCGGACGACGTAGCGGGTGCCGTCCTGGTCGCGGGTGATGACCATGTGGATGATGCTGTCGACCTCGACGATGACCAGCTTGCGTCCGTCGCACTCGGCGACGAAGGCTGCGACTTGTGCCCTGACCTCATCGGGATCGGGGCAGGCGTTGATGAGTTCTGCCACGCGGTCGAGGTCTTCCATGGTGACGGGGGCACACGCTGTGGTGGTGGCATTCCAGTCGAGGGGGGCTCCCTGCATTTTGAACGGCTCGTGGGGCATCATCGGGTCCTTTCGCTGGTCAATCGGTGGATGAGGATGGGGAGAGCCCGAGCGACCATCTGCGGAACGACTCCGTTGCCGCATGCGCGCAGTCTGTCCACCCGATGGGCCACCCCATCAGCCACTCGACCCACGTCGGGTTCAGCAGCCCACCAGCCGCTGCTGCCACCTCGGAGAGTGGGCGGGAGTTGCGGGCGTGTGTGGCAGGGCTGGCCTTGCCGCTCCGCCAGTCTCGGGCCGCGGGCGTCGGCCACTTCACCGCGCCGCACAGGGTCGGCCACCGGTGGCCCTGCTTGCGGGGGTGCTGCTGGTAGGGGACGTTGCGGCTGTCGAGCACTCGCGGCGTCGGCCACCTGATGGCGATGTCGAGCCTGGTGATGCCTGGCTGGTGGCTGTCGGCAAAGCTGTATCCTTGCGGTGTGGGCAGCGAGGATGAGGATGCGGCGGCGGCGGTGGGGGGCTCCGCTCGCGGCCGCCGAAAACACGTCCCACTCCGCATCGAACCCGAGGCTGGCCAGTCGGCCGAGGACAGGGTCGAGGCCGCCCCGAATAAGTCCCGGGACGTTTTCCAGGAGGACGAGTGCGGGTCGAACGTCGCGAAGGCATCTCCAGATGGGGTCCCAGAGCCATCGGGCGTCGGCCTGGCCGAGGCGTCGGCCTGCGCAGCTCCAGGGTTGGCACGGGAATCCCGCAGAGACGATATCCACCGTGCCACGCCAGAAGCGGCCATCGAAGGTCGCGAGATCGTCCCAAACAGGCGCAGGCTCCAGGCAGCCGTCCTCCATACGCGCGGCCAGAACCGCCGCGGCGTAGGCTTCCCTCTCCACGTGGCAGACGGTGTGGTATGCGTTTCCGAGTGCGCGCCGTAGACCGAGCTCGAGCCCCGACACGCCGGCACATAGAGCCAGGCCATTCAATGCGTCCTCCTTTTGTTTCACGGGGGGGTGCTGCCTTGCTCGAAGTCGTTGAGCGTGAGGTCGCCTTGTGCGAGGCCGAGGAGTGCGGAGCGTCCGCGCTGCCATCCTTCGGCCTCGGCACGGTGGAGGGCGACGACCATTTCGTCGAAGAGGTTGTGGAGTGCGTCGGCGACGTTGCGGGGGAGGGCGACCTGCCCCGTAGATCGGGATCGCAGGGTGCGGTAGTGGCGGTCAAAGAGGACGTGGCCGTAGTTGGATTCGGGCTCGGGGATCTCGGCGTCTGTATCGATGCGGTCCTCGTAGACGATCGTGCGTGGATTCATGGACCCGAGCCACAGGATGTCGCCGACGGCTCGGAGTGTGTCCATCATTGCGTCGGTGAGCCGTTCGCCCTCATCGAAGTGGACGTGGGGGAAGCGTGGGGTGTCGTAGTTGGCGACCACGGCGTCGGTGTCCCCTGGGCAGGCGAGTTCCTTGCGGCGGTCGAGGGCTTCCTCGATGAGTGCCGCGCAGTTGTCGCAGACCTTGCCGGCTTCGCGCCACGGGCCATTCGAGAGGGGTCGCCATCCGCATCCTGGGCACGGCTTGGCTGTGCGTGCCATCATCGTCTCCTCTTTTGCTTTCGGACGCCGTGCCAGGGGCGGCGGGTGCGTGCGTGGTGGGTCTGTCGGGGGGGCTGGGTGCCGGGGCGGAGGCGGGTGGCGCCGATGAAGTTCCCTGCGGCCAAACCGTAGACCGTGGCGTCGAGGGGGTGGTTCGGTTTCCCGTCGACGACGATCCATTCTTCGGTGGCCTGGCCTGTGCGGCGGTTGACGTGCGGCACTTTCTGCTCGGCGGTGAGGCCGGCGAGCCACCAGTCCGGGACGTCGACGGGGAAGATGACGCTGCCGGGCTGGCCAGGGTCGACGGTGAGGCGGCGGAGGACGAGCTCGTCCTTGAGCATATCGACGTTGAGTAGGACGAGGGGGAGGCCGCCGGGGTAGGGTTTGCCTGTGTGGGGGCTGTGCTCGATTTTGCGGATGCGCCAGGGGGCTCCGGCCATGGCGGTGCCCGTCACCCCTTTGATGGCTCGGCAGCGGTCGGGCCACTCGCGGACGTGGTCGTATTCGACCGCGGTGTTCCAGCCTGTGTCGACGAAGGCCATGGTGACGTGGAGTGTGTCTGGTGTGGCCTGTTCGATGGACCATGCGGAGCGGAAGAGGACTTCGACCACGGCGTCCCAGGTGTCGACCTCGGTGCAGTAGATGAGGGGGAGGCGGTCGTCGTCGCCCCAGCCGTAGACGCCGAGGACGTATCGGTAGTCGTGTACGTCGACGCCTGCGGTGAGGACGCGGGTGCCCTTGGGCACGACGCCCATGGTGTGGGTGCCGATGTATTTTCGGAGCAGCTCGTCGGAGAGTTCGATGGTTTTCTGGAGCCAGGGGAGGCCCTGCCAGTGCTGGCGGAAGACTTTGAGCTGGATGGGGAATTCTTTGGTCTCGAGGAACTTGGCGGCGAATGCCCACCATGACCGTCCGTCGAAGGGCGAGTAGAGGCCGTCGAGGCGGAATCCGACGTGGGTGGACCAGGGGTCGGCCCATTCGATGGTGCCGTCGGGGTCGAGGAGGCGGCGGGCATGGTGCGCGGTGCGGCCGCCGAGGATGGCGGAGGGGGTGTCGCTGGCGCAGGCGTCGGCGATGGGCTTGGCGTAGAGGGAGAGGAATTCCTGGGCAAGGGTGTCGTCCCAGGCATACGGGTTTTTCCTATCCTGGATGATGGGGAGCCAGAGGCCGCGGAGGAGGAGCCAGGGCTTTTGGTGGTTTGGGATGCGACCTGCGCAGTAGCGGCATTCGTACCACGCGAGCTGCTCTGCGGCGATGCGGTGTCGGTCGCGGCAGTCGGCGGGCCAGGTGACGCCGTAGTGTTCGCCGAGGCGCTCGGCGTCCTTGCCCTCGCGGGTGCCTCGGAAGGTGAGGACCTGGTAGCGGCCGCAGTGGGGGCAGGGGACGAAGAAGAGGTGTTGGAGGCTGGTGAGGAAGGCTTGCCAGATGCCGGTGGATGCGAGGGATGGGGTGGAGGCGCGGATGATTTTGCGCCCGGGGAAGTTGGTCGTGGTCTCGATGGCGGCTTCGGCGGGGTCGACCTGGCCTTCGGCGGATGCGGGGTAGAGGTCGAGCTCGTCGAGGATGCAGACGCCGATGGGGGTGGAGACGACGCTGGCGATGGAGCCCGCCCAGGCGAAGTAGAGGGAGTTGGAGACGAATTGCTTGATCATCCCGCGCATGGCGTTGCGGGAGGCGGGGACGTTGCGCTGGAATCCCTCGGACTGCTCGACGTGGTGGCGGAATCGGTTGTCGGCGTAGGCCTTGACGGCGTCCTCGGTGGGCATGGTGTGGAGGATGGGGGTGGGTTGTTGGTCGCAGTAGAAGCCGTCGACGCCTGTCATCATTACGGTTTTGCCGACCTGGCGGGATGCGACCCAGTCGATGATGGTGGTGGTGGGGTCGGAGATGGTTTCGCCGATGCCGCGGGCGTAGGGTGTGCGGTTTGTGTGGTACGGGCCGGCCTGCGGGTGGTCCTCGCGGGGGAGATAGAGGTAGCGGTCCATCCACTCGGGGATGGTGAGTTCCTCGTCGAGCCTGAGGGCCTCGAGTTCGATGGGCGAGAAGAGGTCAGGTTGTGGCGTTGCGGCCATTGGCCAAGTGCTCGATGGCTTCACGGATCGATTGCGTGAGGATGCGTTCGATGTCGACGCGGGTGAGGCCGAGGAGGCGGACGGATACGTCGCGCGGGATGCGGAGGAGGGCGGATTTGACGGCGGCGAGTTGGCGTGCGCGGCGGGCGTCCACGTCCTCGCGGCGGATGAGCTCACCCTCCTTGACGGCGAGCTGCAACTTGAGGAGTGCGGTCTTTGTGCGGCGGTACTCGAGCTGCGCCTCGTCGCCGAGGAGCTTGAGGTCGGAGCCGCCGGGGACATCGCGGATGCGGAGCCAGGCGTCGATGGCGCGGATGTCGTAGTGGCCGTCCTCGCGCACGGGCATCCCCGCGGCGCGCCAGTTTCGCACCGTGCGGCTAGTCACCGCGTAGTGGGCAGCGACCGCCTTTTGGGTGGGTAGGAGGTGCTCAGATTTCATTGCCACTCCCCAGCGGACAGGAAACAGGCGTTCGCGCGCGCAAAAAATGCCTCCCCCCGCCATACCTTCACCACGCACCTCACCCCCCCGCGGAGGACCCGCACCATTTCCTGTGGCGGGGTGTGGCGGTTGGGGCGATTCAAGGCAACATGGCGGTGCTGTGGACGGGATCGGTGCCGTTCGGCGGCGGGCCAGAGCGGAAACAGATTGCCCCCATCCTCTTCCGCACTGGTCCAATGTGCATGCCATTTGGGTAAGTGAGTTCTGTAAGCGATTGTGCTACATACAGTTACGGCATTGCAGGCAGCAGGTTCGAGTCCTTCTAGGCCCACTCCCTCTGCACTGTGCACACGGGTGCATCGTGGTGCACGGGGCAGCCCATGCGGTGTCCCTGGCTGCACTTGCCCCCTGTGCACAGGCCGCACTACCACGCCGATGCGGCATGGCGGGGCATATTGGGGCACGGCTGCCACTGGGCCAACTACTGGGCCAGTAAGGGTGTCCATCACTGCTCCCTCTCACGCGCCGATTGCTGGCCGGCGACGAGGCCGAGCAGCGGCAGCCTCGCCACCGCATCGGCCCTGTCCTGAGCCTGCACGTGGGCGTAGACACCGAGCGTCGTCCTCGCATCCCTATGCCGCATCACGTGTTGGGCCGTGTGCACGGGCACGCCCGCACGGCACAGCAGCGTGCAGGTGGTGTGCCGCAGCGAGTGCAGGTCGACGATCCCATCGGCCGTCTCCACGGGCACGCCCGCATATTCGCAGTCCGCCCGCAGGGCAGGCAACGCCCCGTGCGTCACGCAATCGTAGATCTTGCTCGTCGGCTCGATGGCCACCTTGTAGTAGGCCGCCGCCACCTCCCTCCACTCCCGCAACGCAGCCACCGCCGCGGGAGCGAGCTCCACGATGTCCTCCCGCCTCCCCTTGCTCACCTGCGCCCGCACCACCAGGCACGGCACACGCCCCCCATCCAGCCGCACGTCCACCCACCGCAGCGCCTTCAACTCCTTGCGTCGGAGACCTGCCAGCGCCGCGACGGTGTAGAGGCACATCCGCTGCACGCCGAGCAGCCGCAGCCTCGCCAACTCCCACTCCGTGGCATCCGGATGCGTCGCCGCATACCGCACGACGGGCCGCTCCCTGGCCGCCACGATCAGCCGCTCGAGTTCCTCCGCCGTCAGGGGTCTCCGCTGCCGCCGGCCCGGGTCGGCCACGGCCTTGAGCCGCTTGATGGTCTCCGCACAGTTCGACCGCCACCTGCCCTCCTCGACGCCCCACCTGAGCAACTGGCTGATGGCCGCGAGCCTGTGATTCCGCGTCGACCACCGCAGCCCGCCCCCCTCCACCATCTCCAGCAGGCACGCCTCCACCTTGTTCCGGCTCAGCTCCTCCTCGAACCGCGCACCCATCGCCTTGAACGCCATCCGCAGGTGTTGCCCCAGGTGCGCCCGGTGGGCCTCGCCCACACCATTCGCCGCGAGATGTGTCAGGAAGTCTTGTGTGTGCACCTTGAGGGGCACACGCCGCCACTTGCGGAACGGATCGCCGAACTCCTCCCGCCCCTCCCTCGCCTCCTGCTCGCGTTTGGCCAGCAGCGCCTTGCTCGATGCCTTATCCGTGTAGGCCGCCTCGGAGTGCAGGCGTCCCCGGCAGTCGCGCCAGAACGCCGTCCATTTCCTGTCGACGTGCACCTGCCCATCCGGGCCACGCCGCCGCCGTCGGGCGAGATACCCCATCACACGCTCCTCTCTGGTTGTGTGCCGGGTGCTGGCCGGTGCTCCCTATCATAGGGGGTTTCGCCCGACTGATCAAGCTTTCGCAACATCACATCCCCTTCCGATTTTCGAGCCAGGCATCGATGTCGCGACGCCGCCACCTCAGCACCGTGCCCAGGCTGCTGGGCCGTGCGGGCTCGGGCAGCTCGGCCCGGCTGCGGAGCTGCCTGATGTAGCGCGGCGACACGCCCATGTGCTCCGCCACCTGCCGCAGGCTCAGCCACTCCCCGGGCAGGCGGCCCAGCTCCTCGCGCACCACGCGCCGCACCACCTCCGCCACCTCCGCCAGGCTCACGGCCACAGGCTCACTCATCCGAGCCCTCCTCGTCATCCCCCTGCCCCATGAACGTGTGCGCGGGGCCGACGTCCGGGCCGCCACAGCAGCAGTGGGGGCAGGCCATCCCCCCCTCCAGGTGGTCGTGCCCACAGAAGGGGCACGCGCCGAGGTCGTCCGCGGCGGCATACGAGCCGCCGTACTTGCTGCCCTCCATCTCCCCCTCGCCACCGTGCACATCGCCCGTGAACGTCTCGCCGCACTCCGAGCAGTAGAGGCAGGGGACGGCCTCGCTCTCCGCCCACCGGGTGCGGCAGCCGATGCAGTAGTAGGGCTCAGCCTGTGCATGATTTGCGGCACTCATCGGCCTTCCGCCCCTTCTCCGCGGCGGCCGCGGCGTCGCGCACCAGGTCCTCGATGGCCACGGCGTGCAGGCACTCCTCACAGTGCAGAGTGTGCACGCGCCGGTAGCCGTCCTCATACGTGTCGCAGACCACCTTCGGCGATCTGCATACGGGGCACGTAAGCATCTCAGCTCTCCTTCGGAACCTCGCGGCGGCGTGCCCACGCGGGCATTCGGTCGAACCGCCGACGCACCGGCCCCGTGCCGTCGGGGTTCGCCCCGACCTGCTTCACGAACACGGGCACCCGCGCCTCGGTGCACTGGTCGACCACGGAACGAATCCACGCCCACGGGGCGGGGCGCCTGTGCGGGCCGCTCTCGCACCCGACGACCACCCAGTCCAGGCCCTCGGCCTGCGGCGTGTGTGTACAGGGCTCATCGCACTCGGGGCAGGCCCACAGTTCCTCGCCCACGTCGCTGAAGTGGCAGCCGTCCGTATCAGACTCGCAGCCACGCCAGTTGCAGACGGAGCACTCAAGGCCGCTCTCCGTGTAGCGCAGGATATCCACCGGCCCCAGCAGCGGCTCCAGGGACACCCACCGCACGGCGGCGGGCACGCGCAGCAGGGCGTCGAGGCGGTCGAGGTGCCCCGCGCTCTCCACGGTCACCCCCAGCCATATGCGGCGGAGGGCCTCGCTGCCCATGAAGTGGTAGGCCCACGCCTCCGCGCAGAGCGGCAGCCGCTCCGCCCGCTTGGTGAGGATGAGGAACGTGTGCTCCGGCCGCTCCTTCATCACACCAAACGCCCCGTGGATCTGGTGGGGCGTCACGCATTCGTGCAGGAGGTCGTTCCACACCGCGAACACCGTGGGCACACGCCGCCGGAGCGGGATGTCGAGGTGTTCGTCGCGGAAGCGGGGCACAAACTGCTGCCCGTAGAAGCGCGCGTCCATCGCCCGCGCCCAGCAGTGGTCGCACCCCTCACTCACCGGCGTGCAGCCCTCCACCAGCCCCCACGGCCGGTCCCAGTACTTGCCCCGCGCCACGTTCGCCTCACGTGCTCGCATCCGAATGCTCCTCTTCTGTGACGCGTGACGCATGACGCGTGACGCGTGAGAACAATGGCATCGCCCCGCGCGGGGGCAGGCTGGCCTCCCCCACGCCCCCCTCGATGCGGATCCGCTCGCGGCTCAAGGCCACATACGGCGCCGAAGCGTCGATGCCATCCCCGTCCAGGCCCAGACGCGCCGCCACAATCAGCGTCGTCCCCGTCCCCGAAAAGGGGTCGAGCACCCGACACGCCACAGGCTCCGAGCCGCACCCGCACGTCGGCTGCCAGCCGAGGGGGGTGGACGAAGGCACCTTATAGGATGGGACCACGCCTGCGATGGTCCTATGCGAGCCCGCGCTCGATTGTCCCTCAGCTTGCTCGCGGCCAAACGCCCGTGGATCGCCTATGGTCTCGACCACCCTCTCCCACGGCGCGCCGCACGTCGGGCAGCAGCCGCGTGCACTCGTGCTGGCCAGGAGGCAGCGGCGGGGCAGGTCGCTCGGGAACGCGGCGTAGTGCGCGATCCACGCGTCCCAGCCCCCGCAGTGCGGGCAGATCGGCCACGTCCGCGATTCATAGGGGTTCCGCTCGCGCAGCCGACGCCAGTTCGGCCTCAGCTCCCCCTCGGGGCGTGCGCCGAGCAGCAGGTGCACCTCCTCGGGGCACCGCCCGTCCACGGCCACCAGCCACTCCCCCATCGCATCGTAGTGGAGGCGGCGGATGGCCTTGCGGTCGCTCCCCGCCCACAGCGTGCCGCACCCCCCGCAATAGTCGTAGTTCGATGGCTCAGGCTTCAGTCGCCAGACCGTGCGGAGGTTGCGGGAGGAGACGATGTTGCTCGGCATGTACGCCCGCATGTTCATCGCGGATGCGGGGCATCCCCTGCCCCTCGCACCTGGCGGCGAGCCCTTATACTCCCGTGTGTGGGGGCTCGGTGCCTGCTTGACGGCTTCGGCGTCGAAGAAGTGGCGGCTCGACGGGCTTTTGGTCAGCATCCACACCTGCTCGTGGGCGCGGGTCGGGCGCTTGCGCGTGCTCTCGGGCATACACGACCGCTTGAACCATATCCCCTCGGTGCGGACATACCACCCGTCGGCCTGGAGTGCGAGCGCGAGCCGCTGCGGGACGAGGCAGAGCTCGGAAGGCTTAATGCGTGATGCGTAATGCGTAATGCGTGACCGGTCCGGCTTCAGTGCCAGGGGGTTATCCTTGAGGGCGAAGTTGCCCGTGCCCGAGCCGGTGCCCGTGCCGCCGAATGAATCCCCTATGTTGAGCCAGCAGATGCCGTCGGCGCGGAGGACGCGCCAGAGGCCGACGGGCCGGTCCTTGCCGCCCCAGATGGCGCGGATGTGGCAGACGTAGCACGCGGGGCAGGGGTCCTCGCCGCGAGCCCAGGCCAGGCAGTCGACCTCGGGCTCGATCCCCAGATGCCCCCGCCACGCCCCGCACAGGCGGCAGAAGGTGCCGCCGGAGACGTTCCCGCTCATCTCGCGCAGGGCGATAGTCTTCGCTGCGGTGGCGGGGTCGGTGGCCAGAGTGCTCCTGAGGGATGCACCGCAGTTGAGCGTGCGGCGGATGGCGGCCTTGTCCTGCCTGCCCTTGAACTCGGAGTGCTCTCCGAGGCCCTCGCGGTATTCGTTGCCAGGCCTGGGGAGGGCGTCGGCCCACTCGTGGGAGCAGTCGGGGTCGCCGCCCCAGACCACGGGGGGCAGGTCCAGGTAGGCGCGGAGGCCGTGGTAGGGGGGCGAGGTGACGATGGCGTGGTAGTGCTCGGCGGGCAGGGCTGCCAGCCGCTCGGCCACGTCGCCGTGATGGATGCGAATCTCAGGCACCGTCGGCGGGCTCCTGTGCGGTGGGCTCAGGGTCGTGACGCGTGACGCGTGACGCGTGATTCGGATCGGGCTCGGGCTTGACGAGGCCGAGGCGCTCGGCGGTCTCGACGCCGTGGTAGGCGTCGAGGGCTCCTGCGAACCGCACCGCGGCCTCCCCCACTCGGGCGAGGTTGGCGAGCGTTGCGATGCGGGCGTGGAGCCTGCCGATCACCGTGCCGTCGGCGTCGATCACTGTGTTGATCCCGTCGATCTCGGCCTCGAGCCGCTCGATCACCAGGGCGTCCACCTCCCACGGCTCCACGAGGTCGTCGAGCGACATCCAGGGCAGGGGCTCGTCGTGGGCGGTGAGGCGGCGCTCCCATACCCAATCGAGGGGCGGCAGCTCGCGCACGTCGTGGTAGGTGAACTCCGGGTCGTCGTAGAGTTCGCTGCCATCGGCGTCAGCGGACTTGAGGTGTGCGGTGATGAATCCCGTGAGGCTGTTGCCCTGCACGGTGCGGGGGTAGCCGCGGACGAGGTAGACGCCCGCCGTGTCGGGCATGTCGTGCCCGTCGGGGTGCATCCGCCCGCGCACGGGCAGCAGGCGGGCGGGGTCGAACACGTCGACGTGCCGGCTCAGGCCCTCCTTGACGAGCTGGGTTCGGATTCGAGTGGCCAGGGACATAGGTCTTGCTCCTTTTCTGTTTCGCTCACGCATCACAGGTGGCGGCGGACGTCGGCGAAGTCCTCGCCGTCGAGGCACGGCTCGTCGGCGAGCGGCCCGACCGCCCCGAGGATGGTGGGCGGCACGCGCTGCGGGGCTCGGCGGGTGTCGCGACGCGCGCACCGCTTGCAGATGCGGTTCCAGTTGCCCTCGCTCAGGAACATCTTGCCGCAGGCCAGACACGTGCGCCTGCCCGCGTGCGGACCCTTGAGGTTCCGCCGCAACGTGACCCCGCAGGCATTCGAGCGTGCGCCGTTGCTGTGCCTGCGTTTGCCCGAGCCGCGGAGCGTGCGCTGGCGGCATTCGTCGCAGCACCATTTCGTCCGCCCGCGGCCCCTCACGCCGGGGGCGCGGGGCGGGAGGTCGTTGTCGCAGTCGGGCGCGGCACATTTCCTGCGAGCCATCGGTCACTTCCCCCAATGGCACCAGCCCCACACGGCGAGTGCGGTGTAGGTCGCCCACAGGGCGGCTTGCGCCCACTCGCGGAGCCGGAGGTTGCGGGTGAGGAAGACGAGGTTCGCCGCGGTCCACACGAGGAAGGCGGCTCGGATGCGGTGGACGAGCAGCACGTTGCCCGCGATCGCGGCGGTGGTGGCTGCCCATAAGATGACGCGTGACATGCGTGTGCGTTCGCCGGAGCGCGAACGACGCGTGATTCGGAAAGCACCCGGGGCGGGGGGCTCATAATCCGATGGCTTGGGGAGGCGCCCTGTCCGCTCACACGCATCCGCACAGGCGCGGCACACGATGCCCATGTTGCTAAACAGGCAGTCATCATCCGGGACATATCGGTGGCAGAGGTTGCACTTCACCTGTCGCCTCCTATCCTCCTGGGCGGATACTCGTCGGTGACGTGCCACTTCTGCCTGCGCTTCGCGGCTCGGGCACGGCGTAGCCGCCTGTCGGCGATGATCGCACCCCGAGCCTCCGCACGCGAGGCATAGTCGGGGCGCAGATACGACTTCGGGGAATGCGGCTCGAGCTTCACCCAGTGCATGAGGGAACGCCATCCGAACCACGTCCGCCGCTGTGGCCGCCACTCGTCCTTGCCGCGGTGAAGGATCCTGTATGCCGGCTTCACACCTCCACCCCCATCCTGCGGAGGCAGTCCCAGTAGAGGAGCTCGCAGTTGCGGCAGTCCACGCAGTAGCTCGACCACGGCGTGCCGCACATGCGGACGCCCGAGCCCTCGAACAGGCTCATCGTCTGCACGATGGCCTCGGAGGTCGGGCACCAATAGGCGTTCGCGAGGTGCTTGCGCCACGTGTACTCATGGGCGTGGCCGTCGGGGATGGGCTGCTGGTAGTAGCGCATCCACGTCATCACGATGGGCACGCCCTGGTCGAGGTAGAAGTCGACCAGCCGCTCCTGCTCGCTGAGATCCCACGTGTTGCACCGGATGCGGACGGCCATCACGTTGGTCGGGCACTTCACCAGGTAGCCCGGCCACTTGCCGTTGCAGGTGAAGACGACGGGGAAGTGGCCCCAGCCGTGTGTGTTGAGCGGGCTGACGGGGTCCTGCACGGGGAAGTCGAAACGGGGCACGGAGGTGTTGAGGAAGCAGTGCACGTCGTGCCACGCATAGAGGTTGGCCACCTCGAGCACGTCGTCGCGGTCGTTGTTGCTGTCGTTGCCCGAGTTGATGCGGACGATCTTGCCCTCGCACGCCGATGCCGTGGGGAGGATGGGGGTGTCGATGTCCGCATACCACGCCCCGGGCCGGTTGTAGTAGCACTCGGGGCAGTCGTTGGGGCACGGCCCCGTCTGCGGGATGCAGTCGATGAGGTTCGAGCCCCGCAGCTTCGGGTTCGTCGGCTCCGCGGGGGCTTGGGTCGTCTCGGCCATCAGCTCTTATCCTCCTGTGGTTGTGGCGGTCAGAGCATCTCGACCGTGGTCACGAAGCGGCCGTAGACGGGGCGGAAGGTGCCGAAGCCGATCTCGATGCCGCCACGGTGGAACCACCGCCGGATGATGTCGGGCTTGACCGGCGTCCCCAGGTCGTAGATGGTGACGGTGAAGGCGAGTGCCCAGGGGAGCTCGAGCACGGGCCGCGTCTTCTCCATCGGGATGAGCTGGGCGCCCTTCTTCACCCGCGCCACGTGGTGCTCAATGTGCAGGCCCGCCGCCGTGTCGCGCTCCGAGGCGTCGAACTTGTCGAACACGATGGGCTTGCCCTCGCGGGTGAAGGGCACGAGGTCGGGGTCGATCTGGATGGAGGCGGCGACGCCCCGCACGTAGGAGGCGCGCTCCCTGCCCATGAACACCGCCGCACAGCTCTTCGACCCCTGGTCAGCGCCCAGGAAGCTGAAGATGTTGAGCGCGGGGAAGCAGACCCGCCGCTCGTCGTCCAGGTAGAGCTTCTCCTCCGCCGCACGGTCGAGCTCGTCCTGCGCCACGTAGCGGTCGAACATCACGGGGCGGATGCCCACGCAGGTGACCTTCATGCGGTCGCACCTGAGCTTGTCCGCGCCGCCCTTGGTGCCCTTCTTCGCCATAGCCCGTGCTCCTTCAGTCATCGAGTGGATGGGAGTGTGCCGTGCCTTGCCGCTCCGCGCCCCGCCGCGCCTTGCCCAGCCGCGCCTTGCCGGGCCCCGCCATGCCGTGCCTGGGGGAAACTCTCCTGAAGTCCTGTGGCCGCGGTGCCCACGCTCTGCCCGTGGTCTGTGCCGAGGGGATCTCCTGATGCTCGAGGGATGGGAGTGTGCCGTGCCTTGCCTCGCCTCGCCCTGCCTCGCCGCGCCGAGCCCTGCCTCGCCGCGCCGCGCCCGGCCTTGCCCCGCCTAGGGAAACTCTCCTGAAGTGCTGTGCGGATGGGGAGTGTGCCGTGCCTTGCCGCGCCCCGCCGGGCCCCGCCGTGCCGCGCATCTCCGTGCCCTGCCACGCCGCACCCTGTGTCATCTCACAGACCTCCAGTTGCTCGGGCAGCGTGCGGTGGGCAGCGCCGCATACTCGGCGGCCGCGTCGGGGTCGTCGAGCCAGTGGGGCTCGTCGGGCTCAGGCTCTGGGGCTCTGGCCGCCTCGCACTCGGAGGCGAGGAGCCATGCCCGGGGCAACTGCACCACGCGGTGCAGCGAGGTGTCGATGCTGGTCATTCGTCCTCGTCTCCGAAGGGGTCGAGCAGTGCGGCCCGCTCGGCCTCGAGGTCGCGCCCCCTGTCCGCCTCCACGTCGTCGGGCACGGGGGCGTTGAAGGGGCACTCGACGCACCCCTCGTCGAGGGACACGTGGCCGTCCTTGATGCGGAACTGGAGGGCACCGATCATCGGGTTCCAGAGCAGGGCGTTGCGGCCCCGCTCGTAGCGGGTCTTCATCTGCCAGCAGGGCATCCGCACGGCGAAACGGTTGCCGCCGAAGTGGACGCTGAGGTAGAAGTGCCTGTGGGCTCGGAGCACCACGTCGCAGCGGGGATACCAGCCGCGGGCCTCGGCGATGAGTGCGTTGATGTGCTCGCGGACAGGCGCGGTGGCGGGCGACACGGGGCTGGAGGTGCCTGAGAGGAAGTGGGAGAGGTGGAAGGCGATGCCGCCGAGGCGGACGATCCGCTCGGCGGGTGCGTAGTGCTTGCCGTTGCCCACGACGGCCTTGGGCACGAGGCCGTAGCGCCCCATATACTCCTCGACGGCCAGCGTCTCCTCGTCGATCTTCACGTGCCGCGCCGTGCCCTCGACCAGGTAGACGAGGCCGGCGTGCCACATGTTCACCAGGTCGGCTGCCAGCTCCGCCTGCTGCATCGCATTGGTGGTCCAGAGTGCGGAGCGGAGCTTCTTCTGTGAGCCTGAGCCCGCCGTGGCATCGCCGACCACGACCAGCGCGTCGGGGTGGTGCCAGCGGCGGATGGCCGCCTTCCACTGCTCGAAGAGCCAGAGCTGGCGTTCGTTCGCCTGGTAGGTGCCCCCGCCCGGCTTCTGCTGGGACGGATAGCACAGGCCGTCCACCCCGCCGACGTGGAGGTCGCTCACCGCCACCAGGCACAGCTCACCCTTGCGGCGACGGCGCCGAGGCAGGCGGAGCCTGTCGGACTGCTTGATCCTCGGGCCTCTGGTGCGTTTGGTCGCTGCCATCGAATCCTCCTGAGCTATGTCCCCGCGCCGACGGGCTCGGGGGCGGGCTCGAGGTGGTCCCACCAGGTCGAGGCGTTGCAGGTCACGCGCGGGATGGTGGGGTGGGGGAACGTGTAGTCGCCGTCGCCGTCGAGCTCGAGCACCACGTCGAACGGCCTGCCGCCGAAGTCGAGCACACACGCCACACCGTCGCCTGCCCACTCGGGGTGCGGGGTCTGAATTTCCGCTCCCTCGCGCGTGCGCGCGCGTTCTTCCGGTTCTAGACATGGATCAAGACATGGATCTGGGTGACATGGTGTCACCCCCCCCCTGTCACCCGTGTCATCCCCCCCCCGACGCTGTGTCATCCCCCCCCTGTCACGGTGACACCCCTGGGGTGTCATTTTGTCACCCTTAGTTTCGGCATCGTCGGGCACGATCCACCGGGACTGCAAGGCGAGGCGGCGGACGTTGATGGTGTAGACGTTGCAGCGACGGGGGCGGGGGTGGATCTCGAGGAACCCGTCGGCCTCGAGCCTGCGGATCGCCCGCTGCGCCGTGCGTTTGCTGCACCGCGCGTTGTGGGCGAGGGTCGAGATGAGACAGAACAGGCGCCCCTCGTCGTCCGCCCAGTCCGCGAGGGCGAGGAGCACGGAGTATGTCGACTTGTCGTAGGGTGCGCGTTGGCGGACGAGGTCTTGGACGTGGTTGCTCACTCGGGGGGCTCCTCGGGCGGCCACTCGACGGCGAACGTGTCGGGGAGGAAGTAGCGGCCGGTGTATGCCTCGGCCATGGCCTGGTTGAAGGCCTCGCCCGCGGCCCGCACGGCCTCCGGCACCTCGAAGACGCCCTCGTCCACCTCCAGGCGGTCGTAGGGGACGATGGGCGACTTGTTCACGGGCTTGGCTCCTGTTCGGATGACGCGTGACGGGTGACGCGTGACGCCAGGGCTCCCCTGGCAATTTGGAGTGCGAGCGGGCTGTTCGCCCGCACCGTGACCCCGCCGATGGTGTCCTCGATCTCGGGCTCGCACTCGCGGCGGCGTGCCAGGCGGTCGAGCGTGCGGCGGGTGATGTGGACGTGCCGCGTGACGCGTGACGCGCGATCAGAGGTTCGGTTCATTCGTCCGCCGCTTTCCTTCTGCGGGTGAACATGGCGGCGAGGATGCCCGCCACCGAGAGGGCTTCGCCCCTGGGGATCCCCCCGCGCACGGGCTCGAGGTGCACCTTGAAACGGTCGGCGCGGGTCTCGCGTTCCTCCTGCGTGAACTGGCGGGTATACCACTTGTCGATCCGCTTGATATCCCGCCGGCGCTTCCGTTCATTGGCGGCGAGTGCCCTCGCCCGCATCCGCTCGGCGTATGTCGGCTTCACAGCTTCCGCCCTCCCTGCTTGTGGTGGCGGGGGTGGTCGACGAGGAGGCAGGCGGCGGCGAGGGTGAGCATCAGGGCGAGGCTGAGCCAGCCGCCGGTGTCGGTATACCACTGCTGCATGGTAGGGTCCCTTTCGTCGAGGCTAGACCGCCACGGAGATGACGCGGACGGGCTGTACCTCGAGAGCGTTCCTGTCGTCGGTGGTGTCGGTGCCGCCCCAGAAGATTTCCCCGCTCTCGCAGACAAAGGGGGACTGGTCGCTGTATTCTGTCTTGCAGCAGAGCGTGCCGTCGACCATGAACAGGCCGGGCGGGCAGTCCTCATAGGAACACGGCCATCCCTCAGGGACGATCTGATAGGTACTACGTGGCATGAGGGTTCCTTTCACGCGTCATTCGTCGCCTGCGAGGGCGGCTCGGATGGCGTCGAGGGTGTTGGCGTGATGGCCTGCCTGGCTCATTGCCTGGTTGCGGGCCTGCTCGGCCGCCCTCACCCGGGCCTTGCACTTTCGTAGCATCTCCGCGACCGTTGTATTTTGTTCCATCCTCTGTGCCGCCGCGTCGCGCCACCGGAGGGCATCGTTGTTCGCCGCTTCGAGGGCGGCTTCGAGCCGTGCGCTCTCACCGTCGCGGGCCTGGATGCCCTGCTCGGCCGTCAGGAGCTTGGCCTGGAGGTCGTTGGCCTCGCTCTGTGCGCCCAGCACATCGTCCGAGCAGCCTAGGCACGTGGTCTGCGGGTCGGGCAATTCGAGCTGGACCGCGAGTTGCCGCCAGAACTCGGCGATGTATGGCATCTCGTAGGACAGGTGCACTCCCGTGGCAACCACTGTCCACTGTGTGTCCTCCACAACGACCATCACCGCTCTGCGATTCACGCCGGCACTCCTTTCATGCTGTGGCCACGTCGGGGGCGGCGGCGTCCGCGGTGTCGGTGAGGTCGAGTGGGGAGGCGACCTCGGCGCGGAGCCATTCGGTGTCGTCCACGGCGTCCGCTGCCCTATTGCAGTAGTCGCCGCTATCCTCGACCACGCTCTCGCCGAGCCAACTGTACTTTTGGGCCGCCTCCAGGATGTGCGGGAGGACACGCCAGATGACAGGGGGCAGGATAGCCTTGGCCTTCTCGTCGCCCCTTATTGCGAGGCGGCGGAGCTCGATGAGTGCAGCAATTCGCGTCATAGCACATGGTCCTCTTATGCGGTGGCCACGTCGGGGGCGGCGGCACCGCCCAGGCCGAACTCACTCGTGAAGATCGAGGCGTAGAGGTTGGCCAGCTCGCCGCGAGCCTTGTCGATGTCGGCACGCAGCCTGCGGTGCTCGGCGATGAGGTGGCCGAGGCGGGGGAGGAGGCTCAGGTGCCCGGCGACGGGGTCGTGGCGAACCACGCCCACGGCGTCGAGCATCTCGTGGGCGCTGTGCACCGTCTCCTCCGCGTTGGCCAGGCGGGTGAGGGCGGTGTGGTAGGCCTCGACCTCGTCGATGGGGATGGGCAGGCCCTCGACCGCGAGCTCGTGGAGCCTGCGGTCGAGGGCGTTGGCGTGTGTCCCCGGCCCCAGCCTCGCCTCATCGAGGTTTTGTGTCATGTGATTCGCCTCGACGGCGGGTGTGAGACAAACTGTCCGAAAAGCGCCGTTGCTATGGCCACGGGGCTTTCGCCATAGCCCGCAGTGGGGCGCAGGCATATCCAGAGGCGGGGCTCTGGTGTGGTGGTACAGGCCGAGCGGTGTCCCTGGGAGGGCGGTGGCTCTGGCGGGCGGGGCCTGCTCGGCCGTGGTTCAGGTGGCATCAGGCTTTGACCTTTCGGGCCTCGATGTGGCGGCGGACGTGGTCGACGACGGCCGCCGGGTCGGCGAGCTCGAGGAGAGCCTCGATCGCGATGTCCTTGGGCGTGCGGCCTGGGAGGCGGGCGCCGAGGGCACTCACGCCGGTGCGGATCGCGTGGTAGTTGCGGCGGGGCTTGGCTCGCACGATGCGTGCGTTGATGGTGAGGTGTCGGCGCATGGGGGAGGTCTCCTCTACTCGGCGGCCAGGATGAGCGGGCAGTCGCCCTCGCGGGGCTCGTCGTCGGGCGCGCCGTCGAACTCTCCGCCGTTGGTGCGGTTGTACTCCGCGACGCTGCGGGCGAAGGTCGCCCAGTCCGCCTCCGTCTCGAAGATCATCAGGTCGTTGGCCGACCCCGTGTCCCGCCCCCGCATCAGCGCCACGCAGATCCCCTGCGGCTCCGAGGTTCGCACTTCGGGGCATTCTTTGGATGCCAGGGGGACGGTGTCTTTGCCGTGGGGCTTGTAGGTGTCGCCATCGGCGGCGAACTGATCGCCCGTGTGGGTCTGGTGCACGATCCAGCCGACGACCCTGCCATCGTAGTCGGTGGGGACGAGGCGTGCGACGCGGAGGTGGCGGCGTTCACTCATCGGGCGGGCTCCTCGGGCGGTGTGGGGAGGCTCCTGGTGATGTTCGAGAACTCGATGCGGCAGAGCAGCACGCGGTCGGTGTGGAGGTCGGGGCAGGTGATGGTGAGGTGGGGCGGGTCCCAGCGGGCGGGGTAGTGCATGCCGTTGGCATCCACGACCACGATGGGGCAGACGGCGGGTGCTCCGTGTGGGGTGATGAGGTAGTCGATGCAGATGGCGGCCCCAACTACGATTGCCACACAGATGATCCCACTGACCATTGCTATCACCATGTGGCGCGCCTGTGTGACCATCAACTCCCCCCCCGCTTCACACTGTCGCACACCAGCTTCTCGCGGAGCGTGGCCTCGAACGCATCGAGGTCGAGCTCCTCGAACACGTGTGTGAGCATCACGTTGTCCACGCAGGCCACGTCGCCGAGCTCCCTGGACGTGATGATGGCGGCCTCGACCGCCTTGCGGGTGGCCGCGTAGCTGAGCAGCACCCCCTTGCACTCGAAAAGCCCGTCCTTCCGCGCCGCAGCATCGAGTGCTTGCCCCATCCGCTCGTCCATTTCAGGCTCCTCTACAGGTTCCGTTTCCCGATTCCGCACTCGCATTATACTCCGCTGACGGATTAAGTCAATAATTAAATTCTTTTTTTTTGACGGTTTTCCCTTGACGGAGCCCCCGCAGGGCGCTAGTATGATCTGCGGCGCTGATCGGCCTGGCCGTGCTCATGGTGCCTGCGGGCATCGTGCTCCTCCTGATGCAGGGGTGGCTCGAAGCCCGCGCGCGGGTGGCCTGCCACCTGCTGCACGCTCAGATGATGGACTTCCAGGACACCGTCACGCCGAGCCGGGCGAGCGCGGATGACACGGTGATCGCTTCCGACCGTGTCATCTCGCGCCGCCCGGCGACGGTTCGCCACACATAGGGGTAGTGGTGAGCCGGGAGCTGGTCCGCGAGGGCGGTGATGGTGATGCCGTGCTCGCGGAGGACGGTGTCGAGGCGGGAGCCGACGGGGCTTGTGCGGCGGCGAGGGGGCATGGGAGGCTCAATTCGTAATTCGTAATGCGTGATTCGTAACCGATCCCCCCTGGTCGGGGCGTCAGTCCTGGCTCAGGAGGTCGTCGACGATCCGCTTGGCCTTCGGGATGTCCGATGCCTCGATGGGGATATCCTCGAAGCGCGTCCAGTCGCCGGGGGCTTCGGTGCCGAGTGTGGCGTCGAACGACACCGTCTCGCCTTCCTGTGGCCCGTAGCCCCTGAGCATCTGCTCGACGACGGCCCCGATCCGTGCCTCCTCGACCCTCTGCTCTCTAGTGGTTCCCATCCCGTGCTCCTTCCTGCTCCCCTGGTTTGGTGTCAGGCTTTGGCTGTGGCGGTCGGCGTGTAGACGGTCTGGCATCGCTCGCAGCGGAGCGTATCGTCCTCGCGCCAGACCAGGGCGTCCTTGCGTCGGTTGCCGCAGGTCGGGCAGCCCGCGGCGCGGGTGCAGACCAGGTTGTCGTCGAGGTCTGCGGGGAGGCCGTCGTCGGCCTCGCGCTCGATGTCGGCCACGATGGCGTCGATGAGGGAGGCCGCCGCGTCGGCGGCGGACTGCGGGGCATCGCCCTGGTCCACGTCGACGCCCGCGAGCTCGAGGAGGTCGAGCATCACGGCACCGAGCATCTCGCCCGCCGTGACGGCGGCGACCTCGGCGGCTGCGGGGTCGGCGCCCTGCTTCTCCGCCTCCTCGAACCAGCCGCGGACCATCCCCATCGCCTGCTCGGGGGTGTCGGCCGCCTCCATCACCACGATCTCGCGGTTGTGGTCGCCGACGCCTGAGTAGTGCACCTCGAACCGTGCTGACATCTCGTGCTCCTTCCGTCTCCCCTGGTTTTGGTGTCTAGAGCTCTTCTTCGCAGATGTCGAGGGTTTCGGTCGCACACTCGATGGCCTGTGTGCCGATCATCTTGCGGAGCCAGCCGTTGCCGAGCCCCGCGTCGAGGGCTTCTTTCCACTCCTTCATTATGTAGGAGAGCTTGCACTTAAGGGTCTGCCTCATCGCGCCGGCGATGTGGGAGGTTCGCAGGTTCGTGGGGCGAGCGGAGAGCTTGGGATACTTGCCCATCGCGAGCAGCTCGGCCGCCGCCTTCATCGTGGCCTCGCACAGGATGTCCACGGCCGTCAGCCCGTCCGCCGCTTTCGTGCTTGCCGCTTTGCTCATCTCTCTCTCCTTTTCTCTCTCCCCGACTGTCTATATTATACCACAAGAAGTATAAATGTCAAGGGGAGAATCCGTTTTTTTTTATCTTTTTTTTCTCCTGTGTCGGGGGTTAAACCACAGCCGCCGACCCGTGGGCGGGTCGGCGGTGTGGGCGGCGCCTGTGAGCGCCGCAACTTACCTGGGGTTGTTAATGCTGGTAGGGTGCCCTAGCCCATCGCTCCGGCCTCCTGTCGGGTGTCCCTAGCTTCTCGTTTATCGCTAGGCTGTCCTCTACGTTCTATTATAGCGGCTTCCGCTCTTGTGTCAAGTCTTTCTTGACGGTTCGCCCCCTTCCCTAGAACACGTGGGTGGGGCCGACGGGGCATTTGCGGTAGTAGACGCGGGGCAGCGAGGGGAAAACGTCGGGGTGCGTGACCTTCACGAGCACATTGTCCTGGTTGTCGTGGCTCACGAAGCCTCCCTCGGCGAGGCGGAGGCGGATGCCGTAGCAGTCGGCGGGCACGGTGAGCCCTTCCGTCGTGTCGCCGTTCTGAATCAGGAACCGGGTGCGGTCGGCCGACCCCCCGTTGTCCACGAGCCCCGTCTCCCAGAGGTCAGCGTCGTGCAGATGCCCCTGGATGCTGGCGATGCCGTGGGCGGTGTAGGCCGCCACCACGTTGCACGCGGGCTGCGTGGCGTAGGTCACGCCCATGTTCCAGGCACCGGCGATCCAGTCGACCATGAGGTCGGTGTAGATGTCGTACTCGCCCTGGCCCGCCGCCCCGCCCTCGATGTAGGCGTGGAACTCGTCGAGGACGACGAGGAACTCGACCGTCGTCTCGGGGAATACCTCCGCGTTGTTCGAGCCGTCGAGGGAGAAGGCGTAGAGGCCGTTGGCGTGTGCCGCCTCGGCACCGGCCCCCGTGTACTCGAGGAGAATGTCGGCGCTGGAGGCATCGTCCGCGACGCGCTTGGGCTCCATTTCGATCCAGCGGGAGGCTACGCCCCGTGAAAAAAAAAAGCGCGGCCCCGAGGGGGTGGTGTTGGACCACGCGTTCTCGTCCACGTCCTCGAACACCTGGACAATGACGCGGCCGGTGGCATCGGCCGTGTCCTCCTCGTTGAGGGAGTGGCTGTCCTCGGGCTCGGCGGTGTTGGTGGCCATCACGTGGCGGGGGTTGGTGCGGAAGGCGAAGGTCTCGCTGTCTCCGTCCGCGACGGCGTTGTTGCCCTTCACCTCCTTGACGGCGTAGATCGGCTCGTCGGCGGGGATGGAGTGGCCCGCGGGTGCGGTCTCGACGATTTGGGCTCGGAACCATCCCCGCGTGGCGCCTGGCACGGTGATGCGTGCGGGGGCGTCGGCCACCTGTGCGCGGAGGTCGGCCACGTCGGCTTCGAGGGCCTGGAGCGTGCGGGCGGTCTGCTGGTCCGATACGTAGGGGTGGTGGTCCATGGGAAAACCTCTCACGCGTCACTCGTCATTCGTCACGCGTCATTCGGAACAAGCGGTCACAGGCCGGCCCTCGGGTCGAAGGCCACGTGGTCGGTCTGGATCTGGGTGGTGGGCGGGTTGTCGCTGAGGGACCAGATCACCACGGTGACCACGGTGTCGATGGGGGCTCCGCCCGTGGGGTCGTCGTGGTAGGCGGCCTCGAGGAGTTGCCCCACGTCGAAGCCCGCTTCGATGCCCGCGAGGCCGATCCGCACGGCGTTGCGGTCGCAGCCGTAGTAGGCGGAGGCGTAGGCCGCGACGCGCTCGAGCATATCCGTGTCGTCGCGGGGTGTCTGGCTGCCCGTATAGGTGTGCAGGGAGCCGTCCTCGGCGATGCCGTCGATCGTGCCCTGGTTGACGTACCAGAGCTCGGCCTCCGGCACGTAGATGACGATGTGGTTGGGGGGGCCGCTGCCGTAGTTGGCGCCCAGGTCGACCTCGATTCGCATCCGCTCGTCGGTCTCCGTGCACACGGTGAACACGAGGTCGTTGACGCGGTAGGGCGCGGCCTGTGTGGTGCGTTTGCTCTCGACGTTGCCGCCGCCGGCGAGGAGGTAGTTGGGGTTGGCTCGCAGGAGCACCCCCAGCTCACCCGCCGCGGGGAGGATGGGGATCGTCGGGTAGGTGTCCCCGACCGTCCGCTCGGGGGGCTTGTCGAGGCGGACGTATTTGTCGGCGTCCTGCGGGTGGGGGGCAAAGGCCATCAGGGTCTCGAACCTGGCCTGGTTGGTGCCCGTGGTGTCGAGGAACGGGAGGTGGCGGAGGAATCGCTTGCCGCCGATCCACACGTTGGCGGTGACGCCCGTGCCCAGGGTGCCGTCGGCGTTGACGGTGGGGGCTGCGGTGCCGCCATCGAGGGGCTCCCAGTCCCAGTCGTCCTTGATGCGGAAGTAACAGAAGACCCGCTCGAACTCGGGGCGGGCGCGGTGGATGCTCGTCTCCTGCGCGTCGTCGGAGATGGTCTGGAGATAGTCGGTCTCCTCGGTGTTCGACCATCCGTTCTCGAACGCTCCGCCCTCGGCCGCGTGGTATTCGGTGAAGGTGCTCTTGACCCGCGATCCGTAGACCGTGAGGTAGCTGGCGCGGGGGGTGCGGCGGCCGATGATCTCGCAGGACATGTTCGGCGTGCTGTCCATGACGATTGCCCACGAGGATCCGTTGCCTGTCAGCGTCGTGCCGCCCACCGTGATGTCGTGGGCGAACATACTGAACACCCGCACACGCACGTCGTCGTCGTCCACGTCGAGGCACCATCCGAGCCCTCGGCGGCGGTCGATCAGAGTGTTGAGTGCCTGCGCCACGTTCAAGCCGTCCAGCTTGTAAACCCCCGTCGCGTTGTCGAGGCTCACGTTCGTGGTGTCCAGGCTCCAGGTCATCCCCGAGCAGGCGGCGGTGGTGGGGCCGTAGTGCATCAGCAGGTATCGGATGATGTCGTCGGGGGTCCAGGTCGCCCCTGAGATTTGGGAGAATGCATGCACGCCGTTCGGCCACCCGCCGTCGGCGGTGGTCGTGGTGGTTCGGTTGCCCATCAGGCCCCAGCCCGAGGGCGCCTTGCGGTTGAACGTCGGGCACCAGCCGATCTCCGTCGTGTCCCCGAAGTCATCGAACGCGTTGTCGTCTTCTTGCACCCAGCCATGCTCGATGGTCGCGCGGTGGAGGAGGAGTTCGAGGCCGTAGGCGCGGAGGCGCTGCCAGGCCTGGCCGTCGGTGAGTGTCGGGGTGCCCGCCGCGTGGGAGCCTCCGCCCGCGTGGCTGCCGCCGATCCGGTAGTCCTCGTCGGTGATGATCCCATACCAGAGGGGCCGGAGGTCGGGGTCGTATTTCGCGGCCACGGAGATGCGGACAAAGCAGTTGAGCAAGTCCTGCCTGCTCTCGACGTTGAACGTCGAGCCGTCGTGCTGGAGCACCGAGCCCACCCGCCATTGGAAGGTGGCCTGCGACAGTGTGGGGGCCGCGGCCCGCACCACCTCGAGGGGCTGGAGGTAGTCCACCTCGTGCCACTCATCGTCCCAGGCCGCTCGGATGTGGACGAACACCGGCTCGCGTGGGATATCCCAGATGGAGCCGGTGCCGGGCGAGGTGGTGGGCGGAACCTGTATTTGCGGCACGGCTCAGCCTCCTGCGGCGGCGAAGAGTGGGGCGGCGGTGGCGGCGGCGTCGAGGGCGCGGTCGATGCGTGCGACGGCGAGGGCGAAGTTATGCTCGTCGCTCTCGATGCCGATGGCGGGCCGGCCCTCGAGCCAGGCCGCCTCCAGGGTGGTGCCGCTGCCCGCGAACGGATCCAGGATGGTGCCGTGGCTCGGGGTGTCGGTGAGCCGCACCAGCCATCGCATCAGGGAGAGGGGCTTGACGGTCGGGTGGTCGTTGCCCTGCCCCCGCTCGGAGCGGGAGGCCTTGGCGCAGTAGAAGAAGCGGCTCGCGCCCCCCTTCTCACCGTGGCTGAGCACGTCGCCTGCCCTGCGCCCCGAGCACATGAACCCGGGCTGGCCGTCGTTGCGCATCGTGCCGGGGTGGGTGTGGAGTTCCCCGCTCTGCTCATCGAGCATCCGCGCGGCGGCGGGGTCGAGTGCGAGATTCGCAGGCCAGCGGCCGATGTCAGCGCCTGATGCCTTCGCCACGTAGAAGAAGCGGCTTGCGCCCCCGCTGTCGTCATAGAGGGCATCATCCGTTCTTCGGAATCCGCGTCCGAAGACCTTGTTGTCAATTATCTTGCCCGCGCTCTCCCGATGCACACCTGCCGGCCGCCTTTCCCCGCTCTGCTCGTCGAGCATCCGCGCGGCGACGGGGTCGAGTGCGAGATTCGCAGGCCAGCGGCCGTGGGGGGAGCCGTTGCCTCCCATCGCGTAGCCTCGACCGAAGGCCGCCGGTGTGTCGCCCACCACGGCGCGCCCCCTGGCGCAGTCCTCCCCTGTGGGGATTCGGGCGGCATCGATGTGGAGGCCGGCGACGCCGTGGGCGAGGGCGTTTGCGGCGTAGGTGCCGTCGAGGGGGGCCATGGCCACGACCACCGGCTCCCAGGCGGGCTTGAGTGCCGTCCCCCACCCGTCCCAGACCACAGCCGCCGCCGTCGCAGGGGCGGTGACCTCGGCAGTCGGCCGCGGGGCTTGCCCCGCTCTGCATAGGACATTGCCTGCACCTGCCCACCTGTCGGGGATAGTAGCGACCACCTCGCGTTGTGCGCCGGCAGCCTTGTCGAGGGCTTTGGAGATGTTGTGGTTCTTGGGGAAGCCCTGGCCGTGGAGCCACATCAGGGTGTCGCGGAGCTCGAAGCCCGCGTCCTCGATGGCAGACCATAGCCGATGCCACGTCCTGGTGCCCCCGAAGGCCAGCAGATGCCCGCCAGGAAGCAGGGGCATGGCCTGCCAGAAGGGGATGCCAGGCACCCCATGGTCCCATTCCTTGCCCATGAAGCCGAGGCCGTAGGGCGGGTCGGTGAGGATGGTGGGGACGGGGTCGAGCTCGGGGAGGACGTCGAGGCAGTCCCCGAGGTAGAGGTCGATGCCGTCGCGGGTGTAGTCGGGGGCTCGCATTGCCTTTTCCTGTGACGCGTGACGGATGACGCGTGACGCGTGATGTCCTACTGCCCCTGCCTCGCCAGGCTGCCGAAGTAGATGCCCGCGCTCGGGGCGTCGGGTGCGTCGGTGTTGCTCGTGGCCGAGACGATCGCGGAGGTTGTGCTATCGATGTCGACCTCGTCGGCGGTGTAGCGGGTGGCGATCATGGTCTTGACGGTGGTTCCGTCGCCGTGTTCGCCCGCGGTGCGGTCGAGGATGGCCTGGCCGCCCATGACGGTCATGGCGACTTCGGTCGGCTCGTCGACGCCGACGACGGGGTCGGAGCCGTCGTCGGTCTGGTAGATGAGCCAGGTGGTGGCTTTGGTGGTGTCGGGGAGGCCGTTGTAGTGGGCTCGAATGCGGATCGCGCCGTCGGCGGCGGCCTCGGCGGTCACGGAGCGGGGGGCGGATGGGCGCGGGAGCACCTGGTCGCCGTCGGCGTCGATCTCGAACGTGACCTCGTTCTCGTTGAGGGATTCGAGGCCGTAGACGTTGCGGGCGCGGACGACGACGTGGTAGGTGTGGCTCGCGGCGAGGGTGGTGGAGGTCTCGTGCGGGAGGCTGGCGGCGGCTTCGGTCGGGTCGCCCGTGAGGTCGGGGGAGGCGTCGGTGCCGATATAGATGGTATAGCCGGCGAGGGAGGCGTCGGCGATGCGGTGCCGGTCGCGGAGGCTGTGTGCGAAGGGCACGCGGCCTGTGTGGTGCGGGCCGAAGAATCCGACCTGCTGATGGGCACGGGCCTGGAGCGGCGGGGGGCTGACGACCTGGATGGCGGGGACGGCCGCAGGTGCAAAACCGCGCACCGGCCCCAGCCGCACGGGCTGGGGCACGGTGCTGCGGCTCGGCGGGGGGGCCGAACTCACGATCATTGCGGGTGGCTTCACGGTGGCCAGTCCCACGGGGCTCTACTCCTCGCAGATGACGGTGAGGAGGCAGTTGCAGGCGTCCGGTGCGGTGCAGGTGAACCCGACGCGGCCTTCGCTGCCGATCTCGATGACCTCGAAGGGGGCGAAGACCTTGTCGATGCCGCTCTGCGGGTGGACGTGGAAAATCCGCAGCAGGGCTCCGCTCGTCGGCTCGCCGGAGGCGTTGTAGCCGAAGTCACCGCCGATGGTGACCCCGGTCACCCCGAGCTCGACGGGCGTCCCCGCGCTCACCGTGCCCGCGTCGCTCTGCCGCTCGATCTTGATGGTCACGGGGCTGTCCGTGTTGGCCAGGGCGTCGCCCGACCAAACGAAGCCGAGGATCTTGATGATGCGGTTGGCCGGCGCGTAGACCTGGAGCACGGTTTTCTCGGTGGCGGCGACGAGTGCGACCTCGGCGGGTGTGGCACACGAGTACAGCAGTCCTGCCATGGGGGATCTCCTCTCGGCGTTAGACCGCGCCGCCGCTGGCTTCGAGGAAGCCGGGCACGTCGGCGTCGGCAGTGGAGCCCGCGAGGACCTTGCGGGCGATCCACAGGAAGTAGCAGTAGCCGGCCTGGAGGCCGGGGACGGTGGTCGGGTCGCTCGCGTGGGGCGAGTGGTGCCAGCTCACGCTGGTGGGGGCGGTGCCCTCGTTGGCGATGGTCTGCGCGTAGCCCGCGGGCTGTGCGGCGGGGGCTTCGAGTGCGAGGCGCCAGGGGGGGATGGGGCGGAGCACATCGTCCTCGAGGCCCGCGGCGGCACCGTCGCCCCAGAAGTCGCGGCCCGCCGCCTCGACGGTCAGGGCGTCGTCGGTGCGGGAGTGGTAGTAGAGCACCTCGTCGGTGCGGGCGTTGTGCACGACGCCCTGCTCCGGCCAGTCGGCATAGCCCCCGCTCTCGCCCGCCGTGATGGTGACGGCACCCGCGGCCGCGTAGCCTGCGGCGTTCACGTCAGCGGCGGTGCCGAGGAGGCCGAGCCACAGGCGGGTGGCGTCGGCCTCATAGCTCCCGCCGTTCTTGAGGCACAGGCAGCGGTATTCGGTCTCGCCCGCCACCCGTTCGGCGGAGCTGATGTTATCCCACAGGCCGTTGAACACGTCGGTGCAGGTGACGTTTGTCGTGCCGAGCAGGTCGGCGGTGGTGTCGCGGGTCACGACCACGAAGGCATCGTTGTCGCCGTCGCCCTCGAGGACGCGGGTCTGGCCGTTGGCGATGGTGACGGCGGTGCCTTCGGTGCCGCCTGGCGGTGTCCATGCGAGGGTGGAGGTGCTCGCGGCTCGGATGCGGCCTGTGCCGAGGCCGTTGGCTCCGGCGACGAATTCGATGGTGACGTTGGTCGTGCCGCCCTTGGCACGGAAGCCCATCGATCCGTAGCGGGTGCTCGAGCGGTAGTTGCCCAGTGCCGCGTCGGGGTCGGCCTGCGCCCCGCCGTCGGAGGCCGCGCCGGTGAGATACCAGCGGAGGGCGTCGGAATGAGTGTGCTCGCTGGCCACGGGTCAGGCCTCGGTGATGGTGAGCTTGGTCGTGTCGCTCGAGTAGGTGATGGTGACGGCGACGGGGTCGGGGTGGCGGACCATGAGGGCGGAGAGGGCGGTGGCCGTGGAGGTGTTGCCGTCGGATGCGACGGCGGAGACGCGGTACTGGTGCGTCGCGGCGTCGGCGAGGGGGGGCGTGGTCCACTGGTAGTAGCCCCGCTCGCCGCGCTCGTGGACGGTGGCCACGGTGTCCCATTCCGCGCCGTCGTAGTGCTCGACCAGGTAGGTCTCGGCCGCCGTGTCGCGCCGCCACTGGAGGGTGAGTGCGGCGGGGTAGCTGCGGAGGGGCGATTCGTCCGCGTCGTCGTAGACGGCGAACACGGGGTGGGTGCCGATGGGGACCACCACGTCGAAGTATGCGAGCGGGGTGGTGCCGAGCAGCGCCCCGTCGCGCCAGATGTAGAACGTGGGGGTGGCATCGTCGGAGGTGAAGGCGAGGCGCCATCCGAGGGGGGAGGTCTGTGTGATGGTGAGGGCGGTCACGGACATGGGCGGCTCCACGCGTCACGCGTCATCCGTCACGCGTCATTCGGAAAAGGGGGGGCGGCGGCGGTGGCGCTGTCGGGCCTGGGGTTGAGGACGGGGCAGACGGCGGCTTTGATGCGGAGGAGCTGGGCGGTGGAGAGGAGCATTTGCACGCGGATCTGGTTGTAGAGGGGCTGGTCGTCGCTGGCGACGGCGAGCTCTGCCTGTGCGTGGAGGGAGACGTAGTAGGCGTAGAGTTCGCGGGCGGCCTTGAGCTGGTCGGCGGGCACGGTGTCGGGCTCGACGGTGGCCTGCGCCTCGATGAGGGCGTAGGTGGCGGCGGTGGCGGTGCCCTGCACCTGGAGCCAGGTGTGGGCGCGGTCCTGCCAGGTCGGGGCGGCGCACCCGCAGAGGGCGGCGGCGATGACGATGCCGGCGAGGACGGCGAGCAGGAGCGTGTGGCGGTGAGGCGTTTGAGCCATGTGTGAGCCCTTTCTCAGTTGCCTCGGTGGAGGACGGTCCATCGGCACCGGAGGATCCAGGTGCCCGCGTTGCGGAGAGCGGAGCCCGTGGTCGCCGCCATCTGCTTGGGCTGTCCCTGCCGTTCGCAGCCGAGGAGGAGGACGTTGGCGACGGTCTGGCCGCTCGAGTAGGTGATGGTGACGGGCTCGCCGCCGATGAGGGCCTTGTAGGCGTCGTAGGCGGTGTCGGCGTTGGCGGCGGAGGTGTGGTCGGACCAGGTGGTGAGGAGGCTCTGACTGGCGCGCTTGCCGAGTTCGGCGGCGGCCTCGCCGTCGATGCCTGGGCGCGGGATGAGCTCGAGTGCCATCTCGTGCTCGTCGACGGAGCCGAACAGGAACATGAACTCTGTGTCGCCGATCTTAGGCGTAGCCATCTAGCCGCCCCCCTGGACATCGCGGAGGTGGGTTTTGCTCTTGATGTTGAGGCCGCCTGTGGCCCCCCGCAGGTCGCCCGAGCCCTGTTGCAGGTTGTCGGCGGCGCGGTCGAGCTTCTGGATCACTGCGCCGAAGCTGTCCTCTTGTGTGAATGCCCCGAGCTCGGCGGCGCGTGCGGGGTCTGCTCCCAGGAAGGTGCCGAATCGGTAGTTCATCTGGGAGAGGTAGCGATGGATGGGGGCGGCCCCTCCCCGCTTGAGGCTCACGTCGAGGGCCCGTCCGTATCGCTCCACGTCGGCGAGTGCGTGCGTGGTGGCCTCGACCGCTTCTTCCTCGGCTTCGAGCTGCCGCCACTGCATGGCTCGGCGGTAGGACGGGTCTTTGGCGGCGGCGGCGACCATCTCAGATCCCAGGCGGCGGCCTCGCACTGCACGAAATGCCTGGAGGTGGGGGGCCAGGATGTCGGTGTCGGTGAGCTTGGTGAGGCGCATGCCCGGCGTGCCGATGAGTGTTGCGAGCTGCTCGTCGGAGATCGTGCCCGCCGCTCGGGCTCGCTGGACGGCCTGAAGCCGTTCCATGAAGCTCATGCCTTCGGTAACGCCTGCCCCCTTGAGGATGCCCGCCGACGCTGGGCCTCCGATCATCATGCCGCGGACCATGCTTTCGAGGCCGCCGGCTGCCTGTCGGGGCGTGCCGGATGCCTGGGTGGCGGCGGCAAACAGGGCTCCGAGTTCCTCCTGCTCCATCTTTCCGAGCCCCGCGAGGGCCATCACTCGGGGGAACTGCGGGCCGATGGCCTCGGCGGTGGCGCCCGCCTGCTTGATGGTCGTGATGATGAAGTTCTGTATGTCCTGGGGGCTGCGCCCCTGGAACATGAGGCCTGCCTTGCCGTAGAAGCCGGCGATCTGCTCGGGTGGGAGGCGGGAGAGGCGGCGGTGCTGCATGGCGAGGCGCCAGAGGTCGGCCTGGCGGGTTTTGTCCATGCCCGCCGTGCCCGAGACGAAGGCTTCCTTGGCAGGCCCGTATTCGGTGGGCCGGACCATGTGTCCTGCCGCCTCCCTGGCGGTGGCCTCGAAGCTGCCTGGCTTTGCACCTTCGAGGAAGTAGAGGTCCATCATCGATTCGCGGGCGGCCTTGGCACTTTCCGCGAATTTCTTGACATCCTCGTCCCACATCCGGAAGAGTGCGCGGCCTGCGGAGATGGCGGCGTTGACGGAGAGCCAGCCGGAGGCCATCGATGTGACCTGTGCTCCGATGCTCCCCAGCACGGATTGGGTCCTGGATCCAGACTTGCCCGTCTCGCGGATGCGCTGCTCGAGCTTGCCGTAGTTGGTCTTGAGCTTTTCGAGGTCCTGGATCAGTTGGGCGCTGTCGCCTGTCCATACGATTTCGTTCTTGCTACGGGCCATAGCGTCCCCTCGCGATCAAGGCGGCGGCCGCCTCGACGATGGCGTCGGCTGCCTCGATGAATCGGTCGTCTGGCCACGGTGTGCGTGCGAGCCAGTGGAGGTCGGCGTAGGTGGGGATGTGGCCTGGCATCAGTCCGCGCCTCCATCGCTCGAAGGTGAGCCATCGGGCCGGTTTTTTTTTTGGTTTGCCTGCTGCTCGGCGAGGACGGCCTCGATGGTCGGGCCGTCGACCAGTGCGGTGAGCACGCGGTGCAGGCTGGTGGTGGTGAGCAGCTTGAGGTGGCTGGCGCCGCGGCGGTCGATGCGGTAGTTCACCGCGATGGCCTCGCAGGCCAGGTCGGCCCAGTCCTCGACGATGAACTGCTGCTGCTCCTCGCAGCCTGCGAAGAACTCGCCTGCACGGCGGGAGAGCTGTGCGTAGCGCGGCACCACCTCGCGGACCCACGTGTTATCCTCGCCGATGAGCAGCCGCTCGGGCAGGCTGGTGCCGCACGGGAATGCTCGGGCGACGGGGATGAGCCACTGCGAGCCGTCCTCGAGCTCGGTGTAGTGGCCGGCGACCTGCTCGGGCCGGGCGAGGTCGGCGGGGGTGGGGGGCTGGTCGGTGTAGTGGCCGATCCACACGCCGTCCGCACCGAGCAGGGGCTCCCAGGCCTGGCGCGCCTCGGGGCGTTCGCTGTCGGCTGGCCAGCAGCCGAGGACGGGCTGCCGCGGCTCGAGCGTGTGGGGCCGGAAGGCCACCCCACACGACGAGCCGGGTCCCACGGCACGGAGCACTCCCCTCTGATGGATGGTGGCGCCGCGAAAGACCTCGAGCAGCCCCCATCGGTCGAGGTCGGGGGTGCCGATGCTCTTGAGGTCGGCGGCGAAGTAGAGCAAGCCTGCCACGTTGCGCTCCTTATGCGATCGCGGAGGTCGTGTCGACGACGACGATGGCGTTGTCGCCGTCGTAGGTCGGCTGGAGGATGAGGGTGGGGACGGAGGGCTGGCCGTGGGTGCCGGCGACGCTCGCCGTCCAGATCATCCCCTCGTCGATGGTGAACTTGATGTGCTCTTCGGTGGCGTCGGCCGTGCGCGTGCCGCCCTCGGAGCCCTTGCGGAAGTAGACCAGGCTGTCGGTGGCGTTCTGCGGTGTGCCTGTGAATCCGTAGTCGTAGAGGACGCCGGCGTCGGCGGGCGTGAACGTGAATCGTGGGATGACCTCGTAGATGGAGACGAAGGAGGGGTAGAGGTCGTCGCCCTTGACCACGAGGCGGAGGCCTGGGTCGTAGGCGATGCCCTGGATCCCGTCGATGGCCGACCCGTTGATCTCGACGGGGCCGCGGTAGTAGGCATGCCCGACGGTCGGGGTGCCGCTCATGGTCGCGCTGTCCGTGACCGTGAGGGGGACGTTGCTGCCGTCGTAGGTGCAGACCGCGCGGCAGTCGATGGTGGCGGGGGTGTTGCCCTGAGCGGTGATGCCCGTCGGGATGAGGAGCCCCTCGTTGATGGCCATCAGGACGGAGGTCGCGCCGCCGGCGCGGACGGCGCCCTCCGACATTTTCTGAAGCCAGCACTTGCCGATGGCGGTGGCGGAGAGCTTGAGGCCGGCGACGGCGAAGGTGTCGCTGCCCTCCGCGAGGACGGTGGCGAGCTGTGTCGTGGTGAAGTCGACGATGGGCGCGATCTCGCCGATGCCCGCGAACGTGGGGTAGGCGGATCCGTCGCCGCTCAGGATGGTCTCGGCCACGCCGCCGTCGACGTTGCAGGACTGGATCCCGCCGACCACGAGGTCGGACGCGCGGTCGACGAGGAAGTGGGAGAGTGTGTAGACGTTGGAAACTGCCATCAGAGGATCCTCCTGCGGGAGCGGCGGCGCATGATTCTGGAGAACCGTTCCATGAACTTGTTATGCGCGATGCTGGCCTGCGCCCTGCGCTCGGGGTCGGTCATCCGGGAGAACTCGTCGAATTTGTCGGGCTGCTTGCCGCACCCCACGTTGTTGCGCCGGTTTTGGCGCTGGTGGCATCGGCGGCTGATGCCGCCCTTGATGAAGAAGTAGTCGGGGCCGTTGAACTTGCCGATGGCGCGGACGCGGCCCTTGGTGCCCTTCCACGAGAGGCGCATGGTGGCCGTGAGCCTGTCCTCGGACAGGCCGCTGTGGGAGAGGCAGCCGCCCCATATCCTCTGATACTCGTACTCTCGATCGGCGTACTTGTACCTGCGGGCTCCTGCCCCGGTGAAGTGCTTTTTCGCGGTGACCCGGTGCCAGTGCATGGCGGCCTTGCGGAGGGCTGCGGTCTTGCAGAACACCACGTGCTTGAGGAGCATCTTTGGGTGCCCCTCGAAGTTGATGAAGACGTGTTGCTTGGCGACGCCGCTCATGGCCCGTACCTCACGATGAGGGCCTGTAGCATTCGGATACCCTGGCCGTGGGAGGCCTGGCGTGTGGTGCGTGCAGGGGGCTCCCAGTCGAATCCCTCGACCACGATATAGCCCTCGCCCTCGAGGGCTTTGGCGTCGGAGAGCACATCCCCTGTTTTGTTCGTGAACCAGTCGAGTGCAGTGGGGGCGACGGGCTCGCCGTCGTCGCCGAGGTATGCGGCGGGCACGCGGTCGACGAAGACGGCGGCCACGGTGCCCTTGTCCATCCACGCGAGGTCGTCCTCGGTGGAGTAGCCCCCGTCGTCGCCGTGGTAGATGAGGCAGTAGGGGTAGTCGTCGCTGTCGTAGTCCTCGGGGGCGACGCCTGGCCGGTGGATGCGGGCGGCGGCGGCGGTGGCGTCGGCCGTGCCGGTCCAACTCTGCCAGGCCGCGGTGGCTGCGATGAGGGCTTCGACGCCCGAGAGGGGGAGGCTGATCGGGCCGGCGGGGGTGACCGTGGCCGACGGTGCGGTGCGGAAGGTGATGTGGTTGCTCGGCTCGGAGCGGTTCGCGGTGTCGTCGTCCGCGCCGTCGTAGGCGTGGAGGTGGAGGGCGTAGGTGGTGTCGGCGGACAGGCTCTCGAGGGTGAACGCCCCGTCGGTGATGGTGAGTGGGCTGACGGTGCTCTGGGTGCCCGCGCCGACGGCCGTGAGGTGTGCGGAGCAGTGGTTGTAGTCGGCGGCGGTGGGCACGGTCACGGAGCAGGCGGCGGTGGTGGCCGTGCTCGAGGTCCAGGCCAGTGTGGCCGGGGCCGCAGGTGCCGTGGTGTCGCCCACGGCGCGGAACTGGAACTCCGTGATGCCGTAGACCGTGGAGCCCGACACCGTGGCGGTGGAGTATACCTCGTAGTTTTGGCCGTTGGTGTAGCTGGCGTCGGTGACGGTGGCGTAGTAGAGGCCGGTGGCGATCTTGTTCGCGAGGATGTCGCCGAGGTCTTCGATGGTGGCTCCGCCGCCGAGCGGGCGGACGATGGCCGAGAGGGCGGTGGGGTCGGCGTTGACCGTGCCGCCGGCGTCGGTGTAGGTGCGGAACCGTGAGAGCGGGATCACCATAGCCTAGGGTCCGATGATGATGTTCACGTCGGCGGGTTTGGCCGTGCCGTCGAGGAGGTTGTCGAGGCGGCCGCCGTCTGCCCAGTCGCCCTGGAGCTCTGCGGTATCGGCGAGGGCGTCGGAGAGGGCTTTGCCCGTGGAGCCTGCGGCGTTGTGGCCTGCGATGAGCTCGTCCCAGAAGGCGTCGACCACGGCGTCGGCCACGGTGGCGACGGTGGTCGCGGTGTCCACGAGGGTCACCCTGGCCACCACGTCGTTCGCGGGGTCGAAGTAGGCCGCGGCCACGAGGGTGCGGGCCTCGAGCTCGGCGACGGTCGGGATGTCGCCGAGTTGGGTATCGAGGTTGGCCGCTCCCAAACCCAGTGCGGTGCGCACCCCAGCCGCATCCAGGGGCGCGGTGTAGTCGCCCACGACGAAGTAGTCGGCGGCCACCAGCGTCCTCGCCTCGAACTCGGCGACGGTCGGGATGTCGCCCAACTGCGTGTCCAGGTTGGCCGCACCCAGGCCGAGGGCGGTGCGCACCCCCGCCGCGTCGAGGGCGGTTCCCGTGCCGCGCGAGCTGATGGCGATGTCGATGAAGCCCGCCTTCTCCGCCGTCCACGTCGCGCTGGAGAGTGCGGTGGCGGCGAGAGCGGCATTGTCGGTGCCGCGCATCGCATCGCCATCGAGGTTGAGCACGTCGGCGGCGATGGCGTCGAGGATGACGTCGAGCCGCCCGTCGTTCGTCCAGTCGGTGACCGAGGCGTGCCAGTTGGTCAGGGTGGTCACGGTCGGCATGGTGCAGTTGGTGAAGCCGTAGCCCGTTCCGTCGAATGCCAACTCAGCGTTGTCCGCCGCCGTGGCGTCACCGCTGATCTGAACCACGTCCGCCTCTGCCACCTGCACGGTGACCGTGCAGCCGACCCCGCTGTTGTCGGTAACGGTGCCCGCGCCAGTGACCGTGATGGTGCCGGCGGTGCAGGTGTTGTCGATGGTGAGGATGGCACCACGGCTCATCGAGACCGAGCATACGCCGCCGTCCATACCAGCGAGCGTGAGTTCACCGGCCATGTCCTCGATGTCGCACACCGTCGGGGCTTGGAGCGTCAGCGTGCAGGCGATGCTCGACCCGAATGTGCATTCGTCGAACACGGCGTAGCCTGTGTCACAAATCGAGCACGCGCTTTCAACTCTGCACCGCGTTGCCCAGCCCTGAATGTTGGTGTGTGCATAGAGGTAGCAGTCGATGTATCGCGTCTGGTCGCTAATCAGTGCCGCATTCCCCGTAGCCCCGGTGATGACCAGGCGCTCAAACGCCGAGTGCTCGATGGACTGCCCGTTGATATCGATGATGTC
>Ga0272441_10001443_pt1 | contig 50735 bp, 31 predicted proteins | sample SSMProp6N_FD_193582 | JGI IMG/M metagenome (GOLD analysis project Ga0272441, IMG submission 193582) | Marine sediment archaeal communities from Little Sippewissett salt marsh, Falmouth, MA, United States - SSM-Prop-6N | ecosystem: Environmental > Aquatic > Marine > Wetlands > Sediment ... | reverse complement strand
TATTAATATTCCACTGGGCCTATAATAGTGCCGTCACACTATTCTCAGAATCGAATTGAGGGGTTGAATTAGAACGGTGGCATTTTTCCCATTTATGCAATGGACCCGGAGAAATTAAAAAGACTCTGCTGAGGTATCCATTCAATTCATATGCCAACTCATCGCCTGAGCTTCATCTGCAAAACATCCATGTAAAAAAGGTTGCAGTAGGGACAGCGACGGTTCTCCATTGAACCGTCACCGCATTTCGGACATACTCCCTTAACAGGCGCCCTGGAATTACAGTTCGTGCATATCCATTCCGGAGATGAAAATCCACAGGTGCACACAGGCATAATCAGGCCTCATGATTACTTGGTATTCGTTTTGATATTCCCGATCGATCAGTATGATACTGTCCGGCGTTGGCGGCCATGGTGATCAGGCGACCCGATCAATACGCTCGATCAGGATGGACTCGTTGATTATGTCGTAGTTGATGGCCTCCTGGGTCATCTCGGCGTCCATCTTCTCCACGAACAGGGACCGCATCTGTTCCTTCCGGACGCGGTCGGACACAAACTCAATCACCCCATCGCACTTGTCCATTATGTTGTTGAGATCCCTCTTGTCAAGAATGTCAGCCAGGTCCAGAACCACCGTGTTGAATGGATCGATGCATGCCCGCTCTTCCAGTTCCCTGAGAAACTCTATCAGATCGTCCATCGGGTAATGCCTGGCAAAGAATGAGAATGAGTTTATCAGCACCCTGGAAACCTCGGGGTTCATGTCCAGGTAATCCAGCACCTGAACGGCTGCGGCCCTGGCGTAAAGGTTGGAGCTCTTGGGGAAGATGTTCTTGATTATCCCATTGGGATAGTTGCCCATCTCTTTTCCGGGGGCCTTTACCTGGAGCGCCTGATTCAACCGCTGATTGAGTATCTGATTGTTGGATTCGGTATTGAACAGTACCACTTCCTCACCCTTGACCAGGCCATCAATATAAAAGGAATAACCGAACAGTTCCTTCCTCGAGCCCGCATCGCCCAAAAACAGTATCACGGCACCGTGGGGGAGACCTCCCCGAAATATTCCGTCCAACTGTTTTATCCCGGTTGAAAGCTTTCCCTGGGCCGTTTTCTTCTGAGGCATCGACAATTCATCACCAACCCATGAGAGGTCCTCGTGGTATAATAATTGAACGTCGCATCCTGTCAGCTTCAACAGTGGCCATCAGATCATGCGGTCGGGCTATCAGATCATGCGGTCGGGCTATCAAACCATCCACACAGGTCTATCAAACGTTTATCAAACCGGGTTAAGATTTGTCTATCAAACCGAGTTCGGGTTTGTCTATCAAACCGGGTTAAGATTTGTCTATCAAACCGGGTTAAGATTTGTCTATCAAACCGGGTTCGGGTTTTTCGGATCGGTCAGGCTGCCTGTGGGGGCAACAGGGTTCATCCTCGGAATATCCCGTCATGGCTGGGGACGACGGTTCATGGGCCCCGCGTGTTTGCGGGCAAATCCGGATATATGGGAGAAAAGACCGGGGTTGACCACCCCTCTGACATGACCTCCCTGGACCAGGATGACCTCCTGATCTTTCCTGGGTGTCCCCATCAGGTGTGAATTTTTCAGGCCAATGGGGAAAGGTATGATATGATCGTAATACGCAAGCACGTTCTGGTAAGGCACCTTGATCCTTTTCAGGTCGACCCTGTCCCCCAGCACATCCATCTCTCCTCTTGCAAGGGAATTGTCGTTGTAGAGTGCTTTGAGGTAGGCCAGATGGGCGGGTCCGGGCACGTCCCGGGCGCTCTCCTCGTTCCAGAAGGATACTGGGTCCGGAGGAGGGATCCTTCCGTAGAGATATTCCTCGATCAGCTGCTCCGCCCTCTTTCGGGGTTTCACCGTCCCGAAGAACTGTTTCAGGTACGCTCCCGGGAACACGCCCCCGTTCCTTCTCACGTAACTGTCCAGGTCCACCAGTTGAAGATCGGTGAAGGCGCCGAAGGCCCCGGGACCGTACTCCCCAACCCTGGTATCAATCCCGGTGGTCAGGTTGATCAAAAATGAGATATCGTCCGGGCGGAGGGCCGCGGCAATGTTGGCCATGGTGCCACCTATGCAGTAACCCAGGAGACCCACCTGATCCTGGCCGGTCTGATCTTTTATGAAATCCACGGCCTTGAGAATGTCGCCCATGTAATCATCCAGGGTGGCGTTCCGGTCCGCCAGCGTCTTTGGTGGCACCCAGTCGGTGATGTAAACGTCCAACCCCTGGTTGACCAGTCCCTCCACCACACTGAGGCCGGGTTTGAGGTCCAGGATATAGTAGCCGTTGATATAGCTGTAGACCACCAGCACAGGGGTCCGGGCCACCTTGGCCTTTGCGGGGAGATAACGGTGCAATTTCAAGCGATCGGTGGTCATCACTGTGTTTTTGGGCGTGGCGGCGATATCAACACCCAACCTGTACCCGCCGGGCGGTGGGATAACACCCATTTCCCTGAAGGTGTCCAGCCACATCTCCCTTGCACCCCGCTGCAGTTGCAGATTCCGTTCTGTCAGGTAGGATGCCATATCCCACGCCCCCTGGGGGGTGGTGTAGCTTGCGGGAGAGAGGACCAACCGGTTGAAGCGGTCCATCTCCGAGGATATCCTCTGAGTGAACTCGTCCCAGAACTCCTCCGGGATTTCCGAATAAAGCCTCTGGTTTATCTTTTTATAATACTCCATCTTGTGGTTTTCGATCAGTTTCTCGAACTCCTTTCCAAAAGGATCGATCTTCTGAATCTTTTTGTCAACCCGGTATGACTTCGGCATTTTCAACCAACCTTTCCAGTAATATGGCCATTGCAGATAAAAATCCACCGGACCCTTTGATCATATCCTCTTAAACGACAGGAAACGTCGTTTAAGGCTCCGGTGCACCCTTAACGAATGATCATCAATGAGCTGAAAACGATCGGGCCAGGGTTCGGCCTCCATGTTCGACGGCATTATTGTGGACATGAATCTGCCCGGCGGAAGATGGTCCGCCGCCACGTTGAAGAACCGTTCATACAACGTTAGGATATCCTCGCCCCCTCCGGTGGATGACCGGCCGTAGGGAGGGTCCGTGGCCACTGTGTGAAAGGGTCCCTGGCTTTCCCAGACATCCTGAAAATCGCCCTGGTACATCTGGCACCCGCTCACCTTGAAATGATCCAGGTTCATTCGGGCACCCTCTACCATTTCCTGTTGCAGATCAGCTCCCGCCGAGCCCATCCCCATGATACCGGCCTCCATGGGTATACCCCCCGTCCCCGCAAAGGGATCAAGCAGCCTTCCATCATCGGGACACCTGCTCAAATTGATCAACGCCCTGGCGTATTTGGGCTCAATGGACACCGGTGAAAAGAAGGGCCGGTGTTTCACCATCCTGCTGCGCATACCGAGCCGGTCCACCTCCCCCAGCTGAACCCCCAATGCAGTTGGCCTTCCCACGGCCACCGTCAGCGTGAGCTCGGGGTTCTTGAGGTCGATGGGGTTGCTCCTCGACAGGGTTGCTCCCACGGCACCCGCAAGGTCCTGGGCCAATGACGGCCCGACCCCCTCCCTGCTGGAACGAAGGGCGGTCACCCTGGTCCTGCCCGGTGGGATATCAGCGTCTCTCACCAATCTCTTTATTCCATAAACCGTGCCCTCCCCCTCCCCAAGCACCCTGTATATCCCCCTTGCAAGTCCCAATCGTCTGACCAGGTCACCGGCCTTTGCCTTGCTGTCAATCACCAGCACCTTCCCCTGTGAATGAACAATTGACCCGGGACATCCCAGTGCCTCCATGCAGGACATCACCTCACATCGGGCCAGGGGGAGATTCTCCCCTGAAAGCTCGATCATCAGGCGCAGCCGCTCTCCCTCCTCAAACGGTCCTGGACGGACTACATGAGCTGCCCTTCGTTCTTGACGTAGAACAGGAAATTGCGAAGGGTCCTCATGTGGGTGTGGTCGTTGGTGTAGAAATCGATCTCGTAGTTGGAGAACACCAGGGTCAGACAGCTCTTGGTGGTGTTGGTGACTATCCTGCGGATATCCTTGGGCGATACGGTGTACCATTTTGTGCCGTATCCGAAATACATATCGTCCCTGGAAAGGTACAGATCACCGTCAAGCTGAAGGGGCGAACTGCCGAAGCTAACACCGTCCATGTTACCGGATATTGCAAAACGCACGTCAAAATGCATCTCCTTGGTTATGTGGAGATAGGTGCTCTTGTCCGCTGGCAGTTGATCTCCGTTCGTGTATTTCATCGTTCATCCACCTATCCAGAAGACCTTTCCTGCTGCATCTGGTATGAGGCGCCGATACCGCCCAGGATCACGGTTATGGCCAGCAGCGCGATAACACCAGCGGTGCCCGCTCCCAGGGCGAAAAGCGCCACCTGACCCACCAGGGCCCCGCCGAACAGGGCGGTTATCACCGCCAGTACCTCCTCGATAATGAATAGTACCAACAAAAACACAACCAGCCCTACGATCAACAGCACCAGCAAGTTTTCGGTGAACAGGGAAGCCACAGAAAGTGCGATCTGGGCGAAGAACGCGGCTATCATGTAATGAAGTATGCCCTCGCCAAGCAGAGCGCCGACGATCATCCCGATCACGGCGGCTATCAGTATGCACAGGGTATTACCCAGTCCCAGATTGCCTATGGTATCCAGGAACCATACGGATATATACAGGGCCAACACAAGACCGATGAAGGCACCTATTGCCATGGCCAGGGTACGAATTATCTTTGCACCGAAGAATGCCATGACTAAGCCCAGCACCAGCATCAGCAGGAGGATCACCGGATCGGGATCGGGTACACTCACGTCAAATCCACTGAAGTTCATGGAGCACGGCCTGCCTTTAACACTCTCCCAATGGAGCGCAATATTTTAAACCCTATCGGTGGGACCATTTGGTGTTCATGTCCCACGGGCTTTCCGATTTGGACCCAACTCACTTCAAACATAGATCCTTTCTCACAAACATTGACGAGCACAAGGCATTTGGGCACTGGACCCATTCATGGAGACAACGGGACCCAAGGGCATGGAAAAACTAATCCACTGCAGTTTCCAACGCTCCATGCAATGTATCTTATGCTCTTTTTTAAAAAAAGGTCCCCACCCGCACAACCATTGAGAAAGGCACATTCCAAACAGGAGAACCTGAAAGGAAGACAACCGTATGGTTTTTATCCGGCCAATTGTGTTTGGATGTTGATCAGGTCAAATGTCCATTGTGTATGATGGACCGATATCCCGGAATGATCCCCAATGACTGAAAAGGGCAATAACAAGGCAATGGACCGCCAGAAAAGGTCCAAGGATCAACCCGGTTCCCCGCAATCAGCGGAGATGGAAACCGATGGCTGCGAAGGGGTATCCGAATGCCTGGCACTCGATGGTGAGGGACCGGGTTTCGACACTTACCGGAACTTCATTTCCGAATTCATTGACGTGGTGGTGGAGATGGACACCGACGGCGTCATCACCAATTCCAGCCCCGGTGTCGAGGACCACTTCGGGTTCGATCCGGACCAACTCCGGGGAAAAAAGATCCTCGACATCACGCACCCGGACGATCGGGATAAGGCCCGGGACCTTATAGAGCACGTTCACCGTCTGGGAACTTTCAGTCGGATAGTATTCAGATTGGTCCACAAAGACGGCCATCCGGTTCCCGTGGTGGGGACCAGCAGGCTTCTGGAGAGGAACGACGAGATACGTCACCTGGCAATCCTCATGGACATGACCGTTCAGAAATCCATCCAGAAGGCGCTCGAAGATAGTGAGGAGAAGTACCGGAACCTCATCGATGGATCGGTATACGGCCATTTCATCATGAACATGGACGACCATTTCACCTACTGGAACAGATCCGCGGGTGATATAACTGGATATGATTACCGTCCCGGCCACAGCATGAACTACAAGGACATAGTGGTGGAGGAGGACTGGGAACGGGCGGATTCGGATTTCAACAAACTGGCCATGGGAAAAAAGTTCCGGAACCCCATGGTATATCGGATAATGAGAAAGGACGGGGAGAAACGGTATGTTGAAGTGGATGCCATACCCATATTCGAGGAGGGGCAGCTCACGGGGTTCCAGGGCACGGTGGTGGACATCACCGATCGGAAGACCGCCGAGCTCTCCCTTAACGAGAAACTGGATGACCTGGAACACATAAACAAAGCGGCATTCAAGGCCGAATCAGAAAAGGGGCTTCCCGGTGTATACAGGATACTTTGCCAAGGGCTACTGGACATGACCGGGGCCATGGCAACAGCCATATCGGAATTCGATCCCCAAAACAACATCCTGACGATCAAACACATATCAACCGATAAAAAAACCGGCATGAAGGTCAAGGAGATAGTGGGTATTGACCTGGTTGGACTGCAACATCATTTCGACCCCCGGAAGCTGAAGATTTCATCCACCGCAAAGATCAACCTCGTGGACGGATGGAAGGACATCTTTTTTGGGTCGATAACGAAACAGAAGGCCAAACGGATAGCCAAGGCCACCGGATCGGGAGACATGATCGGGGTGGTCCTTTCCAGCGGCAAACAGATGATGGGCACCATGGCCATAGTTATGCCAGGCGACCGGCCTTTCCATAAATTCGACACCGTGGAAACCTACGTGAACCTGGCAGCCGCCATACTCCAGAGCAAGATGGACGAGGAAGCGCTGATTCGGGCCCAGGCCAAGCTGGAGACCCGTGTTAATGAACGTACGGCGGAGCTTTCCCGGACCAACCAGGTGCTGCAGATGGAGATCGAGCGCAGGAGGGTGACGCAGGAAGCCCTGGCCGACTCGGAAAAAAAGTACCGTGATCTGGTGGAGAACGCCCTGGAAGGCATTGCGGTGGTCCAGGATGATCGTATCAAGTTTATCAACAAGCAACTTAGAAAACTGCTCTCAATGCCTAAAAAGAAGATTCTCGGACAGAACTTCATCGAACTCATCCATAATGATGATATAAAAAAAATTGCATCTCGTCGCAAGGAACGGGATAAAGGTCACTGGCTCCCCCCGAACATTACATGCCGGATCAAAACCGGGAAGAAACAGACCAAGTGGATAGATGCCAGTACCGTTTGGATAGAGTGGGAGGGAAGACCCGCCAGCCTGCATTTCATCAACGACGTTACGGAACGCAAACAGGTCCTGGACGCGCTGGCACAGAGCGAGATGAAGTTCCGACAGGTGTTCCACGGTTCAAACGATGCTATTCTGATAAACGAGTTTGGTCAAGATATGGAAATGAGACCATTCGTGGAGGTCAATGACACGGCCTGCAAAATAATTGGTTATTCCCGAAAAGAGCTCCTGACCATGACAGTGTTTGACCTGGACAACAAGCTTGATCAGAAGGATGTGGACCGAATCAGCGAGATACTGGAAAAAAGTGGGCAGACCACTATAGAGACAGAGGTAATGAGAAAGGACAAAACCACCATCCCTCTGGAGATCAACCTGAACGTTTTCACCATGAACGGAAAGCCCCACCTGATGACCCATGCCCGGGACATCACTCTTAAAAAACGGATGGAGGAAGAGATGCTCCGCTCGAAAAAGCTGGAATCCCTGGGTATGCTGGCAGGCGGGATCGCTCACGATTTCAACAACATACTGACCTCGATACTGGGCAACATATCCTTTGCCAAATCATCCATCGACGTAAACGACAGGATGTACAAGCGTCTAGACGAGGCGGAAAAGGCCTCCATGCATGCCAAGGGGCTTACCCAGGAACTCCTCACCTTTTCAAAGGGTGGAATCCCGGTAAAATCTGTAATTCCGGTTCAGGATATTATAAAAGACTCCTGCGACATGATCCTCTCGGGATGCAGATCGGATTGTGTTTCAGACATAGCGGAGGATACATGGGCGGCCAACCTGGACAGGGGCCAGATCGTTCAGGTTCTCAACAACATACTCATCAACGCCGACCAGGCCATGCCCGAAGGAGGCCTGATCCGGGTAAGCGCCGGGAATGTTCATATCAAAGGTGATCAAGGTTTACCTCTGGACAGCGGCAAATACATCAAAATAACAATAACAGATTCCGGTATCGGGATCAAAAAGGAGCATCTGAGCAGTGTATTCGATCCTTACTTCACCACAAAGAAGGGGGGCAGCGGTCTGGGGTTGGCCATCTGCTACACCATCGTCAAGAACCACAACGGCCATATCGCTCTGGAATCGGACCCGGGCTCCGGGACCAGGGTACACGTCTATCTTCCGGCCGTCATTGAAAGACCCCATGAGAAGAAACTCGGGAAGTCCAAGATATCTCGCAAGCGCAGGGGACGGATACTGGTAATGGACGATGAGAAGATTATCCGCGACGTGGTGTCGGACATGCTCACAGATATCGGATACGACGTCGTTACCGCGTTGGAAGGCAGGGAAGTTCTGGACATCTATCAAAAAGCATTGGAAGAGGGCAATCCCTTCGATGCCATGATCATGGACCTGACGGTACCCGAGGGCATGGGCGGAATGGAGACCATGGAAAGGCTGTTGAAGCTGGATCCCGACGCGAGGGCTGTGGTGAGCTCCGGATATTCCAATGACGCTATCATGTCAGATTACAAAAAGTACGGATTCAAGGCGGTGCTGGCCAAGCCCTACGGGTTCGAACAGCTTTGCAAGACCCTCGAAGAGGTCCTTGAAGGAAACGGAGACGGCGGAAAAACAAAAGGGAAGTAGAAATGACGGTTGGATTAACCCGATCAAATGTTTGCCATACCCTGATCATTCATTACTCATACAACGTATACACTGGTATCAGACATCGACCGTTCAACGTATAAACTGCCGTTCAATGTATAAACTGCCGTTCAATGTATAAACTGGTATCATTTATCGACCGATCATTGCATTTTGCAAGGGCCACAGTGACAGGCCATGATTTGGCTTACCGGTGGGCCAAAGGTTCATCAAGCCCTCAGACCTGCTGTTATTCATCTTATTGAAGTTCCCACGCGGGTCTGCCACGCGGGTCTGCCGCTCGGGTCTGCCGATTAAGCAGCGGGCAAACTGCCAGTTGATCTCATGGGTTCTTATATCTCATGGGTTCTTATATCTCATGGGTTCTTATATCTCATGGGTTCCCATATCTCATGGGTTCCCATGGGTGTCATATTCTACGTTCTTATGCATTTTATATGTCAAAAAACATTTTATAAAAGATACAGGGTGAGGAATACTGCTGGTAAACAACCTCTGGCCAGGGATTATGTTTCTATCCCCGATATAATCAACCAGCATGAACATGGCAGAAGGTGCATTAATGAAAAGCCATCGTATAAGGAACGTCATAATTGTCGCACTGCTCATTGCATCACCCTTGATAACACTGATAAATCCGTCCCCTTTGGACATATCACCGAATGATCCGTCGGGAACCCTTCCGGTAAAATCAGTAAATACCGTCGACTCCGCAACTGTCCGTGAAGATGGCTCCACATCGGTAAGATCGGGGCACGTGCAGCACTTTGAGACAGGACTGAACAATGCCATATCCTACATCGACTTCGACCCGGAAAGCCTGTTTGACACCAGCTATGACGAGATATTCCATTCTCCACCGGATGATCTCAGGGCTGGGGCGTTCGAACTGGATAAAATGTTCAATGATTATGGCTCGACATTCGGTTATTCATATTGGTACACCCGCTGCTACATGAACTACACCACACCTCCATGGGAAGGGCAGGCCAAGTGCACCGGGGCCACCCTTACCCTCACCACGTCCAACGAGACATTGGACCCAATGGACCTGGGGGTCGGTCTTGCCAAGACATACTGGGACGAGAACATGTTCAAGATAGGCTACGACATCGACGAGGGCGACCTGCCAGCTGTTTACACATCATTTCTTTCGGATACACTTCAGGTGTCGGATGCGGACGAGACCGTTTCCTTCGATGTCACCCAGCATGTGGACTTGTGGTTCAATGGACAAACCAATTACGGTCTGGTGCTCAAAACCCCTGAGGCCTACACCAACCCGTCAAGCCCGAACCGTTTCGGGGTCACCCTGTTTCACAACCAGAACGGCCCATCGGGCAAGGTTCCCAAGCTCACGGTGGATTACATACAGAACCATGCACCGGACGCCTTCATAACATCGGATCCCGAGCTCATAGTGAAGGAGGGTAAGAGCATAACCCTGGAAGGGTCCGGTTCGGACCCGGACGGTGACGGCATAGACGGTTACCTATGGGAATCGGACCTGGACGGCATACTGGGAACCGATGCCAAGGTAACACTGAACAACCTGAGCATGGGAACCCACAAGATCACATTCAAGGTCCGCGATGACGTGGACGGATTTCCCCTGTGGTCCCGGGAGAAATGGAGGATGGTGGACGTCAAACCCAACTACCCGGATGTTGAGACCGTGACCGCTTCCAAGGGAGGCGTCGGGGGAATATCATTCAAACAGGGTTCCACGATCGATATTTCGGTGGTCGTGGACGGTGGATGGTCACCCCTTCAGGGATGGATCAACATATCGGATATCGACGGTGTTGTCCAGTACGCATCCAAGGAGCCCATGACGTCCAAGGGATCATTTGAACTGGCCTACCAGTGGGATTCCACGGGCGCGCCCCGGGGGCTTTACAGGGTAGACGTTGTGGTGTGGGGAAGTCAGGGCCTTTACGACCATGACTGCCTGTTCGGACCCGCACCGGACCTGGTTTTCAACCTGGTGGACTCCGAACCCCCCGTCATATCCGAGATCGATGCCATGGTGAAAAACGAGATCAAAGAGATTTTCGAGATGGGCGATTTCATAACCATCCAGGCAAAGGAAGGCTCCTATGAAACAGGCCTTTTGGTGACCCTGAACATCACCGACCCGGACGGCAGCCCACTGCTGAGCAACCGCAAGATGGGACCAACGCAGGAGGACGGAACCTATCAGTTCGTCTGGAACACCATGGGACTGAGCAGGGAAGGTCAATACACCCTGAAGGTCACCATGCAGGATGACTCGCTCAACCGTGCCAGTCAGGAGATCGCTCTCAATCTGGTGGATTCCTTCCAGCCTGAAGTGGCAGCCGTGGAGGTCATGATGGGTAACATACAGAGCAAATCTTTCCCACTAAATTCCCTGCTGACCATAGCGGTATCCGAACTTTCTTCGGAGGAGGGCTTGGAAGGAGACGTGACGATAGTTAACGGGGATGATGAGACGGTGGTGGACGGGGAGCCACTGGTTGCGGCGGGGAACGGACTGTACTACTACATTTGGGACACGGAAGGTTACAAACCCGGCATGTACGGAATCAACGTCACCCTGGCCGACCAGCAGGGTAACATCGACCTGAACGGGCTGGGAATAGTCGATCAGCCTGATGTCTGGCTGGAACTGGAAGTACCCGATGACGAGGCACTGGCACTGAAGATACTGGACACCCACCCGTCCTCCGGGGACCTGGACATACCCCTAAGCTCAACGGTAGAGATACTGTTCTCCAGGGAAGTTGACCCGGAAACGATCACCGACGACAACATACCCGTGTTGGAGGATACCAACATCATTCCGGGCAACTGGGAGGTGGACGGCACCAACCGTTTCTGCAGGTTCGTCCCGGACGAATCCTGGGAAGAGGATACCCTGTACAAGGTCATGATCACAGAGGACGTCACCAGCCCGGAAGGGTGGCCCATCGAAGAAACGGAATTCACCTTCCGCACCGAGACGATCCCTCCGGAGACCTTCATTCCTCCCCAATCACGAATACTTGTCAACACCACGGAGAACCAGACGTTCCAGGTCAATCCGGAGCAGCTGGATTTCTTCGATAAGGACCAGAAGGATCAGCTCACCTTTCAGTGGAGCCTTAACGGTGCTCGGATAAAGGAAGAGGACGACAAGGAATACTCGTTTTTTCCCCAACCTGGTGACGAGGGAAGGCACGAGCTCACCGTGCTGGCGATGGGACCAAATGACGATCAGATGGAAAAGACCTGGATCATCACGGTGATGGAAGGGGACGAAAATAGTGGGGGAACCGATACCGATGACACCGACGGTGACGGGTTGCCGGACCTCTGGGAGAAGACCCACTTCGGTGACCTTACCGAAACAGGGACCGGGGACCATGACGGCGACGGCGTGTCCAACGCGGAGGAACTGGAAGCAGGCACATCTCCATCTTCATCTGAAAGTGAGGAGGGTAACGGCAGCCGGGCCCTTACATACGGTCTTCTCGTTGCCTGTTCCATCATGGCAATACTGGTGGTGTTCACCGTGCTCAAACATACAGGGATGATCAAGGACCGATCCCTGGGCGGGACCAAAGGAGGTGGTGCCAAATGAGGATATCCAACATTGTGCTGGCAGCGGCAACGTTTGCCATGCTATTCATGGGTGCAGTATTTCTGGGAGTCTCTCCGGAGGATGAAAACACCCATTCAGGCCACGAAATGGAAACGGGACTCGGCAACACAGGGGATGCCGATCAGACCGAATCCATCGAAAGGCTTTCTGCGGACAAGGCGCCCGGGAAGATCAGGGACGACGGGATTAAAACGATCCACATGGCCCCAAACCTGGCATTTTCAGGCGATACAAGCCACATTATGCCCCAGAGGTTTCCAGGTCTTGCCCAGTATGCATCTGCAGCGTATGGGCGCAATGCGAGCACGGCCAATCTGACGGTGGGGGATGCGGACCTTTGTGCTTACCATCCTGAAGTCGCAGATTATTCCCGCACATTCCCCCGGTTTGCAAAGAGCATCACGGTGCTCTGGTGGGACGTTGACAAGATACAGGAGAACAACCCCGGGTTGCTTGAGATTGAAAGCGCCAAAGTGGTGTTATCACCATCATCCAGCCAGCCAGATCTTCTGCCGGTGGCAATGCACGCCATAACCACCGAATGTGACGAACCCGACATGGGCACCGGGGTCAGGTATCTTCCAGACCCTTACAACGGGCCCAAGTACCTGCGATACGATGAACAGGTTCTGGCCCAGGCCAGCCCCACCCAGCAGGGGCAACGGTACATCTGGGATATCACCTCACTGGCTGAAAAATGGTTCACCGGAAAATTCCCCAATTACGGCGTCATGCTGCGCACCGTAGGTTCAATAAGTCCCGGTGAGATCATAGAAACACAGCTCAATAACCAGCTGTCCGGCCAGGGAGCGGACGCCCCCACGCCCTGCATCGAACTGACGTTCAAGGAAAACATCCCTCCTGTGGCATCCATCGAAGCCGTGGACCCTATACAACCCGTGGAGGGAATACCCTTTACCCTCACCAGCAGCGCGTCCGATCCGGACGGTCATGGTATATCCAGTTACGTTTGGGAGTTCGACTACGGGTCCATTGGCAACGAGGCTTCAATCGACGTCACCCTTCCCGAAGGGGTCTACCGTTTTTCCCTCACGGTGTGGGACGGCCACCCCACCAAGAGCGTCAACTCCACCACGGTCTACAAAACGATCACGGTGATCTCGGCCGCCGAATCGGAGGCCCCGAGGATACTTGACCTGAAGGCCAGTTCCGAAGGGGTTACCGGCGACAGCTTCTCATCGGGCCCACCCATAGACCTGGTTTTAGAAGAACTCCATCACACGGCGGGATACGATGGCAGGGTAACGATAATCGGCGAGGATCCAAAAGATCCCATAGTGATCAACCAGGCGCCCCTCACCGACAGAGGTGACGGTTACTACACATATTCCTGGGACACCGCTGCGGCTCCCACGGGCAAGTACCAAATCGATACAACCCTGGTAAACCCGATAACGGGGCTCGGAGATTACGACGGGACCCGGCCCGGGCCGGACCTGGAAATTGACATTGAGGACGACATCGCACCCTCGGTGGACAGCGTGGTGCTGATGGGCATCCAGGAAGGACTGGCCCAGCCCGGGGATGAACTGACCATCCTGATACAGGAAAAGGGGGGCGAGGAAGGCTGCACCGGAGGGGTGAAGATATCCGGACCTGGTGGCAACCAGAACCTGGAGCTCAAGGAGGTGGGCTCGGGACTTTACAGACTTGTATGGGACACAACCGGTCTAGCCCAGGGAGATTACACAGTTGACGTGTGGCTCAGCGACGTCTCCGGGAACATGGACGAGGATGGAGTTGACGGCAGCGACCCGGACGTATCTTTCAGCATACGGGACACCGAGGCTCCCACGGTCATTTCCGTGGGCGTCGAGATGGACGATTCCGGGTGGGTAACCGTCTGGGTGCTGGAAGGTAGCGGCGAGGAAGGATTGGACGGTGCGGTTTATCTCACCGGCCCAGAGGGCTCCGAGCTGGAACAGTACCTGACGGATTCCGGGGAAGGCCTCTATTCGGCAGAGTTCGATCCGACAGACATGGAAGAGATATATTACGATGTGACGGTGACGTTGGAAGATTCCAACGGCAACATGGACATGGACGGTCTTGACAAGCATCCGGATACCATGTTCTACACGATCCCGGTTAAGGGAAACCCTCCCCTGGTGACCAGCCACACCCCAGCACAAATGGAAATAATAAACGACCTGAGCGCCCCTGTGACAGTCACCTTCTCAGAACCCGTCAACACGGAGGAGGACCTGGAGGATGTCATCATCGTGGTAGACAGTTCAGGTGAGCAGGTCAAGGGAACAGTGGTGATGACTGCGGACCGTGATGAGATAAGCTTCAGTCCCAAAAACCTGTGGGCTCACGGGGAAAGCTATGTGGTTGTTGTAATGCCGGTGCTTGCAAACGACGAGTCCGCACCCATGGTGCAATTCGTCTCCTGGAGATTCGCTGTGGAGGGTTTAATTCCCCCGGAGGTGACCGAGGAGGATCCGGAGAACGATCCCCTCATCACCGCCGGCACTCCAATAGAGTTCACCGCCGAATTCGACAACGTGGAAACCATCGTCTGGAAGGTGGACGGGGAACAGGTCCAGTCCGGGAAGGGGACCGCTTACAATTACACTCCAACGGATCCGGGAATACACGTTGTAGAGGCAACGGGACGCAGCGCCGGTGGAGAAACATCCCTGGCCTGGTTCATCAACGTGGAGAAGGCACCTGAAGACCCCACAGGCGATGACTCCGGGGGTTCCCATGGTTCAAGCGACGAAGGTTCGAGTTCTTTCGGGACCATCAACGCGGTGCTGGGAGTTATCCTTGCGTTGCTGATAGTGGTCTTCGTTATACTGCTCATCATGGCAAAAGGCAAAAAAGGACAGGATGGGACCGATAAGACCGCCCCAGCAGCAAGAGGCGGGCCCGTTCCCGGCATCAAGGTCGTCAAAAAAGATGCAAGCATACAAAACAACCCCCCACAGGGCCCCGGCGCGCGATCGACCGTGATGAAGGGCACATCAAACACCCCGGGCAGCCAATCGGGGACTCCGGGCAGCCAATCGGGAACAAGATGAACAAAAATCGATAGAACGCAGGTGGAATCACATTGAAACGAACCGCGTGCATAATTACCCTGGTGGCACTGATCGCCGCATCTCTGACAGCTCCAGCAATTGCACCCATCGCACACGTTGCACCCATTGCACACATTGCACAGAATAGCGATGGTATCCCCATTGGCCTTGGTGGAGGGTTTCAACCACCCGAACTCTTCGTGGGAGATCGACGTTTCGATCCCGCATTGGGCCTCCCTGATGTCGATGATCGATACTCGGTCCCTACAAACAACCTGCTGCATGTTGTACAATTTTCCAGGCCCCTTGGACTGGATGACCGGGGAGCCATCGAGGACATGGGCGCCACGGTGCTGGGGTACATCCCCGACTGGGCGTACCTGGTGTCCTGCCCCCAGCGGACATTGCCGTTACTTCTGTCCATCCCCGGTGCTCGCACCACCATACCGTTCCCCCCGGAATTCAAGCTACAGCGGGGGCTTGTGGATGCCGAAGGCCAGCTGGACCTGCTAATCAGCGATTATCAGGAAGGGCAGAACGTCCCCGCCATTGTTGAATCGCTCAGGGATATGGGACTCGATCCCAGGGCCATGACCATGACCGTGATGGTATCCGCTCCTGCATCCCTTCTGCCCCGTATGGCCTCCCTGCCCAATATCCACTGGATACAGCGCGCCCCTGTCATCAGGACCCACCTGGACAACGCCAATGCGTTCCATGACAACAGACAGAGCACAACCGGTTCGTACAAAAACGACGGCAGCGCCATGTGGAGTTTCACCGGCTCGGATTTCGAAGGATACCCCGGCGATGATGTGGTGGTGTCCCTGGGAGATACGGGCATCAAGGGAAGCCATCCCACATTCCCGGCATGGAAAAAAGTCGGTTATCTCAACACGCAGAACCCGGGGGTAAACTGGCAAGATATGCAGGGTCATGGAACCCACACGGCTTCAACCGCCGTGGGTACCGGGGACGGCTCCACGGGAAACCAGTATGCTGGGGCCGCACCCAAGTCAGGTCTGATCGGGATACAATTGCCCGGTGAGACAGGGGCATTTGAACTGTTTGACTGGATGGAATATGTAGAATCAAATGGTGGTCAAATATCATCTTGGAGCATCGGAACAGGAGAATGCGACGGGACCTATGACACCACGGCCAGCATGTATGATTTCTCCACCAGACAGCTCAACGAGGAAGACCTGACACCTCAACTGTATACAATAGCCACCGGCAACGATGCCACACTGAGCGGAATGCCTTCCACCGCAAAGAATGTGATATCTATCGGGGCGTTGACCAAAACTGGTCAACATGAAAGCTACAGCTGCGCGGGAACCACAGATGATCGCATAAAACCGGACGTGTGCACAGTGGGAACGATAACTGCCGCGGACAGCTTGAGTACATGGAAGAGTCGCCAGGGCACCTCCATGTCGACCCCCCTGGCGGCAGGGTCAACCGCCTGTGTTCTGGACTATTTTCAAAAGAACCCCACCGCCATCGACTATTCCAACGATTGGGGTATCGCAAATCACCCGGCCGCGTCCCCGGCCCTTCTCAAAGCGTCCATTATTGCCGGCACCAGCCCGGTGGGTAGCTATCCAAGCGGCCTCACGGGATGGGGAGCGATCAATACCCCCAGGAGCGTTTTCGAGACCGCCAACAGGCAGTATTTCCGGGAGGACCAGTACGTCAAGATGGACAAGGGTTACTCCCAGGAGTACACCTTTCAAATGGACGGCAGTTCCGAGTTCAGGATGTTTTTGGTGTGGACCGATCCCTACTCCTATACCGTATCCGGGAAGACATTGGTAAACGACCTGGACCTGACCGCAGTGGCACCCGACGGCACCGAGTACCATGGCAACATGTTCAGCTCCAGCAAGTCCAGCGCCAACCCATCGGAATACGACAGGAAGAATAACGTGGAAGGTATCCGACTGACCTCACCCCAGACGGGCACCTGGACGGTCCGGGTCTATTGTTACAACCTGGGCGGACTATCCCTTCAGGATTTTGCCCTTGTATCCTGGGGCAAGTTCTCAAACTGGGAAAGAGGACCGTCTCCCATGGCCGACCTTTATGTCAAGGACCTGGCCACCGATTCTGTTCCCATAAAGGAGGGTGACAGCACAACCTTCAGCTGGTCCTGGGGAAACCAGGGTACCGTCAAGGCCTATGGCAAATCTGTGATGTCTTTGATCCACAGAAGTGCTGACGACCCGGGCACGGCTGTAAAAACCGAGGCGCCCGAAAACCTGGCATCCGGTTACGATGCATCCCTGAACTGGGAGTGGAAGACCACCCGGGGATGGCACAATTTCACCCTGCAGGTCAATGCTGACGGAACGATATCTGAATCAGATATGTCCAACAACTTCGCCTACCTGAACTTCACAATCGCCCACGGTGATTTCAACATATGGATCGACGGCGGCGCTTCAGAGATCACCGGACAATGCTATCCCGAGGGATCCGTCACCTACGATTTCACCCTGATAAACAACGGAACCCTGAATGACACCTTTGCTGTATGGTCCAACGAACCCGCCGAGGGATGGTCATATTCTTTCGATCCTTCCCTGGGAAGTTTTGAGATACCCAGCGGATCCACCATGACGGTGAGTGCCACGGTCACCTGTCCAAAATCCGCCCTGGCGGGCGACGGACAGATCCTCCAGATGAGTGTCCTATCCCGCTATCTACTCCCTCAAATGGCGTATCGTTCGGCCAAGGCAACCACCTCGGTGAGATCCGTTCAGGAGATCGGGCTTTCCACGGATCAGGATACACTGGAATGCAAACCGGGTGAGTGGACATCCTTCGAACTTAACATCACCAATTTGGGAAACGGTGCAAAGGGTTCCACCGGGATCCAACCGGTCATCATAAGCCTGGATGACGAAGTGCCCGAAGGATGGTCCATCGATATTCCCGAGGATCCTGTGAACGTTGGCACGGATGCACCGGAGCCGGTGGAGGTAAAGGTGTCACCACCAGAGGACGGCCAGGCCGACGATGAACTGGTATTCACAGTAAGGGCCAGCGTGGAGGAGGTTCTGGATGATAGGGACCCGGAAAAGACCACCGACTCGGTCGATCTGACCGCCACGGTAATGCTGGTCTCGGAGTTTGAAGCCACCGATGAAGAGCTCAACACCTATTCCGAGGAAGGGGAGGCATCGGTTCTCGTACCGGTCACCAACACCGGCAACGGTGCCGATTCTTTCTACGCGGAGATAGCCTACGCCGAGGAAGGTTGGGAGGTTGTAAATCCCGATGGGACCCTGGACCTGCAGGCCCAGGAGAGCGGTGAGATGCCCGTGGAGATAACCATTCCTCCGGACGCGGAGGCCGGCGAATACTACCTGGAACTCAACATAGTTTCTGCAACATCCGGCACCGAAACGCTGATCACCCTGGTGGTTACGGTTGAAGAGGTTTACTCTCTGAAGTTGAGCTCCCCTGACGGGACCTCACCGACTGTCACCATACAGCGCGGCGGTTCCGGATCGGTCAACCTGGCCGTTGAGAACCTGGGCAACGTGGAAGACGAATCCACCTTCGACATCGACAGCGGATCCGGTGATCTGGTGGCGGAAGCGGAACCCGATACTCTCTACGTATCCCCGGGGGAAACGCAGACCGCGCTGCTGGACATATCAGCAGGAGAGACCGCCACCCTGGGAGAACATGTCATCACCGTAACCGGACTGTCCCTGGGAGGTGACGATACGGATGATCTGACCATCACGGTGATTGTCAAGAAAAGCACCGGGGATGACGATGACTCAAGCAACGGTGATGACGACAGTACCGGTGATGATACCGACAGCACGGACGACGATGACGACGGCGACGGTTCCGATGACGATGATGGGAAAGATAACGGTAACGGCGGCTCGACCGATGGTTCAATGAGCGGATCATCCGCACTGATCATCGGAGCTATACTGGCTGCTGTTGTGGTAGTGGCGATGATCCTGGTCATCAAGAATAAGGGGGCAAACGGTCCAGGTAAGAAAGGAGCCAGCCTAGGGCAGGGTAGGGAAAAGGACCGGACCGGACCCGGCAACCCACCTGCCGGAGGGATTGTGCCTAAACAAGCACCCGCACATCCACATTCACGGGTATCTGGTTCCGGTGATGGTCCTGGCCAATCGGTTCACGGCAGGCAGGCAACAGGCCCGGGCCACTATAATCAAACAGCACCGCACACGTATCAGGCAGGACATCACCCGTCCGGACCCGCTCAACCACAAAACCTCCACACGACACAGCTCAACCCACCTGCCCAACCATCCCAGAACGGACAGGTGATCCAATCACACAATACACCGGCAACGCCCCAATCATCATCGGACCACACAATGCCACCCACCCAGGGGGGACAGACCCGATGATCGGTCGATGCCTTCATCGGTACCGGATTGAAAGATCGGCATGGTCGTATTCATCGGGGATGACACCATACACGTCGTGTCCACTCCCCCCTCGGATGACATTGACATGAACAGGAACCCTGACTTCATGATACAAAAAAGGACTGTAAGGTGATCAAATGAGAATGGCTAACTCCCGAAGCATGATACTGCTGTGCGCCCTGTGCATTCTGCTGTCCGTATTTGCCCTGCCAGGGGTGATGGCCGGATCGATGTCCGAAAACCCCGCGGCAAATGACCAACAACCACCGGATGAACCGGATCTGAGGTTCATGCAGCCCAGCGAGACCGGACCCTACGCCAGCGGATATTACGTACAGTCCGTCCCGGGCGCCAAGACATCAGGACTTCAAATAAAGGTATGGTACCCCGCAACATCCGGGGGCAGCAGCAAACCCGCGGACAACAGCGGAGCGCCCTACCCAATATGCATACTGGCTCCCGGTGCGGGCGGCTCGGGGGACTGCAACAGCATGGCATCCTTCGGCGAGGTGTTCTCCAGCTGGGGAATAGTGTGCGTGATTGGGGGATTCATCGACGACAGCCAGGGCAGGATAAACGCCGGGGACGACATGATCACCATATTCGGCCTGTTGGAGGGATACAACCAGCAGAGCGGACACACCCTGGAGAACATGGTTATCACCGAAAGGTATGCCGTGGGCGGGTACTCCGACGGCGGTATGATGTGTTTTCGGGCAGCTCCCCAGGACCCCAGGATAGAGTGTGTGGTGGGTTGGGCCTGCGCCGGAGCACCGCCCCCGGGTGTGAGCTCCATCCAGGCCGAGGTCCATCTTCAGGCGGTGGAGAACGATGAATACTTCAGACCAACCTGCGAGAACTACTATGCAACCCTTACCTGCCTCAAACAGATACTTATAGTCGGCCAAGGACCCAACAGCGGGCATGGTGGTCCCTTTTTCCAGACCCTTTCAGCGTTCTGCATTAAATATGTGATCGGTCGCGACCAGGATTACATGACAGGCGCCTGGGGTAAGGAGGTCAATGACGTGACCGGCAGCGGTGATTACCTTATCCAGAAAAGCCTCTCTCAGGCGGACGGATTGACCTGTGCGTTCACCGTGGATAAGAACGAGGCCCAGACCTACGAGGACGTCACATTCACTCCAGACAAGGATTCCATGCAACAGATCATCGATGATAACACCATTACAAAATGGGAATGGGATTTCGACGGGGACGGGACCTATGACAAGGAAACTGCCTCGGATTCGGCCAGCGTCACCCACCAGTACACAGCAACCGGTGATTTCTGGCCGGTGCTTAGGATCACTGCCGGCGGTGACACGGGAGAATCCCTGCCCATGCAGAAGATCACCGTCGAGGGCGGCGGTCCCCCGACAATAGTAGCGGAGGCCGGCTCGGACATCTCGGTCGCCATGGACGAGGATGTAAGCTTCGATGGGTCGGGGTCCACGGTGAATGGCCTGGCCCCGTCATCCGGCGTGGAGTACCTCTGGGAGTACGGTGACGGCACCGATTCGGGATGGCAGACCAGCCCCGCCGCCACCCATTCCTATACCAACCCCAATGAATATACCGTGACGCTGACTGTAAAACTGGACCCCTACACAGCCAAGGATACCCTGACGGTAACCGTTCTCGATCCCGAACCAACTGACCTTGACGTGGGTAATGACCTCACGGTATGGGAGGATCAGGAGGTGAGCTTCTTCGGCTCTGCCGTGGACCCCAACGGAGGCACCCTCAGCTACATGTGGGATTTTGGCGACGGGGAATCTACCCAATGGGCATCGTCCGCATCCGCCAAACACACATACTCCGACAGCACCAAGTCACCCTACACCGTCACTTTCTCCGTAAAGGACGGGGTCAACAACCCAGTTTCCACAACCCTCAAGGTAACGGTTAAGAACGCCCCTCCCGAAGTGGCGATACTAGCCGATGACGACCATCCCATAACGGATGATACGATCAACCTGGTGGAGGATGAGGAGGTACAGCTCACCGGAGCCGCCTCTGACAACACATCGGACGAGGAAGGGCTGGAATACTACTGGGACATCGGGGGGGGGACTTATGAGAAATCTCTGGACAATATCCTGACCGTCTCATTTGCATCCCAGGGAATCCAGACCGTAAGGTTCAAAGCGGTTGATGACAACGATGAATCGGCGGAGACCACCCTGACCATCGATGTGTCCAACGAGGCACCGGTGGCTGTTATCGAAACGGGTGAGACGGAGGTTTTGGAGGACACTGAAGTGACCCTGGATGGATCGTTTTCCACCGATACCATATCCGATCTGTCCGATGGTCTGACATACGTGTGGTCCGTGGATGGCGAGGAAGTTGACGTGGGGGAATTCATTACCCATACGTTCGAGGTCCCCGGGGAAAGAGAGGTCACCCTGACCGTCACGGACAACGACGGGGAGACCGACACGGAATCCGTCACGTTCACCGTGGAGGATGTTGTGCCGGAAGTGAGTTTCCTGCAAGAAACCGTGTATGCAAAGCCCGGCGAGGAGGTGCCCATGGAACCCGAGGTGAGCGCCGGCAAATCCGATACGTGGAACCTAAAATATTACTGGGACTTTGGTGACGGGACGGACTCCAACGACGAACCTCCCATCACCCACGCTTATGACGAGGAGGGAACCTATACCGTGACACTGACCGTGACCGACGGCGAGGGTGACCCGGTCATCAGCGAGTTCGACGTTGTGGTATCCGAGGATGGGGATACAGGTGACGATGACACGGATGATACCGAAGGCGAGGGCGAAGGCGAGGCCGAAGGTGAGGAGGGTGAATCCGAGGCCGAAGCGGAATCCGAAGGCGAAGAGGGCGAGGATGAAAAATGGGAGGATGCAACCGATTCTGACGGTGACGGCCTTCCTGACTGGTGGGAGGAGGAGAACGGTATGAACCCGGACGATGCATCCGATGCAACTGAAGAAAAAAAGGATGAGTTCAGGATGGAAAAAGAGAAGGCTCTTGGAACCGCGGATAATGAATCCGGTGATGATGGACCAAACATGGCTCTGATCGCTGGCATAATCGCCGCTGTGGTCATCGTAGCTGCGGTCCTCATGTTAATGATGATGAAGAAGAAACCCCCCACCCCGGCACAGGTCTCCACACCCCAGCAACCCGGGCCCCTGCAGTCTCAGGGACAAATGCCACCCTCTCAGCAATACCAAGCAGATTCAAATCATCATCAGGGGGGACAGCACACCCAGAACCCTCCTGCGCAGCAACAAACACCGGGTCCCGGCCAGGTCCAGCCCCAACCACCGAAAGCCATGCCACCGACCATGCAACGGTGATCCTGCCCGGTGATTCATGGCATCTTCTTAGTGGTCTTGGCCATCCTGATAACAATGAAGAGCAATGCTATTATCACCACCATCAAAACCGCCGTGATGCCCTCATCCCGGGTGAGCCAGTATTTTGGACCCCGTACCGGTTCCTGGTACATGGTCAAACGTTGGTCGGAGGAGAACATCAGACTGTCGTAATCATCCCAGTCCAGCCAGGTGCCATTACCTGCATGAAGTTCCAGAATGTTACCCTGGGGGATGTACTGGTATAACTGGTTCATCCGCAGGGGTACCAGGGACAGTGAATCGATGGTGCTCCCGCGCAGACGGACCATGGCAAGCATGGACTGGTGGGTGGAAGGCTCGCTCTGATCGAAAACCGTGTTCCCCAGGGAATAGAGGATGAGCGATCCGTTGTAGAACTCGGTGGCCTGTGCGACGTGGGGACCGTGACAGGCCAGCACATCGGCCCCGGCGTCCACCAGCCGCCTGCAGATATCCATCTGGGTCTCGTCCACGGTCTTAACGTACTGGGGCGTCCGCCTCCAGTGTATGGCAACCACCACCACGTCTGCAACCGTCCTGGCATACTCGATGTCCTCAACTATTATGTTCATCTTCATGGGGACCGGTCCCGGTAAGGTATCCGTGGCCCTGAAAAGTGAGGTGAAGTTCTCTCCGTATCCCAGGAAGGCGAACCGTATGCCCTTTGCCTCCAGCACAACTGGCCGATCTATCCTGGCATCGGCTGCGGGTTCGTCCAGGTACCACATGCCCACATTTTCCATGCCGTACTCGTTCACATACCGCATGGTATCGTTGGTGGCATCCTCCCCGTAATCGATTATGTGATTGTTGGCCAGGGTGAGAACGTCGAAACCCGCATCCCTGACCCCTTCCAGTGTTTTGGGATGGGCCCTGAAGGTGCAGAGCTTGTCCGCCTCCTCGCCCCGGGTGGAAATTGTGGTCTCCAGGTTGCCAAAGGTCAAATCCCCCCTGCGGGTGTACTCGCCTATACCGTGGAACGGGAAGTATGTGTCATCGTAGGTATTGATGGCATGTTCCACCCGCCGGCCGGTCATTATATCCCCGGTTAAAACAAGAGTGATCGTGTCATCTGGATCACTACCTGCCCCGATGGGGAAAGAAATGGAGGAAAGTACTAGTAGCCCGATGACCAAAATGGCAGCAACATCGAATCGGACTTTCATCGTCGGATAATCCGAAATGTGATTTATATAGATACCCTACTCGATACCGATCACAATCCCCTGAACCACCTGGGTTTGGTTGCGAGGGAAATATCCCCTGCATATGGTCAAATTTTTTTCATTTTACGCGAGGATCTCCAGCCACGCCATCAGGTCTCAAAAATGTTAAATAAACCCCAACTACTAACAAACATTGAGAATATGAGATGGATACACCTGTTGACACATCTTGCAATAGTGCCCCTGATACTTGCGGCTCTTCCGCTTACCATTGCTACAGATACCGAAGATGACGCCACGGAATATGAATGCAACAACTCCGTTTATCTCTACTTGAAGGATGACTATCTACTGACACCCTCCGCTCCCGAGGATGGCGACCCCACCGTTGAATCGACCATTAACAGTGTCTCTGAGAGTCCGTACAGATTTCTTCCCTGGCTGAATTATTATGTCCCGGTGGTGGCAGGATACTGGCAGTCGGGCCCGGTCGCCCGGGACATGGAAATAAGTGGAATGCTCGATTTCCATATCTGGATCGGACCATCCATGGATGAATCCACCGTCTATATCAACTTCACATTCACCATAAATGACCGTCAAATCGTCAAGACTGGGGTCACGGCGGAATCTTTCAGCAATTCAGGCCCAAACCATCTGGTGGTTTACAAGGGGCTGCCCGGGATCATGTCCCTGAAGGCAGGAGACGTGTTGGGGCTGCTGGTAAACTGCACCATTACCTCAGATCAGGGTATACCCATCTACTATGGCTCCAATGAATACCCATCAGGTGTGAGAATTGGAAGTTCCGACTCACTCCATGTCCAAGAGGTCAAGGGAGATTCCAATGGGCTTGTAGTTCACATGCAAGAAAGGTTCGGCATTGGGACCAGCAACATGTATTACAGGGCATGGCTAAATGAAAAGAAACTGCCCGAACCGGATGTTAAAATGCTTGAAGATTACACAGAGATAACCTGGCCAGTTCCGAAAAACCTTAACATTGAAGATCACCACAGGGCCGATATCATTGTGGGTTACTCTCATGAGGATAACATCACAATCAGAGTACTTGTAGCGTTTCCGGAATCGGGGGAGATCGAGGAGGAAGGACCCGATCATGATAACACTGAGGGTGAGCATGAAAACGAAGCTGAAGGTGTCAACGATGAACCCATCAATGGGGAAAACATCATAGATTATCCGGATGGGTCTCATGCTGGAAAGGAAATTGACTCTATCCAGGAAGAAGAGGAACAGATGTACAAACCAAGAAACAGTGATTCGCCAGGCTTCGAACTCCCACTCGTCATTTTCATTCTGGGATTTATTGCTTGTTTCGGACGGTCTAGGAGAATTATTAGAGATCTTTATACGGAGGATCCATGATAAAAAAACTCATACTGACGATCATTATCGCAGGTGTAATGTTGGCATCAGGGTGCGGGGAGAGGTATGAAGGGAATGAAAAGGATTGGTCGGATGAACAAGCCTCGAGTAAGGATGTATTTCCCCACCCAGAAGACTATCTTCTTTTAGATTTCGACAACGATGGGATAGACGACTCGGAAGACGATGATGATGACAACGACGGTATCCCAGATACGGAAGATGATTGCCCGCTTGACCCACTCAATATGTGTAATGACGCTCAACCCGATGATGATGATTTCAAGTCTGACACACTGCATCTGAACGGATACTGCGGCGACCCAAATCGCGGTAGCGAGGATTCGGAGGTTATTTTCAATGTAGACCTGGAGGATGAAATCGGAAGGATAATCGATGTTTACCAGATTGTTTTCACCCTCACATGGATTGAAGAGCCTGAGAACTCGAGCTCAGGTGAGGACACGTTCAACCTGACAGTGGACGGGTTGGGGTATTATGACGAGATCAGCGGAAACTGCAATGAATTGAATATTTCCTTCGGACCACGGAATGATCCTTACGATAAAGACATTCCGACCTCCTGGACCATTACAGTGGGAATTATGGATTGTGGCACGGATTATGGCATGGGATCAATTGGTGTAATGGGATTGCTGCTCTATTCTGACATCGGGAATTCGTTCGAACTTTTGATCAACTATGTATACACCGAGAAGTAATTTTAAAATGTCATGAGCGGATGAAGATTGGGATGAACCAGGAGGTTAACACCCTACTGACCTCCCGATGGACCTATTATATGAGGAACCGGGCACAGCCACTGTGCCATCGCAGATATCCGATATAACCCAGCAGTAGGCTATCTTGGATTACTTCTACCCACATTTAATTTCTACGAACCTCACGGACAACTCCAAAACTCATATTATACCAATGGGTCTGATTTCCTCCCACCTGGTGCAAACCAGGGAGTTCTATTCATGGATACCTTCACAGACATCGTCTTTTTACTGGGCTATTCGGTATTATTTCTATCCTGACACTGACCATCATGATCAAGGCCCTGATCATTTCAAAAAAAATATTGAGATGTATTGTACAAATGTAGCATAACCAGGTTGAAATACCACTATTATCCAGAACAAAAATATAAATCTGGCCAGGCCCTTTTCCGGTGTGGTTTTTATCATGAACATGGAAAGGATATCATTGGAAAAGACAAGGGAGCTGTCCCAGAAGGCCGGTCTCACCCCCTGCAGGGTGAAGGGTTCCACCGTTGTTCAGCTTCGGAAGAACCCCAACGACAGGATGGAAGATATCAGCTGGGAGGAATTCGACGAGGCCCTGAAATCCAAACGGCTTGCTGTCTATGCGGCTCCCAGCGGGTACATGAAGATAATGCGCAGCTTCTGAGTTCCATGAAAGCGTGTTAAACGGGGATTTTTACCGTCCCCCCGCCCCCACAACCACACCATCTCCACCAGAACCAAAAAAGGCAATCCTTCGGGGTTGGACGGGTCAATGGGTTTAAGTCCGGAAGACCGTATTCCGTCATCACAGGTGGTATGAAGATGGGACGGTCCAAATCGGCATTCCATGGGGCAGTTTTCATTCTCGTCATCGCACTTTGCCTGCCCACGGTCGGGGGCGATGATACCCGGGAACCGGCAACCCGTGAAAAGGGCAAGAACGAGATGGGCCCATACAATGTGGGAACCGTGGATCTGGAGGTACCTGACGCCCAGACAGAGGGCCTGATGATCAGGGTTTACTTTCCGGTGGTGAACGGCAGCGACCCTTTGGAACCCGACATGACCGGCGCACCGTACCCGGTTTCCATCTGGGCACCGGGATCCGGCGGTTCCGGGAACATTAACGCCTCGGAAAACACTGCCACCATCATAGCCAGCTGGGGTGTGATATACGTCCACGGCACCTTCGACGTCAACACCGACCAGGGTCACCAGAACGGGGCGGTGGACATGGCCAGGGTGTTCGATCTCATGGTCGACCACAACAGGGACAGCACCTCGCCGTTTTTCAACATGGTAATTGAAGAAAGGTACGGTGTGGGGGGTTACTCCAATGGAGGTATGGTATGTTTCCGGGCCGCGGCAATGGATGATCGGGTCGATGTCCTCACCGCCATGGCTCCCGCCGGGAGTGTGGAGGATATTGATTACTCGGACATCACAGCTGACGTTTACATACAGGCGGGGAGCCTTGACCTGTCGTTCTCCCGCACCGCCAAGAACTACTACGACAGGTGCCTGTCCAACAAGCAGTACATCCTGATCAACGGTGGGACACATGGAGGACCGTACTACCTTTCCTACTCCGCCTCGGCCATTCGCTACCGCATAGCCATGGACCAATCTCACCTGAGCTATGTCTGGGGCGACGGGCTGAAGGAGAACTTCGGTTTCATGCCCGGTCAACTTTCCCAAAACGACTACGAGCAGGACGCCCTGGTAAGCGCACTGACCGCCAGCAACACCGCCCTTGCGATCGGGGAAGAGGTGGTGTTCTCACCCGATGAAGACTCCATTCGGCTGATCCTGGAAAACGATGATATCACCTTCTGGGAATACGATTTCGATGGGGACGGCACCTTCGACTGGGCATCCGGTATTGACGGTACCACCGGAACCACCTACAACCGATCGGGTACTTACCTGCCGGTTCTCCGGATAACCGGGACCGACGCTCAGGCAACATCCCTTCCCATGGTACAGCTCACGGTGGGAGAGGGTGCTCCTGCAACCGATCTTGTTGTCAAAGCCGAGGCTGGTAACAACATGTCAGTCGAGGTGGACACCGATATATCTTTCGACGGTTCGGCATCAACGGTTAACGGGACCAGAGAGGAGAGTATGGAATACCGATGGGAATTCGGGGACGGACAGTCAACCGAATGGTCCAATGAAACCACCGTCATCCACAGATTCGTCTCGGGAGGCAATTTCACGGTTGAACTGAACGTGCGGTACCAAGACGCAATTGGCAGCGATACCCTGACGGTCAACGTCCACAACCCGGCCCCCACATCAGTTTTTGCAGGGGGCGGCGGTACCTATGACGAGGATCAGGAGATCACATTCTCAAGCAGCGCCCGGGACAACCCCTCCGATCTGGACGATCTCGAGTATCGATGGGAGTTCGGGGACGGCACCATGAGCGCCTGGAGCACCGACAGTACAGCCACCCATTCATACAGCGAGAGTTCCCCTGATCCTTACACGGTCACCCTGACGGTAAGGGACAGTCAGGGCGGACAGTCCAGGGCATTCACCCAGATCACCATACGGAATATCGTACCCATCTGCGAGATCATCGGTATCGGCAACGTGGAGATGGACGGGGGAGAGGTGACTGTTGAGGAGGATGAACTGGTGACCCTCAGTGCAAGGGTGGAGGACAGCCCTTCGGACATGGACGGTCTCCGATACGACTGGGACCTGGGAGAGGGGTTCTCCAACCTCCCCACATCCGTTGCGGACACCACATTCTCTTTCGGGAAAAGCGGGAAGGAGACCATCCGACTCAGGGTGATAGACGATGACGGGGCCGAATCAACCACATCGGTAAAACTGGTTATCAAAAACGCAGCACCAGTTGCAAAGATAACTATCAACAGCGACAGTTTCCAGGTGGGTGACCAGGTTGTTCTGGACGGCTCCCGGTCCACCGATACCCCTACGGACCTTGATGACGGTCTGGGCTACCGCTGGAACCTGGGACCGGATACCCTTGAAGGAGAGAGGGTCACCTACGCCTACGATGCACCCGGCGAGTATACCATATCACTCACCGTGATTGACAACGACGGCGAGTTCTCTACCAGGAGCATAGGAATATCTGTCGTTTTAGAGGATGGAACAACAGAGACCTTCAACGGGACCGAATACAGACCGGGCGAAGAAGGACGCCTGGATGGCATCGTAGACCTTGGAGAGAATGGGCCCGTTTTCTGCATTGCGGGACTGGTGATTCTTGTCATTGTAGTGGTGATTGTCCTGTTTGCCTACTTCAGGATGGAAGAACGAAAGGGCAGTTGATGCCCAATGATTAAAATGAAGAATAATGAACTCAGACCAGCGGTTTGAGAAAATTGTTATGGGAACCCCAGGCATATTTGAGGAGATTGGTCACCTTCACCTTGGGTTCCTCTCCCTCTGATTTGACGATGTAACGGGATTTGTTGGAACGGGCCACATGGTATTCCGGGCTTATTACCAGAGCGTTCTCGAACGACTGGACCGCCTCCCTGGTCTTGCCCAGTTTGCCCAGGCAAAGGCCGCGGTTGTTCCAGGCCTCCTCATCGTAGGGGTTCACATCCAGGATCGTCTGGAAATGGCCAAGGGCTTTTTTGAAAAGCTTGTTCTCAAAAGCCAAAATACCGTGAAGGTATGCCTTTTCGATCTTTTCCATTCGGTCCAGGAGACTTCCCTGGTTGTCCACGGGTTCCAGTTTCAACCGGGAACGAACAATCTTCAGGTTTGCCAGAGCGGGACCGTAGGACCTGTCATTCCTAACAGCCCGGTCAAAATACCGCATGGCCAGGCCGTACTCCCCCAGCTTGAGATACAAAAAGCCCTTGTTGTTGAGAGCCTCGGAGTTGTCGGGCTCCAAATTCAGGGCCTGGGTGAAAGCTGACATGGCCTCGGTGAACCTGTATTGGGTGAACAGATCACACCCTTTTTGCAGGATCTCCTCGAAATCAGGACTAGAGCCCATGCTAACCCATTACACACATAAGGCTTTTATACTATTTAAAACCACCGAAAACCCATCCTGCCGTGACAATATCGAGGTTTAATGACCATAATACATCATTTTGATCTGCAATACTACCGGGGAATATTATAAGTATCATGAATCCCGACTGTCATCGTAAAAAGGTACTGAAATCGACAATTCAGAATATGATGGCAATGAACCGGTCACATGTAATACATATCCCGGTCACTCGCCGGGGTAACAGGTTTATGCGCCCACGGCATTGGCTTTCGCAATAACGATCAGCATGTGGATCCAACATGACAAAAGAGCTGGGAAATGACCCATCCACCCTGGAGAGGGAAGGATGGGAAAGGCGCACAATTGCAAGCAAGCCGAGGCTTGCGGAGATCGTTTCGACATACAGGCAACTGGGTTTCGAGGTAAGGGTTGTCCCGCTTGAGCTGGATCACCTGGAAGGCTGCAATGAATGCTTCAAAGGTGACGTGGACGGGTATCAAGTGATTTACACCCGCAAGATGCCTCCGGAAGGTTCGAATGTCGTATCCGGGGAACCCTCCGATAAGAATCAAGTTAGCGGTTCGCTGGACGATCTGTACTGACAACCCCAAAACGGGATCGGGATCAACCCAACGGCGATCCCGCACTCAGGGGTTAAGCTCAACGGACCCGATGAAATCCATCACCTCTCCTCTGGTGGGATGCACGGGGGCATCTTTTGAGATGTAACATCCGGCAGTGGCATTGGCCAGGAGCAGTCTCGCCTCGTCATCCAACTCCAGCAATTCGCCCAGAATATCCCCGGCGTTCCACGTATCCCCGGCCCCGGTGAGTCTTTTTATTGCATGCAGGTGAAAGGACGGAACCCGCTGGCTTTTTCTTTCCCCGCGAATGCTCTGGGAATAACCCGATGTGTGCAGTTCCACCCTGCAGAGGTCCCGCAGGTAATCGATTCCCCCGAACCGGTTGACCTCGTCCTCGTTAACCGACAGCATGTCCACCAGGTCAAGCTCGAACAGCTCATCCTTCAGACGTTTGACCTCCATGGCCTCTTCGGCCCCCTTGGGCGTGGGATCCCCCGGGTCGAAGAATGTCTTCACACCGGCGTCCTTGGCCAAAGAGAACACCCGGGCGGCCAGGTCGGTCCCCTTTCGATTGTGGCACCAGTCGGACACCACAACCACGTCCACCCCCCTGCACAGATCAATATCCTCATCGCTGAGCAGTTCGGGCCCGAAATCATCCGAAGAACCGGGGTCGGAAAGCATCACGTTGGCGCCCTCCATCTCCAGGGCCACGGTGAAACCCAGCCTTCCGTCGGTCTTAACGTGGGACAGGTCCATGTCCCTTTCACCAAAGAAATGCGTCAGGAGCTGCTTTCCCAGGGGGGATGTTCTGGCCAGAAGCCGGGGACGGACATCCAGTGACTCCAGGGCGGAGCCGCAGTTTGTGGCCTTTCCACCGGGATGGAGGACCTGGCGAACGTGCAGGTTACCTCCTCCCTGAGCGGCCACCTTGCCCATGTTACCCAAAAACACATCCGGGGATTGAGCCGTATTCACCAGATCGTCCATGCAGAAATGGTGCATCAGGGTAACGTTCCATTTTTTCCTGCTTCCCATACCTTTGGCCACAAAATTCTTCCAGCCTTCTTCATCTGACATGATAAACCGCCCCCTGCTTTTCGGGGAAATGACATCATGGGGATAAAACGTTATCATGAGAAAAGGTCCGGGGAAACCGGAACCATAAGTATTCGTCAGGTATCGGCTGGTCAGTTGGATCGCCCGGACAGTGGGATCGCCCAGACCGTTGGATCGCCCAGACCGTTGGATCGCCCGGACAGTGGGATCGCCCCGGAAAATTGGATCACCCCGGACCGTTGGATCACCCCGGACAGTTGGATCGCCCCGGACAGTTGGATCACCCCGGACCGTTGGATCGCCCCGGACAGTTGGATCACCCCGGACCGTTGGATCGCCCCGGACAGTTGGATCGCCCCGGACAGTTGGATCGCCCCGGACAGTTGGATCGCCCAGACCGTTGGATCACCCAGACCGTTGGATCGCCCGGACAGTTGGATCGCCCGGACAGTTGGATCGCCCCGGACCGTTGGATCACCCAGACCGTTGGATCACCCAGACCGTTGGATCACCCAGACCGTTGGATCACCCCGGACCGTTGGATCGCCCCATCGGATGGCAGCAAAACCAAAATGCCAAGTCCACATTGGGGTGGCCGTGGTTTTATGACCAGAGTAGAAAGGGCGCTCGTATCCGTATCCGACAAATCAGGCCTGGAGTCCCTGGCCGAAGGGCTCCAGGAGCTTGCGATCGAAGTCATCTCTACCGGGGGCACCGCCCGGGCCATTCGGGAGTTCGGGCTGGATGTCCGGGACGTTTCCGATGTCACGGGATTCCCGGAATCGCCCGACGGTCTGGTAAAGACCCTCCACCCCCGCATCCACGGGGCCTGGCTGCTCAACGACCCGGGCCGCGGCAATTACATGAAATATCAGGAAGATAACGGTATCAGCCCCATCCAGTTGGTGGTGGTGAACCTCTACCCCTTCCAGGAGACGGTGGCCAACCCCGACGTGACCCTGTCCCAGGCTTCAGAACAGATCGACATTGGCGGTCCGTCCATGGTGCGCTCCGCCGCCAAAGCGGGGCTTCTCTACGGAAGCTGCGCGGTGGTGGTGGAACCGGATGATTATCATGATATAATCAAAGAGCTCAAGGAAAACGGGTGCTCCATCTCGGCAAAGACCCAACGAGCACTTTCCGAGAAGGCGTTTCGGCATACCCGGGATTACGACACGGCCATATGTCAGTATTTGGAAAAGAGGTGATCACGAATGGACCTGACACTGAAATACGGAGCAAACCCCCACCAGAGCACCGCCCGGGCATCGGCGGACCCGGCGCCCTTTGAGGTGCTCAACGGCAAACCGGGATACATCAACCTGCTCGACGCACTCAACTCTTGGCAACTGGTGGTAGAACTGGCCGGTTCACTGGCCACCCCGGCCGCCGCGTCCTTCAAACACGTATCCCCGGCGGGAGCCGCCGTGGGCAACCCCCTGACCGACGAGTTCCGGGAGGTTTACGATGTGGCAGATCGGGAGCTTTCCCCCCTGGCATGCGCGTACGTGAGAGCGCGTCAGGCCGACCCCATGTCATCCTTCGGGGACTGGATAGCCCTCAGCCACCGGGTGGACGTTCCCACGGCCAAACTCATCCGAAGAGAGGTTTCCGACGGGGTCTGCGCCCCGGGATATGAAGAAGAGGCCCTGGAGATACTCAACAAGAAGAAGGGTGGAAACTATCCGATCCTGTGCTTTGATCCTGACTTCACCCCCCCGGATACCGAAAAACGCGATATCTTCGGTGTCACCCTGGAACAGTCCCGCAACGACGTCAGGCTGGATGAAAGCATCCTGGAGAACATCGTGACCCGCAACCGGGAGCTGACACCCGAGGCCAGGCGCGACCTGCTGGTGGCCACCATCACCTTGAAGTACACCCAGTCCAACTCCGTGTGCTACGCCCTGGACGGTCAGGTGGTGGGCAACGGCGCCGGGCAGCAATCCCGGGTGCACTGTGCAAAGCTGGCGGGGTCGAAGGTAGAAGCGTGGCATCTTCGAAGGCACCCCAAGGTGCGGGGCATGGCGTTCACAAAAGGTCTCAAACGCCCGGAGAAGGTCAATGCCGTCCAGAGATATGTTGAGGGTGACATGACCCCCAAGGAACGGACGGCCTGGGAGACCAATTTCGAAACCGTGCCAGAACCGCTGACCGCACAGGAGAGGAACGAATGGATGGACACCCTCACAGGCGTTGCCCTCAGCTCCGATGCATTCTTCCCCTTCAGGGATTCGTTGGACCAGGCGTCCCGGTACGGGGTCCGATACGTGGTCCAGACCGGGGGATCTGTCAGGGACGATCTGGTGGTGGAGGCGGCCGACGAGTACGACATGGTAATGGCCATCAGCGGGATCAGGTTGTTCCACCATTGATAATGGCCGCTGCAGTGGAAATGTAGGATATTCCATATAAAATCGAACGGTAACGCCCCAAGTATCCATGATCCGGTCCATACATATCGATGCAAATAGACTCAACAGGTACGATCCCTGACTCAACCGGCACGATATTTGCACTTATTTACCAATTTAGCAACGAAACGTATATTATAAGTTGTCAATCTGGAACGGGCGGAGGAAACCGGTTCCTCTCCACCACGCGAACGGAAGATGGACATGATCCCTCAACGAATGAAACCAATCTCGGCATTGCTAATGCTGGTCATGATGAGCCTTGCAGTGCTCAACTCCTCCACGGCCTCAACGGTCCTGGTCCACCGGGAGCTCCAGGATGATGAAGAGGTTGCGGCCCACACCAGGACCTGTCCCGTTTTCAGCAAGGACCCGAAATCCCTTTCCTTTGAAATCAACGCCACGGCAACAATACTCGACTCGTCGCTTCGGATCAGGGGCTTTTACCAGAGTGCCAGGGACCGGATACTGGGTCCCGTGGGCTCCTACTCGGGATACTCGGTAAGTGGAATAGGCGATGTGAACGACGACGGGTACGAGGACCTGGCGGTGGGACAACCGGGCCCGGGCATCAGCGGCACGGAACCCGGTTCGGTGACCGTGCACTATGGTGGACCGGGCGGTCTCGAAGACGGATTGAAGAGAACCATAACCAGCCGAACGGGCGGTGACTGGTTCGGACATGCCGTGGCCGGGGTTGGCGACGTCAACGGGGACGGGTACGATGACATGGCCGTGGGCGCCCCCGACTCCGACTCGGAACGGGGGAAGCTCTACATCTACCAGGGAGGCCCGGCGGGCCTTTCATCATCACCCTTCAACGTGATATCCGGCAGGTCCCAGGGGGACCGGTTCGGACACACCATCTCCGGCGGGGTGGACATCAACCTGGACGGATACGACGATTTCGTGGTGTCATCACCCACCCACAACACAACAGAACATCCGGGCGCCGGGGCGGTGAGTCTCTTCCTGGGCGGAGAGCTGGGCATTGTCCCGGTATCCAGGGGAGACACGAACCTGCGCACCGATGCACTGAGCTACATTGAAGGGACGCAGACCAATGGCCACTTCGGCTATCAGGTTGCCATGTTCCGCCCAAGCCCCGCATCAGGCCCTCTTCTGGTGGTGGGAGCGTCCAACGAAAGCCATGGCAAGGCCAATGACGGGGCCATCTACATCTACAATTTCTCAGGCACCCAGCACCTGGCCCAGAAGGTGAAGACCATCACCTACACCGGCGACGGGCTGAACCTGGGCGCTGTCATGGATGCCGGAGGGGACGTGACCGGGGACGGGTTCGTGGACCTGGTGGTGGGTGACCCATTCGATTCCCAGAAGGATTCCTATGACGGGCGCGTGCTGATATACAAGGGCAATCCCGACGGTTTTGACGATGACCCGTCACTGCTTACCGGAGGCACCGGTTACGGCAGTTTCTTCGGCTGCAGGGTAACGGCAATCCCGGACATGACCGGGGACGGGATTGACGAACTGGCTGTCATTGCCGGCGAAAGCGGCATCTACCTGGACATCCGTACCAGGCTCTATCTGTACGAGGGAGGAAAGACGTGGCTGGATCGGGAACCGGTATTCGACAGCTCCTCGGAATCCTGGGACCAGTACTTCGGTTTCTGCATCCGTGGAATGAAGGACATGGACGGTGACGGGTTGGGGGAGCTTCTGCTGGGCAACATCTACGACAAAAACACCGACGGAGAGGTCTGCGGGTCCCTGATCAGATTGCCGGGCTCTTCCAATTTGCTTGACGGCCCGCCCCAGTTCAGCCTCACCGCACTCCAGGACGATGACGGTTTTGCCACCGACGGCGGGCCCGTGGGCGATCTCAATGGGGACGGTCTGCTGGATTACGTGGTTGGCACACCCAGAGATATTTTGGGCAATCACTCTGAAGGAAGCATCAATGTGTACCTGGGAAGCGGGGTTTCATCCATCCCCACCCTGTCAGACACGATCGTTCCCAACTTCAACTTTACCATGTTCGGTGCCAACGTGGCACCGGCGGGGGATGTGGACAACGATGGCAAGGATGATCTGCTGGTGGCCGCACCTGATCATTCAGATTCAACATATACCTACAACGGCGCAGTGTATTTCTTTTCGGGAACCGAGCAGGGTGTCGACCCCACGGGCTACGAGATCATGAGTGGACTTTACTCCTATTCGAAAATGGGGCTGGTGATGGCACCGGCGGGTCACATGGACAGTTCGGAGTTCGGATACATAGTGATCGGAACACCGGAGTATAGTACCGACAAGGGTAAGGTGAGGATAATACCCGGAAGTCCCACGGGACCCGACACATCGAACCAGATCAGCATCATGGGCAACTCCGCAACGATGGGGGGGGACAGGCTTGGAGAGTCGGTTGCCGCTGGCGGCGACCTCAACGGCGACGGTTACGATGACGTGGCCATAGGAGCCACCTTTGACAACAACGATGGGTCTGTTAAGGTGTATTACGGCGCGTCCAGTGGACCGAGTTCATTCAATTACGATTTCATCACCCCGCCAGACGGTTACAAGCGGTTCGGTTTTGCGGTTTCCATGGTGGAAACCCCCGACGGGTATCTGCTGGCAGTTGCAGCGGAGGGTAACGGCACCGATCTGCTGTTTTACGATCTGAACCAGACGGTGTTCGATGATCCAACCATCATCCTGGAGGGAGTCATCGATGATCCCTATCCCGTGATGCCTCCCATCACCAGGGACCTTAACGGAGACGGCTGGGGAGAGCTCCCGGTGGGATCCGTGGGCGGACGGGCCAGAAAGGTGGTCATCGCAGATATTCAGTCCTTCGGCACCAGATCATCCCCGACCATCACCACTCTGGATGCGCCGGAGAATATGGTTTCCTTCGGAGCCAACGTAACCGCCGGTTTGCCGGGCGAGTGCCCCTGGGACCCCACACTCACGGTTGTGATGGAGGGATTATACCAGGGCAACCGTTGGGGCAAGATGGACTCCTACAGATGGACGGACGACGGTCCGTGCACCTGGGACAGCGGTGGAGAGCCCCAGAACCCGACAATCACCCTTGGCGACCAGGAGATCTGGTCGTTCAACGGTTCCCTGCCACAGGAGGGGATCACCCTGGACATCACTGACGTGCTCAACTCCTATCTGGAGGCAAACCGGGACAACCAGGACCTCCTCAACGGTGAGGGTAACATCAAGATCGACATGACGATGAACTTCACCGGCGCCGGCAGGCTGGTCCTCGATCAGTTCCAGGTCCAATACACAATCTACAACCATCCACCATGGATCGAGATACTTGAACCGGGCGGGGAAAACACCACCGCGGACCAGGAGGTCCGTATCGAATGGACCGACCGGGACATCGATTCATCGGCCAACATATACCTGTACTACGCCTACTGGCGTGATGACCAAAACGAGAGCGGCTGGTCAACTCTGGACTGGTTCGAGATAGGTCCGGTCCCCAACGGAGAGGACGGGGGAGATTTCTATATCTGGGACACCTCCAAAATACCCCACAACAGGTTGATTTTCGTCAAGGCTGTAATAACAGATGATGAAAACGAACATGTGGACTATTCCCACCCATTCCGGGTAAGGCACCAGGAAGACAACATGGCTCCATTCATACAGCTCACCAGCCCCGCTCAGGGCATAATATCGGTGGACGAGAACTTCACCATCACCTGGAAAGATAAGGATATTGATGATGACGCCACGGTGAAAATCTACTGTTTTGAGGACAGCATCCAGGGTGAGGGAGATCTCATATACACGATCAATGAGAATGACGAAAACGACAGTTTCGATTTCAACCTGGATAAATACTATGATGATCAGCTTCTATACTTCAAGGCCACAATAGAAGATTCCTGGGGAAAGAACATGTCCGACTGGGCCCCGGGTCAGCTTGTTATCAACCACAGAGGGACCAGCATACCGCCCTCCATAGAGCTTCTTCGCCCGTTACCGCAGGGAGAGGATGTCACGGATGTCATAACACTGGCATGGAACGATACGGATATTGACTCCAACGCCACCATAAGCATCTACCTGGACGCTGACAAGATACCCAACAGCGGCAACGAGATATTCCTGCTGGATGTCCCGGAGGGGGAGGACGGCGATACGGATGAGATACTCTATGACATCACCCATCTCCAAAACAAAGAGATCGTCAACGGAAGTATCTGGTACATCCGAATAGAGATAGAGGACGAGGACGGGTCGGAGTTCCAGTATTCCGGGCCGGTCTATATGGATTTCCCGGGAATATACAACGCGGTGCCCGACGGGGCCTTCACGGTTCTGGAATATGAAGGAGCATCCGCCGAGAAAAACTACTTTGTCACATGGTACTCCAACGATGACGAGGAGCTCAACGTGTCCGTGTATTATCTGGACCACCTCAACTCGACACCAACTGAAGAAAGGCTGATATTCCACAGTGACAGAATGGAGGGACCCGGCAGCCATTTCTGGGATTTATCTGAGGTGGAACCTGGAGACTACTTTCTGGCGTTGCGTATGGACGACGGGAAGAACCCGCCGGTCCTGGTTTTTTCCAAGTTCCCCATCTCGGTGATAGAAAGTGAGATCGTGCCTTTCATCCCCTCCACCGACTTCGATGAGATTGGCATCGACGACCCGCTCACCATCGAGGTGATGGTTGATCTGGACCCGGCCACGTTGTCCACGTCAAGCGTTATTTTGGAGGAGGGCTCCGGTAGAGGTGTGGAAGGGACCGTCGTGTACGATCAGGATAATGGTATCATCACCTTCCGACCGGACGACCCTCTTGATCCGGACAAGACCTACACACTCACCATCTTCGGCGTGAAAACCATGGACGGGGATATCATTCCCCAATGGACAGTAAATGTCCGACCCAGATCGGAAACCACTCCGGATACAGACGATGACGATGACGCAACCAGTGAGGATGACACTACCATGTACACTCTGGTCGTGGTATTGATCGTTGTTTTGCTACTGGTCCTGATCATTGCATTTAGGAAACGGTCCAGGGAGGAGGACCGGCCCAGGTACGTGGAGGGTAAGGAAGCAGGCGCCATTGAAACCGACATGCCCGAACAGGACAGGAGAAGGGCTCCACTGAGGGCGGTTCCCCGGGTCACCCAGGTAGATGGCAAGCCCGTAAAAAGTGAAAAAATTGAGGCCAGGGGCATCAGGGAATTGCCAGAGGAAGAACTTGACGAGATATTCGGTACCTCGGATATCCCCATGATGAAGGACGGTGGAGATGTGGACTGGGAATCCGACGATGACGGTGACCTGTCCGCGGCGGGGGCAGAAGGGCTTCAACCCGACGGGTTTGCATCCCAGACCGATTCCGCTCCATCATCGGATATACCCCTGGAATGGGGAACCACCTACATCACAATGGAAACCGATCCCCGGGACGCGTTCCGGTTCTTCCGGTCTCTCATGGAACACGATGTTGAGGTCATGGCCATCACCCGAACCCCGCCGGACAGGATACGGCAGAAATACAAACTCACAAAGGGAGAGTATTTCTGGATGAGCAAGAAGAAACACAGGAGCAGTATCAAACCGTCACCTGAAACCCTCAATCACGACATCAAGGAATACTTCCGCATCAACCCCAAATCAGTGGTCCTTCTGGAGGGCTTCGAGTATATCATCTCCAACTCGGATTTTGAAAAGGCACTGAGGCTCATGGACGATTTGAAAGAAAGCCTGGTCCTGACCAACTCCATTCTGATAGTGTCACTGCTGGGCCCCACCTATTCTGAAAAGGAGATCACCCTACTGGAACAGGACTCCAGAATGCTTAACCACGACACCTACAAACGGGTGGATGAACTGTTCTAGGTATCCCCAGATCAGGAGGCCTGATCACCGTTCAAACGGTCTGATCGGACGTGCATAGTTCCGTCAGGAAACGAATTGCCGCATCCCTTGACCTGGGATGTGTGACAACCTTGGCCCTCATATCTATGACGTCGCCGGGGAGACCCGGTGATATGGTTATCACATCTCCCAGGTAGGCCCGTTGCTTGTCAAAGCGCAGGTGGAAGACATTGCTCTCATCCAACCTGTCATCCAGCTCACCATGGAGCATATTAAGGTCCAGCTGAGACGATATCCTCTCCCACGCCGCCCTGACCTCCCTTTTCCTCACAACTTCGACTTTCATAATTATTATTGGATTACCGAAATGTCCCCGGCCACGGGCCTCCTCCTGCACCTCTCCGCCGCTTATGCGGGCCAGGGCCTGTTTTACCCTGTCCAGTTCTTCCGTGGCGTGGCAAAACGCCCTGAAATTGAACCTGTCGAACACAGATGGCGGATCATCACCTGATCAAAAAAGGTTGCCCCGGAAGAGTGAGCTCCCGGCACCGGAATGGGACGGTTTATGATCCGGACAGGGCGGTCTTCATGGCTGTTTGGAACTGGGACGGTTTTGTGTACCCTTCCACCCGGTGCAGTTCATCCCCGTTTTCGTCCAAGAACAGCACCGTGGGGTATCCCCGGATGCCGTAGCGGCTCACGAAATCACCGTGATCGTCACCGTTAACCTTCAGGGGCACGAAATAATCAGCAAGTTCCTCCACCCCTTGATCGGAAAAGGTCTCCCGGTCCATCTTCTTGCAGTAGGTGCACCAATCGGTGTAAACATCCACCATCACGGGACGCCCGGTACTGCTTGCATTGTCAAACGCCCCGTCGATATCGTGGGTCCAGGGTATGTCCGACTTCCCGCTGCCACCCTGGACGATGTAGAAGAAAGCCGCCGGAATCGCCACCATGGCCACCACGGCCACAAGAATACCCACATTGGACCGTCGTTGGGTCTTCTTTTTCAATACATCTGTCCCAAACAGCGTGTTGCCTCCTAACATTTGATCTGTATGAAACGTTATTAAGATTTCACCTTCACCTTGGGTCAAGTTTAAGTTTTTACCGTCCCTTGGGGGAAACGGTGAGAACCTGACCCACTGCCTTTACCTGGAAGATATGGAAAAGAGGGAGTTTTCTTCAACCGTCACGTCCGTGGACGGCTGCGAGGTGGAACTGGCCGACACTGTATTCTATCCCCGATCCGGTGGAGTGGAGGGTGACACTGGAGAACTGGATAGGGACGGGGAAGTGTTCAAGGTAGTGTCCGTTACCAAGGACAAGGGAAGGGTGATCCACAAACTGGACCGGGAAGGTATTAAAGTTGGGGACAGCGTGAGTGGCAGGTTGGACTGGGACCGCAGGCTCCAACTCATGCGGTATCACACCTCCGCCCATGTCATATCGGGAGTGTTTGCAAAACAGTTCGGGGCAAGGATAACCGGCAACCAGCTCACGGTGGAGAAGGGAAGAATAGATTTCTCACTGGAGGACTACGATCCACAGATACTTGACCAGGGCATCGGGGAGGCCAACAAGATCATTGCACGGGATTTGGAGGTACGGACCTACACCATGCCCAGGGCCGAAGTGGAGAAGGACCCTGATCTGGTAAAACTGGCCATGGGACTTCCACCGGGCATCAAGAACCTGCGAATAGTCGATATCGTGGGATTCGACGCCCAGCCCGACGGTGGCTGCCACGTTTCGTCCCTCTCCCAGGTGGGCACCGTCGAATTCCTAAAAGCAGACAACAAGGGGAAGAACAACAGAAGACTCTACTATGTTCTCAGATGACCGTCCCCACAGTCCCCATACACAGGTGCACAGGTGCGTTGATTGAGGTTCAAGGCAGTATCCGATGCCATAGGGACCATCCTGTTCCTCTTCGGCTTCACCCTCATGGCCCCCCTCTTGACTGGGCTGGTCTACGGTGAGGACCCCGGCGAGCTTCTTGTGGCCTTCGGAAGCCCGGCTGTGCTGGGATGGGCCCTGGCCCTGGCCCTGAAGTACTACGGCAGGGCCGCGTCTGACAGCATCAGGGACCGGGAGGCACTGTTCGTAGTTTCCGTGCTGTGGGTCATAATGGCGTTTCTGGGGGCGTTCCCCTACTATCTTCTGGGCAGCCTCACCGACCCCGTGGACGCGTTCTTCGAATCCATGTCCGGTTTCACATCCACGGGAGCCACTGTGTTCACAACCCTGGAAGGGGTTCCCCACTCGATCCTGCTGTGGCGATCCTTCACCCAGTGGCTGGGTGGAATGGGTGTGATCGTCCTTTCAGTGGCGGTCCTGACCAGGCTGCTCAAGGGACGGTCGGGTATCCTGCTGATGTCCGGGGAACTGCCGGGGGTTTCCATGACCCGTCTGAAGCCCCGCATCCAGCAGACCGCCCTGCTTCTGTGGGAGATATATGTGGCATTTACCGTCATCGAGGTGGTGTTCCTCTATTTGGCGGGGATGAACCTCTTCGATGCGGTCTGTCATTCATTCACCACCCTTCCCGGAGGAGGGTTCGGGACCCATGACGGGAACATCGAATATTTCAACAACCCGGCAATCGAGATCGTGCTGATGCTTTTCATGTTCCTGGGCAGCGTGAACTTCGTTTTGCATTACAGGTTCATCAAAGGCAGGTTCAGCGACCCGCTCAACGACCCGGAGTTCAGGGTCTATCTCACGGTGATCGGTATGGCAGTGACCCTGGTGGTGGCCGATCTCACGCTTCAGGGTTTCTACTCCCTGCCTGTCGCCACCCGGCACGGTGCCTTCCAGGTCATGTCCATCGTCACAACCACAGGTTACAACAGCGTGGATTTCGGTCAATGGCCCGCCCTGTCCCAGATGGTACTGATGATACTGATGTTCACCGGCGCCATGTCCGGTTCCACATCCGGGGCACTCAAGATCGCCAGGATATTCATAATCATCAAGGGCGCCAGGCGGGTCGTGCATCGCATCGCCCATCCCAGAAGCGTCGAACACCTGCGCATAGGGGGACACATAGTTGACGACGGGTTGGTGGGCAAGGTGGGGGCCTACCTTTTTATCTACATCATGCTGCTGGTGATGTCCACTCTGGTCCTTGCCGTGCTGGGCGCGGACGTGGTCACCGGCATGACAGCGTGTCTCACCTGCATCGGCAACGTGGGACCGGGGCTGGGGTCCGTGGGACCCGCCCTGAACTTCTCGGTGCTCCACCCGCTGTCCAAGCTCACTTTGTGCGGTATCATGTGGATGGGAAGACTGGAGATCATGGCATGCCTGATACTTTTCTTCCCGGCAACCTATAAGAAGTGAAAAACCGGAGACCCCGTCGATATACATTCCTGCGCTTACCATCTGAGGCCACTATCGTTTCGTAACATCAATTGCCCAATCGGGGTTTGTGCCGGTTTCGGGTCAAGAGGTTTTACTGTGTGGATCTGTCGATTCCAATTTCACATCCTTACAGACTGGACACATCTCAATTCTTATATTCGTTTGATAAAAGCAAGCGGGACAATAGTAATCATACTCTCTTTTAATATGTTGAGATTTGACCTTTGCCTCAATTGCTTCCTGTTCCAGTTTTTCTCTTCGCTTCTGCATTCGTCTGATACGAAAATGGGGGAAAAAGAACGGAAGATACACAATATCCGTATTGCATTTAAAACCTAAAACCTTCACCTCCGACCAGGTCTACCACATACCCAAATCAAATATCCAAATGGGACCCCGCCCCGAAGGGTGCCGGTCCCAGACCGGTCATCGGGGGGGTTTGGCTAGTAAGACCGCCCTGGGGGTCCGTATGCACCCCGGGACGAGGTCCCATTTTAGGACGGGACCAGGGGGGAGGTCCCGTCCTCTTGAACCTTGACGGATGAGTTGCTAGTGAAATGGAGGGGTCGGATATCGGGATCAGCGGACCCAGGGAATTGAGGTCTGGGCCGGGTTCATGTGGGGCCGGGAACCTCCCACGGTGTTCATGGGATGCTGGCCCGCGGAAATCTCTCCGCCACCGGGTATGCTGGGGGAATTGACCCCGGTGATTATGGTCATCACCTTGATGCGGGAGCCGAAATCCGGGTTCACCCTGGCGCCCAGGATGATGTTGGCATTCTGGTTCAGCTCCCTGGTTATCCCGTTGGCCACCGCGTTGGCGGTCCTCAAAGACAAACCCTCTCCTCCGGTTATGTGGATCAGGGCGGCGGACGCGCCCTTGTACTTGACGTTCAACAACTGGTTGTGCAGGGTCCGGGAAACCACCTCCTCGGGATCCGAGTTCTCGGTCTCGCCGTAAAGCATCATGGCGATGCCCCCCTGCTTCATAATGGTGCGCACGTCAGCGTAATCCAGGTTGATCAGGGAAGGAAGCGTGATTGTCTCGGTTATCCCCTGAACTATCTCGGCTATGAGACTGTCCATGGTCCTAAACGCCTCGTTTATGGGCTGGTTCGGGCAGATTTTAAGCAGTCGGTTGTTGTCCAGTACTATCATGGAATGGCTGTGTTCCCGGAGCCGTTTGAGGCCGTCAAACGCCTTTAGAAGACGGGCCCGTTCCACCACGAAGGGTGTCGTCACGATGGATACAACTATGGCATCCATATCCTTGGCGATCTTGGCCACCACCGGAGCCGTACCGGTCCCCGTTCCGCCGCCCATCCCGGCCGTCACGAACACCAGGTCTGCGCCTCGCAGGGAATCCTGCAGGGCCTGACGGGATTCATCTGCGGCCCTTTCTGCCAAGGCAGGATCGCCGCCGGCACCCAGGCCCTTGGTGATGTGGGTGCCGATCAGTATCTTCTGATCGGCGTCAATGATCTCGAAATGCTGGATATCGGTGTTGACAGCTATGGTTTTGGCACCGTGGATACCGTTGCTCATGAGTCTATTGACGGAGTTGTTACCCGCGCCGCCGCAACCCACCACCAGTATCCTGGGCGCCGAAACATGTTTCCGTGCCTCCTCATCCACCGTTGATCGGACCGGGGGTTTTGCCAGCAGGGCTTCGGTCTTGTGGATGATGCGGGGAGATTTGTCCCGTTGTGCATCATCCCGTTCATATTCAAGAGCCTTTTCAACGATCGATTTCATTTCCCATCCCTCATTCTTTTTTTTTCAATCTCGATACCTATTCCTATCCCGTTTGCTACTTCTTCCTTTTGCTGTCGATTCTCCACTTTTCTTCCTTTTTAGGCCTATATTCGATTTATTGAGGGCATCCCATCCCCTCCAGGCAGCATTTCTGACCTTCAGCCCTGGCGGGAAAGTCCCGTCATGCTGATATCCGTGCTTACCTCCTACTTTTGCTTTCCTTTTCATCGAGTTCGGCTAAAGTTTCCAGTGTCCTCCTCTTGGCCGCCCTCTTTTCTGCTAGATTCTCCAGTTCCTCTTCGATCTTTTCTTCCAGGTAATTCCGTATCAGGTCCGATCGGGAAAGTCCACGACTGAAATGGGCAAGATAATCGATCTCCGACACCATGGACTGGGATACCCTAACGGTCATCTTTACGGTCTCATCCTTTTCGTCACTTGAAGGGGGTGGGGTCAGAAAGAGGTCTTTTTGACCTTTTTTGGAGGACACAAATGTACATCGCCCCGACTGTATATAAACCTTTCCGGAGGGTGTTCCACCGGCCTTTCTCGTCTCGCACGCGTGAGATCATTGGTTAAATATTTAACAAGTCAAAGATATTTACTAACACATCGCTCTAAATTTTAAGAATTTACTCTGTAAATTCTTAACACTGATAATTCGACGGTTTGAGCAGGGTTTCCCCGAAGTTTCCAACACGATGGACTTTTTAAAACCCCCTGTTCTCAAACCCCCTGTTCTCAAACCCCCTGCAAGAACATTCCACTGAAAGGCAACTGAAGAAGAATGGAGCCGGGGCGGTCCCCCGAAACCAATAAAGACCCGAAACCATTCTCACGTTTATGACAGATCTCCGCGTCCTGTACGCACTGGAGATAACCCCTGAGGATGAGGTGTACTTCCGATCCATCATCAATGATGGCATCGAACTCGAATGCATGCACTGCAAGACCCCCGAGGACCTGGCGGATGTCGTTGAGGGATTCGAGGTTGTCATTGCCGGCAGGGCCAACAGGGAAACCTTGAAGAAGGCACCCGGCCTGAAATGGTTCATTGTTCCCTGGGCGGGCATCAACAGGCGTACCAGGGACGCCCTGCTGGAAAGGCCCGACATAACGGTTCTGAACTCACACTTCAACGCAGGATTGGTGGCGGAACACACATGGGCACTCATACTGGCCTGCGCAAAGCGGATCGTGGAATACCATGGCCGGCTGTCTCGGGGCGACTGGGCCAGGGAGATGGGGGAGGATGGGGGCGTGGGACTTGATGGAAAGACCCTGGTCATCATCGGGTACGGGACCGTGGGCAGGGCTGTGGCCGCAAGGGCACCCGCATTCGGCATGACGGCCCTGGGTGTGAGACGCACCCCCGGTACTGCCTGCGACGGTGACGTGAAGGTAACCGGGCCGGAGGGTCTCGAAGACCTACTCAAAAGTGCTGATGTTGTGGTGGCATGTCTCCCCGACACGAAGGATACAGAGGGTCTCGTGGGTGAGTTCGAGATCAGGTTGCTGGGGCCGGACACCATCTTTATAAATGTGGGCAGGGGGAAGAGCGTCAACGAGGAGGCCCTGTTCACCGCCCTCAAGGAGGGGCGGATACGATCGGCCGGGCTGGACACATGGTACAACTACTCCACAGGGGACGATGAAAGGAGATGCACCATGCCCTCGAACCTCCCGTTCTGGGAGATGGAAAACGTTGTCATGTCCCCCCACAGGGCCACCTATATCGAAGGCAGGGAGCAAATACGAATCCGGGACGTGGCTGAGAAAATCAATGCCATTGCCAGGGGCAGCACACCCCCGGACATCGTGGACCTTTCAAGAGGCTATTGAATCCAGGCAGCTCATCAATGGGGCCCCGACCCCCGCTAAAAAGCACCCGACGATCAAAAGCGCCATTCTCTTGTCGAATTCTATCACAATGATCCCGGATACCCCGGGGATCAAAACTGAAAAAAAACAGGTTCAATTCGATCGCCGGGTGATTGGAAAGTTATATATACCAGTGGCAACATAATCACCAGTAGACAACCGGCAGTTGTATAGTTGCGGCATACAACATGTAGGTGCAACATGACGATCACGAGGTGATAGACATGAAAAAGAACAAAAAATTCGAACTGAAGGTCCTGGAGGCCCGGCCCACGGATGTGGGCAGAGGGGTCGTGAGGATCGACCCGGACGAGATGGAGAGGCTCAAGCTAATCGCAGGCGATGTCCTGGAGGTGAAGGGCCAGAGGACCACCGTGGGTATCTGCTGGCCAGGCCTGCCGGATGATCGGGGCAGGAAGGTCATACGCATGGATGGCATCATCCGAAAGAACGCCGGGGTGTCGGTGGACGACATGGTGGCCATAAAGAAGGTGGAAGGGAAGAACGCCAAGAAGATCACCTTCGCTCCCACGGAGCCTGTAAAGCTCATGGGTGGCGAGGAGTACCTGAGCCAGCACCTCAGCGGCCGCGCCCTGCATAAGGGCGACATCATAGAACTCAACGTCATGGGACGCAAGGTGGATCTTGTGGTCACGAAGGTCAAGCCATCGGCCGACGCGGTGCTGGTCACCAAAGGCACCGGCATAAGCATATCCGAAAAGGTGGCCAAACAGGATATCGGCATCATACCCACGGTGACATACGAGGACATCGGCGGTCTTTCCGATGAGGTGAAGAAGGTCAGGGAGATGATCGAGCTCCCCTTCAGACATCCGGAGATATTCGAACGGCTGGGTATCGAGGCGCCGAAGGGTGTGCTGCTCCGGGGTCCCCCGGGAACCGGGAAGACCCTGCTGGCCAAGGCGGTGGCTTCCGAGACCAACGCCAATTTCATATCCCTTTCCGGGCCGGAGGTCATGTCCAAGTTCTATGGACAGTCCGAGGAGAACATCCGGGAGATATTCCAGAAGGCCCAGGAGGATGCGCCATCCATCATATTCATTGACGAGATAGACTCGATCGCACCCAAGAGGGACGAGGTGCAGGGTGAGGTGGAACGTAGGGTGGTGGCCCAGCTTCTGTCCCTCATGGACGGTCTGGAGGCCCGGGGCAAGGTGATCGTTATCGGCGCCACCAACCGGCCCAACTCCATAGACCCAGCTCTGCGCAGGCCAGGGCGTTTCGACAGGGAGATCGAGATAGGCATCCCCGACCGGAACGGCAGGCTCGAGATACTTCAGATACACACCCGGGGCATGCCCCTGGGCACCACGGTCAAACTGCCGGAGGTGGCGTCCATAACCCACGGTTACGCGGGGGCGGATCTGGAGGCCCTGTGCAAGGAGGCGGGCATGCGGGCCCTTCGAAGGGTCCTTCCCGACCTCAATATCGAGGAGGACACCATCCCAGCGGAGGCCCTCAACAAGCTCAGGGTCACCAAAACAGACATCCTCGAGGCGTTCAGGGAGTTCGAACCCGCCACCTTGCGTGAGGTCATCGTGGAATCCCCGGACGTGAAGTGGGAGGACATCGGTGGCCTGGAAAGCGCCAAGCAGGAACTTGTGGAAGTGGCGGAGTGGCCGCTACGGTACCCCAACCTGTTCGGGCGCATGAACACGGAACTTCCCAGGGGCATTCTCCTGGAGGGACCCCCGGGTACCGGCAAGACACTGCTGGCCAAGGCGGTGGCCTCCGAGTCCGAGGCAAATTTCATATCGGTCAAGGGGCCGGAGTTCCTATCCAAATGGGTGGGCGAATCGGAAAAGTCCGTCCGGGAGGTGTTCCGCAAGGCGCGGCAGGCAACCCCCTGCATAGTGTTCTTCGACGAGCTGGACGCGGTGGCGCCCGTGAGATCCGGCGCCAGCTGCGACTCCCATGTTTCCGAGAGGATAATCTCCCAGCTGCTCACGGAGTTGGACGGGCTGGATTCTCTCCACGGGGTCCTGGTCCTGGCGGCAACCAATCGCAAGGACATAATCGACCCGGCCCTCCTGCGCCCGGGACGGTTCGACAGGCATGTGAACGTGGGTATGCCCGACGTGGATGCCAGAGAAGAGATATTCCGCATCCATACCAGGGGAAAACCCACCAGCATGGACGTGGACCCCTGCATCATGGCCCGGGCCACCGAGGGGTGGTCAGGGGCCGAGATAGCGTCCGCGTGCCAGGAGGCCGGTATGCTGGCCATCCGGGATTACGTCAAGTCCGGCGGCAAGGACGACCCCCAGGCCGTCAAGAAATGCCGCATCAAGCTGGACCATTTCCAGCGGGCCCTTGAACGGATCAAGGGCGTGGATTTGCAAAAATACATTTCAAAGGAGGTGAACGAATGTCAAAAGAACAAAACGAGCCAAGAAAACAAAAAGACAGAAATGATGGTGGCCTAGACAGGTGGGAACGGGGGGACGGGTGGTTTAAGGGCTTTCCCTTCCACGAAGACCTTTTCGAAGGGTTTGAACGTGAGTTCCGTGAAATGGAGAGCCGCATGAACGCCATGATGGAAGAGGCCAGGCACACCGAACCCGGCGAGGGCGGGCCCTACGTGTACGGGTATCGGGTCCACGTGGGACCCGACGGTGTCCCCCAGGTGGAGGAATGGGGCAACGTAAAGCGGGAGGACATGCCCAGGATATTCTCCCACTCGCCCTTAGGCGCCCCCGTGCATCAGGGTGAGCGGGGAAGGCCGCTGCCGCCCGCCGGTGAAGGTGGGCCTACCGGGTCCGAAGTCCAAACCAAGGGCGTGGAACCCTACTGTGATATCATGGAAGGCGAAAAGGACTGCACCGTGACATTGGAGATGCCCGGGGTGGAGAGGGAGGATATCGATATCCGGGAAGATGGTGATGCGCTGGTGGTGGAGACCCCCAGAACGGACCGCCACTACTTCAAGAGGGTGAAGCTCCCCGACGGGGTCAACTTGAAGAAGATAAAGGCGACCTACAAGAACGGTGTCCTGGACATCAGCCTTCCCCGCAAACGCCTGGCCAAGAAGAAAAAGGGCCGAAAGATCAAGGTGGACTGAGCACCCACCCACATCCCAAGCAGGGCGTCACTTTCCGGCGCCCGGGGCCTGGCCATGCCGGGCCCCACCTTTTTTTTTTTATTTTTAATTTTTTCGTCCCGTATCAAGTTGGGCTAAAAGTCAGTTCCCAAGCGTGTGATCGATATTCCCAAATTGGGTAAATCCTTCAGATGGTCAAAGAGTTTTCGATTGAAGAAATCGTAGTACGTATCCGGCTC
>Ga0272441_10001442_pt1 | contig 50760 bp, 31 predicted proteins | sample SSMProp6N_FD_193582 | JGI IMG/M metagenome (GOLD analysis project Ga0272441, IMG submission 193582) | Marine sediment archaeal communities from Little Sippewissett salt marsh, Falmouth, MA, United States - SSM-Prop-6N | ecosystem: Environmental > Aquatic > Marine > Wetlands > Sediment ... | reverse complement strand
ATTGGCTTCTATTTCTCTGGCCATTCATTTCGCCTCCTGTTTCAAGGCAAGAATAACATATAAATACTTAAATGTCAATAAAAATTATGAGACAGCCTCTAAAGCCGGGCGCAAAGAGGAGCCGGCTAAAGGCCGGCTAAGTTCAGGAGTCTGGCAAGCTTATCGTCGTTGAGCTGGCGGCGGTTCCTGTGCTACTCACCGTCAGGATCGTTGGAAATATTTTGCACTTTCCTGCGGCCACCTTTGCGGTTGTTGTCCACGCCGATACCTATCTTTTTTTGGTTCTTCGTAATTCCTGTTGGAGCTTATGGAACGGCATTTGCGACGCTCCTTCAGAGCTAAGGGTTGTGGTTCGCCCATTCCCTGGGGCGTTGCCCCAGGCTATGATGCAACGGCCTTTCAGGCCTTGAAGCCCATTCCCTGGGGCGTTGCCCCAGGCTATGATGCAACGGCCTTTCAGGCCTTGAAGCCCATTCCCTGTGGCGTTGCCCCAGGCTATGATGCAACGGCCTTTCAGGCCTTGAAGCCCATTCCCTGTGGCGTTGCCCCAGGCTATGATGCAACGGCCCTTCAGGCCTTGAAGCCGAAAACATCTTTGAAGTTCCACCATGCTTTACGAAGAACTTTTTCTTGTATTGGTTCCGGCTATGCTGGATTGGGAAACATTCGGGTTAGCGCGTGCCGCAAAGATGAATTAAGAACCGCCGACTCTTCTCACGTTCGTGCAACTATCCATCATTTTAATGGCCTGCGTTTCTGAAACGCCTTCAACCCGGACGTTGCTAAAGGCGGAGTCTCTCACGTCGTCAAGCACAAACGCGGGGCGGGCGTCTTTTTGCCGCATGGCGACGCGGATGTCGCTCAGCAGAAGGACTTTGGCGTGCCGGATGTAAAACGCGTATGCGGGCAAAGTTCCGAACATGCGGTTTTCCGGATAAGACTTGGAGTTTTCTTCGGGCGTTTTCCGGGCGTCTTCCTCGGTAGCCGGGGGAAAACCGCCGAGGATTTCGATGTCGACGTCGCGGATTTCGATCCGTTCGACATAATGGCCGGGGATTCCGGTGATGCTCGACGCGTACGGGACGTAATTGTGCGTGGCGCGTTCCGCATCCGAGAATTTCTCGGCGTTGTTTACCGTTGCCCGGATGCCGCTGATGTGCACATCCCGGAGCGCGCCTGTTTCGGGCACGATGTTCGAGCCGTCGGCCTGGTATATGGGCCGGTTTCGGTCGCCCAGCTTAATGAAGATGGGCGTCTCCACCACGTCCATCGAGATGTTTCTGACGATAACGTTTCGCATGACGCCGCCGTCGACGATTTCCAGGGCAATTCCGGAAATGCCCGTTTGCCACACGAGGTTGTTCTCGATCAGTATGTTCTGAAAGCCGCCGGACGAGTCCGTGCCGGCCTTTATGCCGTTGCAGAGGCTGCGCACCCGGTTGTTGCGGATTACGACGTTTTTGCAGCCCTCGGCCGTATAGGCTTTGAGGCAGATGCCGTCGTCCAATGCGTCGATATTGCAGTTTTCGACTACCGCGTTCTCGCAGTCGATGATGTTGCACCCGTCGTTGTTGCGGAACGTGCTGTCTCTCACGGTGATACCGTTTACGAGTACGTTGCGGCATTTGGTGTAGGTTTCGGTCCAGAAACCGGAGGACGTAAAGGTGACCCCCTGCACGAAGACGTTTACGCACTCGTCGAACCAGATCAGGCCGGGCCGGTGTTTTTCCACGCGCTCTTCCGAGATAAAATCGTTTTCGCTTTTGCTGTTGCCGTTCAACGTGCCCGCGCCCGTGACCGAGATGTTCCGGGCTCCCTGGGCAAAAAGGAGGCTTGCCGCCAGATACTTCTCGTACCGCACCCGCGTGCGCGCCGACTTCCGCGGGTAGTCTCGCATCCACGGGCTGCCCAGCAGCACGGCGCCCTCTTCCAGATGCAGGTTCACGCCGTCTTTCAGCACGATTGTGCCCGTCAGAAAAGTTCCCGCAGGCACAACCACCCGCCCGCCACCCGATGCAAAGCAAGCATCGACGGCGCGTTGGATTTGCCTTGTGCAAAGTTCACCGGGGCCCGCGAGCGCGCCGAAATCGACAATGTTGAACGAGTGGGTTTGGGACGCTTCCCGATTATTTTGCGGCGTGTGCTCTGCCGCAGGCAATGCCCGCATGCAAGTCAAGGCAAACATCATCACAACCGGAAGCCGCAAGAAGAAGATTGGCATCTGCATAGTGGTCTTATCATAGTGGCGCACTTTGCCGGCGTCAATTCGGCTGAAGTCCCGTGAGGCGTTTTTCCCGCCGAGTGGAAAAAGTGCGGCCGCGGCGCTACGACCGACGCCGTTAGTTCGGCAACTTTCTGGCCCTTTTCAACCTGTACTTCTCCGCCGCTGAGCAGAGTGCAATCGGCGGGCAAATTCCTCGCAAAATCAGGGCGAGGGACCGTGAAACTTTGTACGAGACTGTTGGCCGAGCCATGGAGCGGGTCACGCAACAAGACGTGGAGAATTGGTTTGCTTCATTCGGCTACAGTTTTATTTAAGCTGCTCCAGGGGAGGGAACCGGGGGTCACCAACCCAAGCCTTCCTTACATTTACTTGAATCCACCCATCAACATGGGGATACTGAGGTCGCGGGTGCTACAGTTTTAAACCGCCGCCCGCTTCACTTTTAAACCGCCGCGCACATTTTTTTGGCAGTGTATTGGCGGAGGGAAGGTAGTGCGTAGATTGATCCTCTTAGTGGCATTCTTACTCATGAGCTTCGAAGGCATGGCACAGGACCCGGTGCCGCTCAGCGCAGCGAGTCCGTTGCAGACGATTGAGGGGCCCTTCATGGGCGACTACGAAGGGACGGGCAGCTTGGGCGGTGAAAACCAGCCGCTGGCCGCGCAAGTCATCGTTCTGGGCGGGGGCGACTACAGCATCAAGCTTGCTCCGGGTCTTTATGACGGCAGCGAGGTGCTTGGCGAACTCAAAGGCAAGCGCGACGGCGGCCAGGTGACCGTGGCAGGCAGGGCAGAAGGCGCTAGATGGCGCGGTTCCATCAAAGAGGACGTCTTGCGTGGCACTTTCGGCCACGGTGGAACCTTTGATCTCAAGCGCGTGCGGCGGGAGTCGCCGACACTGGGCGCGGAACCACCCCCGGACGCGGTAGTGTTGTTCAACGGGACGAGCCTTGCGCATTTTGAGCACGCGGGCGGAGATCCGCAGCCGACGCCCTGCCGCTGGATCTTGCTCGAAAATGGCGCCATGGAAGTGACGCAGGGCGGCATTATCAGCACAGAGGTATTCGGCGACCACAAAGTGCATATCGAGTTTCGAACGCCTTTGAAGCCCGAGGCGCGCGGGCAGGACCGGGGCAATTCAGGCGTGTACCTGCAAGGACGCTACGAAGTCCAGGTACTCGACAGCTACGGGCTTGCGGGAACGGATGGCGAGTGTGGCGGCATTTACGGCGTGGCGCCGCCGCGGATCAACATGTGCTTCCCTCCTTTGCAGTGGCAGACCTACGATATCGAGTTCCGCGCGCCCCGTTTCAGTGCGGAGGGGAACAAGGAAGAGCACGCCAAATTGACCGTATGGCACAATGGTGTGCTTATCCATGAAGATGTTGAAGTTCCCAATTACACCACGGCCCACGTGGGCGGCGTGATGAGTGAGCCGGGCCCGTTGCATCTGCAGGATCATGGCAACCCGGTCTGGTATCGCAACATCTGGGTTGTGCCGCTGCAGTAGGGGGCGATGGTTCCCCACACATTTATCCGGAAGACGGGCGCAAAGATGCGTCCAAGGCAACTGGCGCAAAGCGCTGGACATTGCTCCGGGCCGGATACGTCGAGTCTATTCGCAAGACAGCAAAGATGCGCAGGCGATGCGCGTTGGCAACTTTAACAAGGAGACGTTTCATGAGAGCCAAGCAACAACTGAGCCGCCGCAGTTTCTTGCGGAAGGCAGGGACTCTGTCCGCAAGTATGGCGGCCTTTCCCTCTATTGTTCCCGGTTCGGCACTGGGCCTGAATGGGGCGACGGCGCCCAGCAACCGGATCACGATTGGGTCGATCGCCACGGGCGGCCAGGCGCGCGGCGTATTGGGCAATGCGCTGCATCACGAGGTAACCCAGGCACTGGCCGTATGCGATGTCAACGAGCACAATCTGGCTCAAGGCAAGGACATGGTGGATGGCCGTTACGGGAACAAAGATTGCGCCACCTATCACGATTTCCGTGAGCTTCTCGCGCGCGATGACATTGATGCGGTGATTATTGCCCCCCCGGATCACTGGCATGCCATCCCGTCGGTCATGGCGGCCAACGCCGGCAAAGATATCTATTGCGAGAAACCTCTGACACACGACCTGGCGGAAGGAAGGGCGGTCGCCGAGGCGGTGAAACGCAACGGCGTAATCTTCCAGGTGGGCAGCATGCAGCGTTCTTTCGGCAATATGAAACGAGCGTGTGAACTGGTGCGGAACGGCTACATCGGCAAGATTCACCACATCAACGTTGGTCTGCCGGACGGCGGCAACCAATCTTTCGTAAGGCAGTTCCCGGAAGTGCCGGGGTGGCTTGACTACGATTTCTACGTGGGGCCGGCCCAGTGGGTTCCTTACCACAATGAGCGGCTTGACTGGAACTGGCGGTGGTGGATGGATTTTGGCGGGAGCCAGCTGATGGACTGGATTGGCCATCATGGGGATATCGCCCACATGGGAATGGACTGGGACGACACCGGGCCCAGGAAGGTCGAGCCAGTGCTTTGGACGCTTCCCGAGAGGAGCAACTTGTACGATGCCCCGCTGCAGTACAAGTTCAACGCGACTTACGCGGACGGCACGACCATGACGGTCGGGAGCATGCAGAGCATGCCGGAAGTTTATCGGCAGTGCGGGGATTCTGGGACGCAATGGTTCGGAGAGGACGGGCAGTGGATCTTTGTTTCGCGCGGCGGCATAAAGACCAATCCCGCAAGCTTGGCCGATATCAAACTCGGCGGCAATGACTTCCGCTTCAGAAAGGAAGGAAACCACATCGCCGACTGGCTCAACTGCATCAAGACGCGCGAGAAACCTATCGCGCACGTCGAAGCGGGACATCGCTCCGCATCCATTGGCCACATCGGCAAGATCGCCTGTGTCCTTGGCCAGACACTCGAGTGGAACCCGGAAACCGAACAATTCACGAACAGCGAAATGGCCAATCATATGCTGAGCCGGCCCTATCGCGGCGAGTGGACGTTGTAAAGAGGAGAATGAATCGTGAAACGGTATTTCTATATTGGGCTGGTTTTGATGTTTGCATCCGGAATTGCATCTGGGGCCCCCATTAAGGCAATGATTCTGGACGGCCAGAATAACCACGACTGGAAATCCACGACCCCTGTACTCCAGGAGTTGCTCGAGGATGCCGGCATTTTCACCGTGGACGTGGCCACGAGCCCTCCCGAAGGAAAAGACCAGTCGGGCTTCAACCCGGCGTTTAAGAACTATGACGTGGTGATTCTCAATTATGCCGGCGACATGTGGAACCCATCGACGCGCGAGGCCTTTCTGGACTATGTCCGGGATGGTGGCGGCGTGGTCGTCGTACATGCCGCCGACAACGCGTTCGGGCAGTGGAAAGAATACAACGAGATTATCGGTTTTGGCGGCTGGGGCGGGCGCAACAAGGATTCCGGCCCCTATGTTTACCTGAAAGACGGCAAGCTTTTTCACGACTACGAGAGCGACGGGCCGGCCGGGGCACACGAGGGCTACGCCCGCATCACCATCGAGAATCGGCTTCCCGATCACCCCATCCTCAAAGGGATGCCGACCCGGTGGTATCAGCGAGACGAACTGTACAACTACATGCGCGGGCCGGGGAAGAACATGACGATCCTTGCGACGGCCTATTCCGGCAGGCCGAAAGATCAGGGCGGCAGTGGGCGTCACGAACCCATGCTGGTCACCATCACGTATGGCAAGGGAAACATTTTCCACACGGCTCTGGGGCACGATGCGCGCAGTATCCGTTGCAAGGGGTTTGCGCTGACTTTCACGCGCGGCGCCGAATGGGTTGCCACCGGCAAAGTCACTATCCCAGCGCCCGCCGACATTCCCCGCCCCATGCTGCCGCATGAGGCGGTCGGCAGTCTGGACGTGGATGATTCCTACGTGTCGATGGATGAACTGCTGACGGAACTGGGCGGCTTGGTGAACGCCCCGTTGCGGCTGGCGGAAGTTGAAACCGTGCTCATCGGGTACCTTGAGAATCCTGATACGCCATTCCTGGGGCTTCAGGCCACCTGCAATGCCCTGGGCATCGCTGGAACTAAAGCGGCCGTGCCAGCGCTGGCAAAACTTCTGGGGAAGGATGCGCAACATGCATCCGCAGCGCGTCTTGCGCTCGAGTGCATTCCCGGGCCGGAAGCCACGCAAGCGCTCCTCGACGAATTGAAGAAGAACCGTGACTTCAACCGGATTGGCATCATTAACAGTCTCGGACGGCGCCGTGAGGCGGCCGCGGTATCGCAGCTCACGGTGCTGGCCAGGAAAAAGAAGGCCGACGTTGCTCGCGCGGCTATAGACGCTCTCGGCAAGATTGGCACCCCCGATGCGCTCGCCGCCTTGCAGGCGCTTTCCCCAAGCACGGAGCGGACCACGGCGCTGATTGTCTGCGCCTACCGCCTTGTCGATGAGGGCCAGCCGGAACAAGCGCGCCCGGTGTTCACGGCGCTGCTCGAACAAGACAATCTGGCCGACCATACCCTTACCGCCGTCCTTCACGGCCTGCTGACGGTCGATCCGGCGAAGGGGATGGAGCACGTGTGGGCCATGCTGGAGGATGAGTCGCAGAGTGTCGTAGCGTTTAATATCCTTGGCAGTGTGGAGGGCAGCGAGGAACTTGCGGGTGACGTACTGGCGCACTTCGACGGTCTTCCCGAGGCCATTCAGGTCAGCCTGGTTTCCATTTTGGGCGGCATGCGCCAGCCGGTCGCATTGCCCAAGATTCTGGCGTTGGCACAAGGCAGCGGAAGCCCTGCCCTGAAGGAAGCCGCTATTGGCGCGCTTGGCCAGATTCCCGGAAATGAAGCATCGGTTTCCTTCCTTTGTGCAGAGAGCCTCAACGCTGATAGCGACTACAGGGAACAGGCGCGCGCCGCATTGCTTCTTGCACCGGGAACCGAGGCAGAGGACACCATCATTGGCGGCATCGCCAAAGGCAGCAATGATGCGCGGATTGAGTACATGGAAGTTGCCGAAGGGCGCGGGCTTGCGCGAGCCTGTCCTGTCCTGCTAAAGACAGCAACCGATAGCGACCCGGCCATCCGGAATGCCTCCTTTAATGCGCTGCGCACTTTGGCCGGGCAGGCCGAATACGGAACGCTGATCGATCTTCTCCTCAGCACACCCGAAGACACGCGCACCGTAGCCGCTCGCGCCATTCTCTATGCCGGCCGCAAAATCGACGACGCAGACAAACGGGCCGAACCCGTTGTGACTGCCGCGGAAACAGGCGACAGCCGGATTCGAACAGCGCTCACACCCGTGCTGAGAGACATCAGCAACGCGGCGGCGCTTGCCTTGGTTCGCGACTACGCCCAAGCCAAAGACGGCGAGCTTCGTTCAGCCGCCATCGAGAATCTGGGTAAGTGGAAAGACCCCGCCGCCATTGCTGTGGTACTCGACCTGGCATCCTCTGTAAAGGACTCCGAGCGGCGCGGTGAGTTGATGAGGGCCTTCAGCGTACTGATAGCCAAGGCGGTAGACGTGCCGGCGGAGAAGAAACTGGCCCAATGCCGGCAGGCGCTGAACATTGGGCTGGACACCCGCGGCAAGCGGGCGCTGCTGGGGGCTGTCAGCGAGGTCATTGATGGCCGGGCGCTTCAACTCATCGAGGAGGTGGGCCAGGCTGCGGAACTCAAGGAAGATTCGCAGCGGGCGGCGGCCGCCATCAAGCAAGCGCTCCTTGGCGATCCGGTGCTGTCGGCATCGCACAACGCCATGGAAGTGGGCAACGCCATCGATGGTGACCCGGGCTCCCGGTGGTCAAGCAATGAAAGTATGAAACCCGGCATGTGGTTTGATATCGACTTGCGCATGCAGTCGAATATCTACGCCATCACCCTGGATACGACCGCCTCGCCGGGTGACTATCCCCGGGGTTACGAGGTCTATGTTGATGAGAAAGAGATTGACACCGAAGGGTCCGAGCCTGTGGTCACCGGGGCGGGTAACGGGCCCATCACGAAAATTGAATTCAACCCACCAATCAAGGGCCGGTATGTGAGGATTGTGCAGACCGGTAAAGAGGGGCTCTTCTGGTCCATCCACGAACTGACGGTTGCTCATGACCCCGGTTTCGACAGTATCCCCGCTCCCGAGGTTGCGGTGGAGGAACTGCTTAAGACAGACGGCTTCATCAGCCGCTGGAATGTGGCCGGGCCCTTCACGCACGCAGGAAGAGACGGCAACGCCCTTTTCAATCTAGCTTTTGGCCCGGAGATAGATACGGCAATGGCCGTCTGGCAGCCCCTCGATCCCGCGCTCATCCAGAACGGCATTGTCGATCTCGAAAAGCTGTACGGCGGCGACAACCGCGTGGCCTACCTGGTGACCAAGCTTGTTGCGAAGAAGCGGGCGCACGTAACCCTCACCCTGGGCTCGGACGACGGCATCAAGGCGTGGCTGAACGGCGAACTTGTGCACGAACAAATGGCGATTCGCCCCGTAGTACAGGACAGCGACAAGGTCTCCCTTAAGCTAAACAAAGGAGAGAATATTCTTCTGCTGAAAGTTGTGGACGTTGGCGGACAGTGGGGCGCCTGCGCGCGAATTGTACCCAACCGATAGAATCTTTAACGGCGCGAAGAGATCGATGAACCGCGCAGTTTGCCGAGGAGGCCAATACTCGGTCTTCGTGCAAGCCGCCGTGGCGGAAGGGCAGCGCCCCGTGGGATTGCGCGCTTCTAGCGGCTCGTCCACGAAGCTCCGGGTCCAAGGCATAATCGGGACGAACGGGTTTTGGGAAGCGACAGATACTATGAGATCAGGCGCAATGCGTATACTCGTGCCGACACTGCTTGTCGCGGGTATGGCCATGGCTGCGGCCGCGGCGTCAACACCTGTGACGCTCGACATTGGGGAGAGGTTCGTAGCCGACAACGGGCTTGTTCGTATCGGTATCGATAGGGGCGGCACGCTGAAGGAACTCAGATACGGCAACGGCCCCAACCTGGCGAGTTCGGGTTACTGGAATTTTAACGGCAACGGATACGATTCTGAAGGCAAGCCCACAGAGCAACGCTTTTTTCTGCTTGAGGGAACACCCGAAGTGATCCGGCAGTCCGACGATCTTGTCGAGATTGCTTTTGCCCGTTCACCGGCCGCCCCGGCGTTCTTCAAAATGGCGCTGCACTATGTGTTGCGGCGGGGTGAGCCGGGGTTCCATATCTACATGACCGCCGAACACGACGCGGATATGCCTCCCGGGTTCATCACGCAGTATGCCTACAACCTGCGTCTTGCTCCGGAATACTTCGACTACATCGCGGTCGACGACCAGCGCAGGCACATCAGCCATTCGTGCCGGGAGGAAGCTGAAGCCGAGGCGATCATGGACGCGACGTTCCGGCTCGCCGACGGCCGCACGGTGAGCAAGTACAACTACACCCACGCGATCGAAGACGGGGCCTTCAATGTATACGGCTGGGCAGGGCCGGAAGCCGGGATCTGGTGGGTCCAGGCCAGCGGCGAGTATTATGGCTCGGCGCCCTTCCGTGTCCTGCTGACCAGCCACCAGACAGCGAAGACCCCGGTTATCATCTGGCAGGTGCACTGTACACATCGTGGGGGCTACGACATCGAGTTCCCGCCGGACGACCAGACCCATTGGCGGAAACTCTATGGGCCTGTGTTCGTATACATCAACCACGGTGAGGACTACGACGCCATGTGGCGGGACGCAAGAAGACAGGTCGAGAAGGTCAAGGAGCAGTGGCCGCCTGCGTGGATGGTGCACGAGCTGTTCCCGCTGCGTCGGGGCAACGTGACGGGCAGGCTCGTCTTCGATGACGGCGTGCCGGCCGCCAGGGCGTATGTCATTCTTGCTCCTGAAGGGTTGCACTGGTCGAAGGAGAACAGGGGCTATCACTTCTGGACGAAGACCGACCACCGAGGACGGTTTCGCATTGAGCATGTCCGGCCGGAGCGCTACGCCCTCTTCGCGACGGGAGCCGACCAGTTCTATGAGTTTCACGGAGATACCGTAGCCGTCACGGCCGGCGAGACAACGGCGCTTGGGACCTTGGCCTGGGATCGCGTTGTGCACGGTGAACGCATCTGGCAGATCGGGAAGGCCGACCGGTCCACAGGCGAGTTTGCCAATGGCGATGACTTCCACCATTGGGGCCTGTGGCGCCGATACCCGGAAGACTTTCCGGGAGACGTCGATTTCGAAATCGGCAAGAGCACCGAGAGCCTGGACTGGAACTTCGCGCATTGGAACTGGTACAGCCAACGCAACGCCTGGAACATCCACTTCGAGCTGAACGAGGAGCCGGAAGGCGAGGCAGTGCTTACCTTTGGTATCGCTGCCGCCCGGGGGCACAGCGAGCGGGGCTATGGCTCGGGTGGGGCGGCCGACCTGCGCGTATGGGTCAACGATTCCGAGGCCGGGCGTTTCACCGTTGCCAGCACGGGTGGGGTTAGCTACCGGAGCCAGCGGCAGTCCACCCGGTATTCTGTAAAAGAAATCCGCTTCGACGCAGGCTTGCTTCGCCGCGGTCGAAACACCATCTCTTTACGCCACGCACTGAGCGATCTGTACAAGCACGGCGAAGAGAAAGGAGAAAGTGGCTCCGGCCCCGGATGTATCATGTATGATGCGATACGATTGGAGATCAAGTAACCACTCAAGCTGTGGAGGGACCGAAAGCCCAACGCCGCTGGCAACAGGAGGGCAACCTGCGTCCTTCTTCGAGTGAATGGTACCCAAGATAAGGATTGTCTGTGCCGATGCCCAAAGACAAAGAAACCCAGCGAAACACCTTCCCGAGAATCTGTCTGTTGATCGTGCCCCTAATCATATTCAGCAGTCCTATCATTGACGCTGACGAAACCAATCCCGCATTGGGCGACTGGCAGCCCTTTACCGAACCATCGCGGGGTTTCGATCCGAGGGCGAATCTGGACCTGGTTCCGAACGCGGAATTTGTCGTGGGCCAGGATGAGTACGGCCCTATTGTCCGTGTGAATCTGCTCAAAATCCAAGACTGGACGAGGGTCCCCGGCATTCAGAAGGCCTGGAAGGCCTGCTATCAGAAAGCGGATGCAGAGGACACGTTCTCCAACCTGATCCTGAGCGAAGTGGTAAACGTTGATGGAAGTAAGCACTTTCATGCTTTCTGCTATATCGACTGGTATACGTCGCACATTGCCCGGTATGACGATGCCGGCAACTGTCTCTGGGTCAGCGACAGACTCCCCCCTCGGGCGGGTGATGAATCGCGTCTCCCCGTCGTAGACCTTGACCGCGATGGCATACGCGAGGTCCTCTCCACACAGAAGCACCCGGAGAAGGGCGGCGGCGCTGTTGTTTGCCTGAACGCCGATACGGGCAAGCTCAAATGGCAACGGGATCTCGAGGGCGAGGTCCGGAATCGATGGAGGCCCGTCCTGGACACTCGATAGCTATGCGGCAGAAACTTGAAAGCAGATTGTCTTAGGGCATAGCATCTGATTAGTATTTTGACGGCAACACGGAGTGCAACTGGGAGAAAGGTCACTTTGCGTGGCAGGCCGTAATCTGAAAAAGGGTGCTCGAAAGTCTGATGCGAAGCGGGCAGAAGTTTCTCCACCTCCCGCTCTCGAGCCGAACAGGGACCCTTCCGGGAATATCTTTCCGATAGTAGGCATAGGCTCGTCGGCGGGCGGGCTTGAGGCGCTCGAGCAGTTCTTGCGCGGCGTTCCGGAAAACAGCGGCATGGGCTTTGTAATCGTACAGCACCTGGCGCCGTCGCGGAAGCCGCTGATGCCGGAGATACTGCAGCGCAGCACGAGCATGAAGGTTGTCCAGACGAAAGACCGCACCCAGGTCGAGCCGGATCATATCTACATCATCCCGCCCAACAAGGACATGTCGATACTGCACGACGTGCTTCATCTTCACACGCCGGGCTCGTCGCGGGGGCTGCGGTTGCCGATCGACTACTTTTTCCGGTCTCTTGCCCAGGACCGGCGCGAGCACAGCATCGGCGTCATCCTCTCGGGTATGGGAACCGATGGGGTGCTCGGGGTGAAAGCCATAAAGGAAGTGGGCGGCCTGGTGTTGGTGCAGGAACCAGGCTCCGCGAAGTTCAACGGGATGCCCCAAAGCGCCATTGACACCGGTTTGGCCGATTTTGTCGGGCCGGCCGCAGATCTGAGCAAGAAACTGCTCAGTTTGCTGAGGCAGCTGCGCGTAGCTTTACCCTCGGCCAAGCCTTCCCTCGATGCCAAGTTAGAAAGCGGGCTGGAAAAGGTGATTGTTCTGCTGCGTGCGCATTCGGGCAACGATTTTTCCGAGTACAAGAAAAACACGTTGTACCGGAGAATTGAACGCCGGATGAACATTCATCAGATTGCCAAGGTTGATCATTACGCCCGCTTTCTGCAGGAAAATACCGGCGAACTCGATCTGCTGTTTCGCGAGTTGCTTATTGGCGTGACAAGCTTTTTTCGCGATCCCGAAGCGTGGGACAAACTTAAGGAGAAGGTTTTCCCTGCCCTTTTCAAGAAGGCTCCAAAAGGCGGCCGGTTCCGCGCGTGGGTGGCGGGTTGTTCGACGGGCGAGGAGGCCTATTCGCTCGCCATGGTTTTTGTCGAGGCGCTGGAGGAAGCCAAAGCCCTGGGCCGGCATACGCTGCAGATTTTCGCCACCGACCTTGACCGCGATGCCGTCGAAAAAACGCGGCGCGGCGTTTATCCGTCCAACATCGCCGCGGATGTGACGCCCAAGCGGCTTCGCCAGTTTTTCAGAGAAGAAGACGACGGCACCTACTGCATATCGAGACAGATACGGGACATGCTCACCGTGGCGCCGCACAACATCCTGTTCGACCCGCCCTTCACCAAGCTGGACGTGGTGGTGTGCCGCAATGTGCTCATCTACCTGACGCCCGAGGCGCAGAAGAGACTGCTGCCCGTCTTCCACTACAGCCTTAATCCCGGCGGATTTCTTTTTTTGGGCAGCGCGGAGTCCGTCGGGCCGTTTTTCGACTTGTACGCAACCGTTGACAATAAAAGGAAGATCTATTCCCGCAAGGAAGTCTTCGATCGAACGCAGCCTCTTAATGCTTCGCCCATTTTCCACATGCCCAAGCGTGAGCCGCAACCCCAGCCCGTGGCCAATCTTCAAACGCTGGCCGAACAAGCCGTCCTCCAGAACTATGCGCCGGCGACCGTGCTGATTGATGCAAAAGGGAACATATTGTCCATCAGCGGCCGTACTGGCAAGTACCTCGAACCGGTCGCGGGAAAGGCCAACTGGAACATCTTCGCAATGGCGCGCGAGGGGTTGCGCCAGGAGCTGACGGCCGCATTCCACCGGGCCGCGAAGCAAAAGGGGCCGGTCACGGTATCCCGCATCAAAGTCAAAAGCGACCGACATGACCAAATTATCGATCTGACGGTGGAATACCTTGAAAAACCGAATTCCTTGCAGGGAATGAGCCTGGTGGTTTTCAAGGACGTTGCGGAAGAGGACGTTCAAAAAGCCGGGGCGGCAAAGAAAGGGCCGGCGCGCCGGGGCAAGCAGCCGGAACAGGACGATGGGGATCTTCTCCGCCAGGAAGTGCTTCAACTGCGCCGGGAACTGGATTCAACGCGCGAGGAGATGCAAACGGCGCAGGAAGAGTTCCTAACTACCAACGAGGAGCTCCAGTCTTCCAACGAGGAGTTGCAGTCCACGAACGAGGAACTCACCACCTCGCGAGAAGAGATGCAGTCGATGAACGAGGAACTTCAGTCGGTGAACGCGGAATTGCAAACCAAACTGGACGATCTCACGCGCACCACCAACGATATGAAGAACCTGCTCAACAGCACGGAGATTGCAACCCTGTTTCTGGACAACGACCTCAACGTGCGACGGTTTACGCCCAAGGCCACCCGCATATTCCGGCTGGACCCCGGCGATGCGGGACGGTCCATCACCGACTTTACGAACGACCTGATGTATCCTGAACTGGTTGAAGACGCCCGCCAGGTGCTGGATACGCTGGCGCCTGTCGAAAAAGAAGTCCCGGCGCAGAACAACCGTTGGTTCAAGACGCGCATCATGCCCTACAAAACACTCGACAATGTCATTGACGGCGTCGTCATCACGCTTTCGGATATTACGGAAGCCAAACATCTGGAGGCGGAACTGCGCCGGTGGCGCAGCGGCGAAGGGAATAACGAGCCGCGGCGGTAGGTTTCTCTGTAAGAAAAAAACTTGCACGCTTTGAGAAGCTCTGTATCCTGTGAAGAAGCACGACCCGAAAAGACCCAAAGTAGACATCCGGCGGCGGGCCGAGGAACGCCTGAAGGAACTCGAGCCGGGCGCGCCAGTCCCGCCCGAAGATACGGCGCGCCTGCTGCACGAGCTGCAAGTCCACCAGATCGAGCTGGAACTCCAGAATGAAGAGCTGCGGGAAGCGCAAGCTCGGGCCGAGGAGGTTCTTGAGAAGTACATTGACCTTTACGATTTCGCGCCCCTCGGCTACTTCACTGTGGATGAAGAGGGTATCGTCCGTGAAGCAAACCTAACTGGCGCGCAACTCGCAGGGGCGGAGCGGTCCCGCCTGATCGGCCGCCCCCTTTTGATCTGGCTTACCAAAGAAAGCATCCCGGCTTTTACGCGCCTGCTTGACGCTATGAAAGGCCGCGACTCTGTGACGTACTGTGACATCGTGCTCACCAACGAGTCGCGGCACGTGCATTTGACCGGCACAGAAACTTCCACGACCGCTGTTGGCAAAAGACACTTCCGCTTGGCCATGACCGACATTACCGAGCTCAAGCAGGCGGAAGAGCGTTCCCAGCTTTACTGCGACGACCTCGCGCGCTCCAATAAGGACCTTGAGCAATTCGCGTACCTCGCTTCGCACGACCTCCAGGAGCCGCTGCGCATGGTCACTGGGTTTGTCGATATGCTCCAAAAAAATTACAGCCAGATTTTTGATGCGGAAGCCGCCGAGTTGTTCAACTACATAACCGACGGCGCTAAAAGAATGCAGGCGCTCATCAGCGACCTGTTGGCTTTTTCGCACATCGGCCGCGACTCCAAATTGGATGATGATGTTGACCTGAATCAGGTGCTGCATGACGTGCTGCGCAGCATGAACCGCCAGTTAGACGAGGTTAACGCCAAGGTCCACTGTCAACGCTTGCCTGCAGTTAAGGGAAAACCCGCCCTGTTGGCCCAGGTGTTTCTGAACATCTTGAACAATGCCATCAAATTCCGCGCTAAAGAAAAAAACTCGCTGGAGATCTCGGTTACGGCCGCCGAAGAGTCTGATGGATGGAAGATCTCCATCCGTGACAACGGCATTGGTTTTCCCTCGCGCAGCGCAGAACGGATCTTTGACATCTTCCAGCGTCTTCACCCTCAAACCCAATACGGCGGAACAGGCATCGGCCTCGCCATCTGCCGCCGCATTATTGAACTCCACGGCGGCCGCATCTGGGCCGAATCCGAGCCAGGCCGCGGGTCAATCTTCCACTTCACGTTGCCTGCTCAAAACTTGTGAGCCCAGCAAGTTCTTTCACGCCTGCGCGCTGACCGAATTCACAGAATCTCCAGCACATCTGTCTCTGCGCAACCAATCACTTAAGCAACGCAAAGTACTTATCACAGCGTATCTTCCTGACCTGCCCCAGCCCCCTTTCGATTATGTTTCCATCTCCACTCCGCCAATTACTGCATCGTGAAAGAAATGGCGAAAACATAACTGCCTGGGGCTGGACGACTTACAAATCTTGGCGACGGGAGCCGACCAGTTCTATGAGTTTCACGGAGATACCGTATCCGTCACGGCCGGCGAGACAACGGCGCTTGGGACCTTGGCCTGGGATCGCGTTGTGCACGGTGAACGCATCTGGCAGATCGGGAAGGCCGACCGGTCCACAGGCGAGTTTGCCAATGGCGATGACTTCCACCATTGGGGCCTGTGGCGCCGATACCCGGAAGACTTTCCGGGAGACGTCGATTTCGAAATCGGCAAGAGCACCGAGAGCCTGGACTGGAACTTCGCGCATTGGAACTGGTACAGCCAACGCAACGCCTGGAACATCCACTTCGAGCTGAACGAGGAGCCGGAAGGCGAGGCAGTGCTTACCTTTGGTATCGCTGCCGCCCGGGGGCACAGCGAGCGGGGCTATGGCTCGGGTGGGGCGGCCGACCTGCGCGTATGGGTCAACGATTCCGAGGCCGGGCGTTTCACCGTTGCCAGCACGGGTGGGGTTAGCTACCGGAGCCAGCGGCAGTCCACCCGGTATTCTGTAAAAGAAATCCGCTTCGACGCAGGCTTGCTTCGCCGCGGTCGAAACACCATCTCTTTACGCCACGCACTGAGCGATCTGTACAAGCACGGCGAAGAGAAAGGAGAAAGTGGCTCCGGCCCCGGATGTATCATGTATGATGCGATACGATTGGAGATCAAGTAACCACTCAAGCTGTGGAGGGACCGAAAGCCCAACGCCGCTGGCAACAGGAGGGCAACCTGCGTCCTTCTTCGAGTGAATGGTACCCAAGATAAGGATTGTCTGTGCCGATGCCCAAAGACAAAGAAACCCAGCGAAACACCTTCCCGAGAATCTGTCTGTTGATCGTGCCCCTAATCATATTCAGCAGTCCTATCATTGACGCTGACGAAACCAATCCCGCATTGGGCGACTGGCAGCCCTTTACCGAACCATCGCGGGGTTTCGATCCGAGGGCGAATCTGGACCTGGTTCCGAACGCGGAATTTGTCGTGGGCCAGGATGAGTACGGCCCTATTGTCCGTGTGAATCTGCTCAAAATCCAAGACTGGACGAGGGTCCCCGGCATTCAGAAGGCCTGGAAGGCCTGCTATCAGAAAGCGGATGCAGAGGACACGTTCTCCAACCTGATCCTGAGCGAAGTGGTAAACGTTGATGGAAGTAAGCACTTTCATGCTTTCTGCTATATCGACTGGTATACGTCGCACATTGCCCGGTATGACGATGCCGGCAACTGTCTCTGGGTCAGCGACAGACTCCCCCCTCGGGCGGGTGATGAATCGCGTCTCCCCGTCGTAGACCTTGACCGCGATGGCATACGCGAGGTCCTCTCCACACAGAAGCACCCGGAGAAGGGCGGCGGCGCTGTTGTTTGCCTGAACGCCGATACGGGCAAGCTCAAATGGCAACGGGATCTCGAGGGCGAGGTCCGGAAAGTGATGGAGAACCCCATGGTGGTGGGGCACTTCTCAGGTCCCGAAGCATTCGATATCGTGACCCGATGCGACAGGACGTTGTACTGCCTCGATGCGCAAGGCGTCCTACAATGGAAACACGATCTTTCAGAGACCTACCTATATGGCCACGAACTGTACTGGTATGACGTTGACAACGATGGGCTGGACGAAATCTTCGTAAGCACAGACAGGCAATTCACGGTTTTCCGTGGCGACGGAACCATGCTCTGGCAGGATACGACGTCGAGGAAACACTCGGACTTCATCGGATGCGGGGATATGGACGACGATGGTCGCATTGAAGTCGTCTATGACCACGATGGCTGCGGGGGCGCGGGGCCGCTCTATATTGCAGACGCCTTGACCGGGGAAGTCGAGAGTACGGTTGATTACCGAGCCGCGGGACTCGGCCATGCACAGGGCGGCGTAGTGGGCAAGTTTCGCGCTGACGTGTCTGGCCTGCAGATCTTCCTGAATGAGAAGATCACTGGCACATGCATGTTCGATAACAAAGGCAATCTTCTCTGGAAAAACGACGCCGCAGGCTCCCTGGCCAGTTCCGGCGATTGGGATGGTGACGGCCTGTTAGACGCTATGTGCTTCGCCCTGGGCACAAACCGCGACGGCATCTTCTCGGTCTGGGACGGCCGAGGAAAGCGCAAATATGCCATTTCTTTTCTGCCCAGCCCGATTCATATCCGCGGCATCGCCCACGCCGGGCCGGCAGGCCTAATTGGTAGACTTCGTCAATCCGACTTGACCGGTGATGGCAAAGCTGATGTGATCATGTCCTTCGGCCGATGGGGCAACAGCCCCGACCAATACCTCTTTGTCATGGGCGAACCTGAAGGCGGTCTTACCGGTCTATATTGAAGGGTTGAATGGCAACGAAAACGCACTCGGGCCCGCTTGTGCCTCCCGAAACACCATGGTGTCGTGGGTACAGGTCGTAACCTTGAGGAGGCTTTTCGCCGCATCGATTCGGCGGAGAAGGCTGCCGCGATGTATATTCAGTGCATAACAGCTGATAGTATCTGAAATTGTATTACTAATGAACGGGTAACGCCCATGGCTGCTAATTTCAGTTGCGACCTGGATGATGCGTTGCTGTGCAATTGGCTCGTACTCTGATCATTTCGCTATATGCAAGGATCACAAAACGATGAAGCGAGTTGTGGGGCTTGTGGTGCTGGTTGCCTTCTGGAGCCACGCGGCAAGCAGTTCAGCGAATCTGGCCTGGCTCGACCAATATAACGTCGTATGGAACAATCAAAGCAAAAACGCCGGTGAATCCATGCCGGTCTCCGGCGGCGATATCGGCCTCAATGTCTGGGTCGAAAATAACGAACTGCTGGTCTACATGGGGCGGGCGGGCTACCGTGATGAGAATGGTGCACTACTGAAGGCTGGCCGGGTCCGGGTTAAGCTCACGCCCACCCCCTTCACCAACGAAACATTTCGGCAGGAACTTAAACTTCGTGAAGGCTATGTATCAGTTGGTGGAGAGTCCTCTGATGGAATGCCCCTCGAGATAAAGGTCTGGGTCGAGGTCGCGAGGCCGATTGTTCATCTGGACATTACGTCGGACCAACCCATCACGGCAGAGGCGACGTACGAATCATGGCGGACGGAGACTATCGAGCTGTCCAACGACAAGAGCAAACATGATCGCCGGGCCATGTGCATGATCAATTACGACGCGTATCCGGGAAAGGTCTTTCTCTATAAGGACGAGATTCGCGTCCACGAGAACTTCGTTCAGTTCCACCACCGGGTGGACAACGCCAAAGACTGTTTCAACTTTCAGGTAACCCAGCAGGAACTGGAGCCGGTTCGTGACAAGCTCGTGAATCCTTTGGAGAGTCTCGTCTGGGGCGGCGCACTTGTCGGGGATAACTTCGCCTTGGTAGGCCCAACAAGCGGCACATACGCCGCATGTCCGTTTAACGCGTGGACGTATCGCAGCAATGTCCCTGCCAAGTCGCACCGTATTCGTGTTTGTCTGCACATCGATCAAGTCGAGGAGCAGGATGCCTGGGACGCAGCGCTGCAAGAGTTGATTGATCGTTCCCCGGAGGACGATGCGGAGGCTTGGCACGCGAATCTGAAGTGGTGGTCCGAGTTCTGGAATCGGAGCCGCCTGGTCATCAACTCCGGCCGTGGGGAACAGGACGTCGGATGGCGTATCGGCCGCAATTACCAGCTCTTCCGCTATATGCTCGCCAGCAATGTGAACGGTCGCGAACCGACCGTGTTCAACGGCGGCCTGTTCACCTTTGATCCACTCTACGTGAACGGCAAGAAAGGTCCTGGCTATACGCCCGACCATCGTCAATGGGGAGCGGCATTCACCGCTCAGAACCAGCGACTGGTCTATCGTCCCATGCTGAAAACCGGTGACTTCGATCTGATGCCACCGGGTTTCAGCTTCTATGTAAATGGGCTGCCGAACGCCATGGCCCGAGTGCGCCATTACTGGAAGCACGACGGCTGTTGCTTTGAGGAACAATCTGCCATCACCGGACTGCCGGGCGCGTGCCAGTACGGCTTCTTTGAGGGTGGTGGCCGGGGCCGGCCGAAGAACTCTGAAGTCGGTGCCCAAGTCAACCGCGCAGGCGGAAAGGTCTACGAAGAGCAACTGGACTGGTCCTGGCTCATGCTGCAGTATCACCAGTTCTCGGGAGCGGACCTCGCCCCATACCTGCCGTTCATAGAGCAGTCGGTCATTTTCTACGATGAACACTACCGCTATCGCTGCAAACAGCTTACCGGGGAAGAGCTCGACGAAGACGGCAAGCTGGCCATCTATCCAGCGAATACGCTTGAACACCATGTCGATGCGCGGAATCCCACCAGTGTCATTGCCGGACTCCGGCGGGTCTTGAGTGAACTTATCAACCTGCCGGAAAAGTACACCTGTGCCGACAAGAAACAACGCTGGCAGACCATACTTGATCGCTTGCCGAATATGCCGACCGGTTACAGCGAGAAATTCGGCGGCACGTACTTGAAACCGGCCGAAAACCACGAACACAAGAGCTGGCACTGCCCGGAGATGTTTCCACTCTATCCCTATGAACTGTATGGTATCGGCTTGCCCGATCTGGATCTCATGAAGCGGACATCCCTAGCCACGGGAAGAGACCGTCTTGCCACGAGGGCCTGGGAACAAGCCAATATCCATGCACCGAGGCTCGGCGACGTTGCGCTGGCGCGCAAACTCAACATCAGCAAGATGGACGACGGCCCCTATCGCTTCCCCGCGTTCTGGCCCCATGACATTGACTGGGCGCCCGACCACAACTGGGGTGGCAGCGGCATGATCGGCATGCAGGAGATGGTGATGCAGACGCACTCAGCCCCCGGCGAACGGGGCAAGATCCGACTCCTTCCGGCCTGGCCTGAAGACTGGGACGTTGATTTTAAACTACACGCCCCGCACCAGACTGTCGTCGAAGGAAGCGTACGCAACGGAAGACCGATTGACCTGAAAGTTGTGCCAGAATCCCGTAGAGAAGATGTGCTCATTGTGGAAGCCAACTAGCGCGTCAGAAGGTCCAACCGCTTTGAGTCCGCCGCACATCGGTTGGAGCACAAGCAAAAGGTCAATTACACCGGCGCGTCAGACCAGGTCCCAAACTTGGGGAAGCCATGCTTCGGCAGAGACAATCTCACGGTCTTCAAGAGAGATTTCCCGGCGGAAAACTACTGATTTTCTTGGGTTTTCACCCAAATTGCTCCCGCGCCCAAAGTTGTCGCTCGTAAAGCGCTGATATTAAAGGAGTTAATGGTGGAGGCGGCGGGAATCGAACCCCTTGACGACCTTGCGTAAGGGACTGATATGGCAGGATTTGCAGAAGGTCGGGCGGCGGGTTCTGCGGGTTTTGTTTTGACCAAAGGAAAAACCAGTTTGGCGACAGCTTCGGTGACTTCGTTGAGTCGGCTGCCCCGCACTCTGGCATAGATGTTCATCGTGAGCTCGGGGGTCGTGTGACGCGCCAGACTCTGGGCCGTCTTCAGGTCGGCGCCCGTCTCGATGACGAACGAAACGTACGCGACACGCAGGGCGTGGAAATCGATCTTGCCTTCCGCGGTGCGCTCTGGAATTCCCGCGGCTTCGAGATCGGCCTTCAGCGTTCGCGACGGGTGCGTCGGAACGTAAAGCAACGGGTCTTTTGGGCACTCGGCTTTCGAACCGCCGCGGATGAACTGCCGGCGGTAGATGGCCTTCGCCAGGCCGGTCGACGCAAACTCGCTCAGGTGCTCGACGACGATCGCCGGCAGCGGTTGAAATCCATCTTGTCGGTTCTTAGTCCATTCCGCGTGCAGGCGAAGACCGCCACGCCGGACGTCGAGGTCCTGGACTTGAAGAGACCGCAGTTCCTTGGCGCGCAGGCCCGAGCAGAATGCCGTCTCGTACAGAATGCGCCGGTAGTCCGGCGAGGCGTTCAGGAGCCGCATTATCTCCTCCGCCGTTACGGCGCGCCGAACGTCTTTCGGTGTGGCATCAAACCGCTTCAGTTTCTTCAGCGGGTCGTTCTCCATGTAGTCGCGGTCGATGCACCAGTTGCAGAACCCCTTCAAACTCGCCGCGTAATCGTTGAGCGTTTTGCCTGCCGCACCGCCCGATTGCAACCCGCGGAGCGCCTTCTCCACCTTGGGTAGGCACTTTTCCAACCCCAAAAGCGACTTGAGGCGTAGTTCCTTCTTCCACCAGTCCAGGCGAGCCCGTTGCATCCGTGAGTGCCCCTTCGACCACGGCCGGCCCCTGCGCCCGCCCTGCGCATTGCCCCACGCGAGATACTCATCAAGGACATCGCCGAACGGCCGCTGGGCCGCCGCGTCCGACTCCTTCGGTGGCGGCCGAAATCCCCGCCGGATTTCCTCGTGATAAGCCTCCTCCCGATGGGCCAGCTTCTCCGTCTCCTGCTTGGACTTAGTTCCCGTCTTCGTGCACCGCTTCCCCCGCCAGTCCGTATACTGAAACCGCCACTTCGCGTGTGGTTTGCCATCCTTGCTGAAAGTTTGGAATACGTATGGCATAACTAACCCCATTGCCTTTCGTCGCGAACATTGAGGCTGCGGAAAAATTTCCCCATTTCCTATTCTTTTCCCCATTTCCTATTCTTGGCATACATGCTAACATTAACGCCCCGCAATTTGAAGCTCTAGAGTTAACTGAAATTTTCTGCGTTTTTGAAAGAACATTGGTACCTCCGGGTCTTCCTTGACCAGTTGACTATGTGTATATATACCTTTAGCTAACTGGTAAAATTTGTAAGCCTGGTGCAAATGGAGTAGACTCAGTATCTGGTACTGGAAGCTCTCGATGTCGAAAGGGCGAGGTTGTCCTGCTTGAAGTGCTACTTTCGGTGTGCGTCCCGGTTCCGATTAGGTGGCTGCGGTTAGAGAACAAATTAGCACAGGAGGGTTTGTGTAATGCTTTCAACAACCGTGTACCCCCTTCGAACGGTCGTCGGCGATCCCGTGATTCCCCGGGATCCCGAAGATACCAAGTACCCTGAACAGTATTTCGACGTGCGTGTTATAGAAGAAAGCCCCATCTGCCGCGAGATCGGTATGCGCTATGATTACACGATCAGCCGTACAATCCATGAGACAGTCGAGCCATCAGGCGCGTTTTCTTACTTGGATTATCTGCCTGTTCGCGAGGATGCCAGCGGTAACGATTTAAACCCCGGCTCCGGCATGGGCAGTCTTCCCGTACCTCCCGAGCGTCCGTTTGCTGACAATGCACCGGTGCTTTCCCTGTTCGCGTTGAGCAAGTCCAAAGTAGACCAGAATATGAGCAGGAATCTTCACGTCAAACTTCTGATTCAGTGGGCGCATCCCGAACTGGTCGGCGGCGTGTGCTTCGGCGGCCATCCTTTTCTTCCTTACACAATCGACGATTCCGGTGAAAATGCCGCCAATTTCGGACTGCCGCGCGAGATCAGCCTGTCGCCCCGCCAACAAAATACTGCTGACCTTCTGCCGACCGCCGGTTTTCTGGATGCGGACGTTGTTGTGACCAGGCAGGAGATCTGTTCTCATTCCGGGTTTCATTATTTGCTGACCAACCCGACACGAACCAACCGCATTGTCCTGCGCCTCGCCGATTTTCCATGGTTTTTCGTCAAAGCTGAAGGCGGCGGCGCTAACGCCGTTGTCGCTGCCCCAAGGCGTGGGGGCAGGTACAGATTTGGCTATGTGATGCCATATTTCTACATTTTCCGGTATCGCGAAGGAGCAAGATACAGGCCCAACGTGCCGTTCGGACTTCTTGGAGCCACCACGGATAAGGCGCCCGAGACAGATGTGCCGTCCCCCGCCGGACCCGCCGAGCCGGAAACATCCAACCTAGGGGACGCGGCCCGGATTGAGTTAGATATTCAAGCGGAAGACAACTCTTCATACTACAGCTTCACGGCGGCCAGCATGGTCACGCAGGGACGGAGCTTTCATGTCCCTCACGGTGATTCCTCACCCATAATCGGGCAGTCACACCAAACATACCGGGAGAGTTTTATCTCCGACCTGCTCCCGCCGAAGAGGTCTATTACGCTCGTTCTCCAGCAAGGCGAAGAATACCCGCGGTGCATTGCGGGTATCAGAATGCTGCTGCCTTTTTGGCCGGAGGTTAACCTTGCGGAAGATTTGGAGGCGGCCGCAAATGCTTTGCAGGCACTCCTTCCAGGAGCTGACAGTTCGTTCGTCAGCAACCTTCCACGTGAACAGGTCGAGGCGGGATTGCGCCAGGCGATCCGGATTCCGGGCAACGTCGATTTTTGCGAGAAAATGCGTTTTGTCGTCTATGAAATTGACCCCGTTGAAGGCATTTCGCCTTTGCAAGTGGTAGCGGATTCGAAATACGCTCACGTGCTGGCCGACTGCAATATCGACGAGTTGCACGAGAACTTTCCCAACGCTGTCATTCGGTTTCGTCGGCCGACCCTGGCCAGATACCTCGGCGTCACAATTGTCAACACGGATGAGGAACCCGGGCAAGTAGTCATTCCGCTCATGCGGTTTATTCAATCGGCGCATGTCTCCATTCATTCCCGGGCGGCCGTCAACCAACGCGTGCTTGCATTCAAGTTTCGGATCGTCGGCCCAAGCCTGGCCGAAGACTATGCAGTCCTAGGTGGGCGGGAAGGCTTCAGTTTTTCGGTTGAGCGCATCGCCGCGGGACAGCGCAAATCGCAGTTGCTTAAGGTGAACAGTCTTCTGGACCTGCTGCACGACGGCACGGCCCGGCTGTTCTCCAACACAAGACAACGCGCGACCGAGGAACAGGTAGGCCAAATCAAGAACCTGGATCCTGACGACAATTATGAAAAACGCTCCGGTTCCACCAGTTCATACGCGTGGCGGAGGAGCGAAGCAGGCAGAAACAGTGACGCAAGGTGGCAGGGCCGACCCGAACACGCTCCCGAAGGCGATTTCGAAGTTTACCATAACCAGGAAACCCGCACTCACAGTCAGTTTGTGGTTCCCCATCGTTCTCCCCCCGAGCCCGATTCGGGCGACTCGGTTGACGGACATTGGCACAGCTCCGCCTCTTTCATCAACGCTCTCTATCGGATGAGGCATGATACAACTGCTTCGTTGGTACCGCTTCCACCGGCCGAAAACGCCCTGTATGAAGGCTTCAGAGAAATCTGGAAGGGCGTCCGTGACAGCGAGATTCGCGTCAGCGGGTTAAAGTCGGTCTCCGCGAGTCCCTACGGCTGGAGCTATGATGAAGTGGAAGAACTGGTTAATGCTATCGCCCGCTACGCTCCAAATTTTGACCTGAACCTCGCCGTTCTCCTTCCAGGTGCTCAACTCGCTCAGCTGATAGCCGGGTTGCCGGAACATCTAAGAGCAAGTTTTGCAATTCCTTATAGAACAAATTACTGTCTTCTGAACGGGCTACGCATCGGCCTCGGCATCCAACCGTTCGGCTTGGGAATGAACTTTTCCGGCAACGGATTGCTCCTGCCCTCTTTCCAATATCAGGACACGTTCGGTTCGCAGGGCGTCATTGTCAAGCAGGCCGGTTGCACGGGATATTCCTATGCCCAGTATCTTCAGGATTCGTGTGACGAATCGAAAACCGAGACGTATATCACAGCAGGTAAGTCGCGAAGGATTATTCGGCGCGCCGAAGTCGAGGGCACCGACCGGGACAGACTGAGGGGCGCCGAAGTAATGTGGCAGGATAAGATCGTCGATATTGTCACAGGAACACAACCTCTGGATCTGGCCATTTCCGCTTATTCGGAACGCCGCCTGCAGCACACAGCCGATGAATACATCCAGATAAGAATCAGTGGCGGAACCATGGAAAATCTTACGTTCGACTTTTGGTTTGACGTCCTTGAGGAGGCCATTACCGATGATTATTGATAAGGCGTCACTGACCGGCCCCGAATCCTTTTTCGTATTCAACCAGGCTTTTAACATAGCCGGCGGATGCGGGAGAACCCCCGCGACAGTCAAAGGCAGAGAGTGGCGCATCGAAGGGATCCGCCTGCTCTTGAAGGGGGACAATCTCCTGGATTTGCTTCACCGGCAACAGGATTGCCTGCTCGAGGTCGTCGTTAACAAGGAACTGCTGCCGGGCCTGTTCGCGGACGCTTTTGCCCACCGCATGCACGTGGTCGCCGGCTTGGAAGATTTCCAGGCCGGGACGCTGGAAAATTGCAGGGTCATGGACATCGACGGCATTGCCACCATTGTTTCCATGGGGACGAATAAATGCACATGGAAGTCCAGGGTGTACACCTTGCCGGAAACCACGACTATCTCGTCCGCCGCATGGGAACTGGCCACTTCGCGCCGGACGCCTGACGATAGCTTTCGCTACTCCGTCAAGCTTTACCATTCGGCAACCGCCCAATCAGGCACACCTTTGGAAAATGAGTTGCCCCTGGCCGATCAGTTGCCGCCGGGGAAACTCAGAAGAGCGGATGGACTCAATGCCACGGATGTGCGCAGGTTACAGATCGAATTCTCTGCCGATGTGCTCAATGATTCTTACATCCACGAGTTGCACACTCGTTTCGAGGGCGAAGGGCATTCCAAGTTTATGGACGCATCGTTCGGGCGCCCGCTCCTGCGTGCCGTAAACCTGTTGGAGCGCGTTCCGTCCGCTTATCAATTTCATTCCCTCAACGAGATAATGGTCAAGTGTACATCCACCACGTTCCTACCCGCTTCAAGCCCGCCGACAGTCTTCACCGGCCTGCTGAAGCTGCCCGCCAGACTGACACACAGCGAGGTGCAGAACGGGAGCTATGAATACATCGAGCTGCGTGCCAGTAACGCTTTGTCAAGTTGCGAGGCCTTTCTAGTCGGCCATGAGGTTATCGAGGCCACGTGATGGGATGCCGCCAGGTGGGGAAACCGACACAGCGGATAGACAGCATGCCAACGACCGGCGGGAGCGACATTGACACGTCCGGACAGGTGTGGTTCGAAAAAAAATATGATGATGACACCCGACGGTGTGAAATTCGCATGTATGACGACAGCGGCCTTCACCGGCGAACCCACCGAGACTCCGTCACGGCGTATGAGTGCGATGCGGCCTTTGAGGCCATAGTCGAACGGTTTTTATCCTGCTACAAAAACAGGAGTAACACCGCCGAACGGCCTTTGCCGTGCTTGGAAAACATACACCGCGCCGATGCCGAATCCAAAGCCGGTAGCCGAAATAGGGGATCCCAAATACGCGCCAAGCCCCGGCAGGAGCATAGCCTGAAACGGGCCGTCGCAGACGAGCCCAAGTCTGAAGCGCTCAACCGCAAACAAGAGCCCTCAGGTGTTACGCAGAAAAGTGCCCAAGCCCGTCAACGAAACGCCGCTCGCGCCGAGGAAAAAAAGCCCAAGTCGGAAGGCGCCCAAAAACAACCGCGGAAAGGCTTTGAAGAACGTCCGGAGCCGGCCCTAATGGAGTCTCAAGCGCTCCAGAAGAATCCCTACGATGCGCCATGGCGTCAAAACTGTGAATCTATCGGGTGCACGGAGGGTGACCTGGTACGTTTTAACCGCGAGAACATGATTGACAGGGCGTGTCTTGGGCGTTTGCCGACAGTGAACTCCGCTTTGCGTCCAGACGAAAAGGTCTGGATACTTCGCGTAGAAACGGGCACCGCAGAAGCTCCCGAATATGCTTATTACGAGATTCGGCCGGGGTATGTTGTCCTTTACGGAGGAAACCGTGGCCACTCCGCACTGATCGTCGATGTTGACGAACAGAGCCTGGCATACCGAGATCACGGCTATGTCACGGCGGAAGACCTGATAGTGCATGAAGCCCTAGAGGACAATATCCCCGTACGGGACCGTCCGCACGGCAGCTCTGAAGGCAACGTCACAGACGTGGTGCGGCCTCAAGGGTACGAGTACCTGATCCTCCCCGGGTCGCCGGAATACAGAATCCAGGAAATCAAAAAATACTCGGCGTCGGGCTATTATTTTATCGAAGGGGAAAACTGCTCGGAGTTCGTGATGAACACCCTGAAGAAGAACCTGCCTGAAGCGCAGTGGAAAATACTTGAAAAAGGTCGTCCCTTAGTTGGCGTGGAACCGGGCGACCTGAAGCAGGCCTGGTTTGGACGTTCCACGCGGATTCTCATGTCCATGCCCGAAAAATAGGGCCAGCTAAGAGCCCTCGGTGCCGAAGAAACTGTCGCTGCACACGTCGTCGCCGCCTTCATAGAATGAGCCAAGGTTGCGCACTTCGAAGGTGAGCATCGAGCCGTCCTCTTAGGTGAACGAGGTGGGCTGGGCGTTTGGCTTCTGAGCGTCCTCTCCCTGCCGTAACTTCCGATGGCGTCAGGCTCTTCGGCGTGTGCAGGATGCAGAACATGTCCTTCCGCAATTCCGTATACGTCAGCGCCGCGTTCATCACGGCCCCCGTCGTCACGCCCGGCACGCAGAGCAGGTTCAGTGCAAACACGTCCTCGAACGCGCTGAAGCCGGTGTGCTGTGACGAAACGCCGATGTAGTCCTCGTCGGCAAGGCCCGTGAGCCCATCGTCGCCGCCGGTGAGCGTGGACAGGCTGACCACCGGCCGATGCGCCGCCGTGGGGGTGACCGCGGTCAGATCCTCAAAGGTAATATAATCCGACCGGCCGTTGATGGCGACCTCGACGTAGTTCGCCGCCGTCTCAACCAGCGACAGGTCCTAGAATACCTCGACGATCTCGTTCTTGAACCGGACGATCAGGTTGAACTCCGTTTCCGGCGATCGCGAACCGTTTTCCGTCTGGAGCGAGATCTTGTCCCCCCCAGACGCCCTCGTCCACCGCCGCATTTCGTTGCCGGTCCGGTCGTACCGTACGATGTCCACGTCGCGCATGTACTCGCTCGGCAGGCTGCCCGTGCCGGCGTTGACGTCCACCTGCTTCTGCACCCACTCGCGCGCCGCCTGGTCCGACCCATCCTGCAGCACGCTTTTCTCCAGCGTGATGTCCTCGAAATTCACGCGGCCCGCGACCTTCTGGTCAAAAATTGACCCAGCCGGCGCGAACGCCACTTCCTCGAATTCCGTCTGGGCTCCTGCCCTTTCCTGAACAGCGCCACGTTAAGACCGCACAGACATAGCTTGCACAGTGGCGGTTTTTTCCTCTTGACCGGCCCATACTTCAAGTCTAACTCGTAATTCCTCGACCATTGCTTGTGGAAGAATGACAAAGTCCAGATTCCGCTGGTCACGGCTCTCTTCTTTGTCGGAGTCTGCGCCTTCGGCATTTTCGACGGCTAAATCGCCTCCGGTCAGGACTTCAAAGGTTTGGGCTCGGATCCGCAGTTCTTCGTACATCCGTTCATCGTACGTGCCGGCCAGATACGGCACTACGATTTCCAGAAAAGTTGGGTTGCCTTCACTATCAGCGGCACGCTCGCGAAAGGTCTTGCTTCCAATTCTGTCGGCTCGGCCGGTCCGCTGTTCGAGCACGGCCGGGTTCCAGGCAAGGTCATAATGAATCACGTGCCGACAGTGCCGGTGCAGGTCAATTCCTTCCTGGCCGACTGACGTGCAGACCAGAACTTCCGGCAACAGAGGCGTGTTAAACCCCGCAAAAATGCGGTCGCGAACATCCGGTTTAGTTGCGCCCTCGACCAGCGCGACGAACTGCTGGTCGCGCAGCTTCGTGGACTCGTAGATGATGTGCCGCTGGCTTGAGTAGTCGTCTATTTCGCCGCTCGATGCCTGAAGATCCTCCAGGAAAATGGCTATGCGGTCAGCCATGCTTTCATTTTGGCCCGGCAGTTGGGAAAAGAAGGCATCCACGAGCAGATGCCCCCAACCTGACTCCTCCTGCTCGCACCGTTCCGGCAGCAGTCTCAGCAAAACCGACTCACGGAACAAGGCCCTCCGCAGGGCCTGGAAAGTCTGCAGCCGGGTTGCCCAGTCAATTTCTTCTTTTGAAAACGTCAGCGCCTGTAAAAAGGCGTGCACTTCGGCGGTAAGTTTTCTCGTATGAGCGTCAGTACCCTGAGGGTTTGTTCCAAGCCATAAACTTGGCCCTTTCGCGTAGACATCAAAAATGGACACCTGACCTTGCTGAGTCGCTCGGCCCCGCCGGTCCTGCAGGTTTGCGGCCAACTCCCGGACCCGACTGTCCTGCGGGTCAGCCGCGAGTTCATATCGGTTGTGTACTCCCCGCTCGTCGAAATCGGCGGATTCATCCCGTCCTTCTTCCATTTCTTGCATTGAAGCATCTTCGTCGCGCGGCTCAAGACCATACGGCAACCGCACCCAGTCCTCGCTGCCAATCTGCCGCAAGACCCTTTCCCATTTCCGCGGTACAGGCCTACGCAGGATTCGCCTGGCCAAGAGGTGTTCGGTAGCACGATTTAGAAAGACTCGGTCAACTCGCTCGCTTTCCAGATCAACGCCAAATCGCAGCGCCAACCGCGCCAAATCGATTAGGTCGCCATCGGAAAGAACGAGGTCTGCCGGCTCATACGGTGCATCGCCATAATCGGAACCCGGTGCGGCAAGGTAAAGCGACCAAAGCACCCGGTCCAGCCCCAGGGGGATCAGATCTCGGTCCCGACCTGTAAGCCGGCCGCGCAACGCGCGCAGCGCGTTCTGTCCCCCGAGGCACCGTTCCCGTTGAGCCTGAAGCTCTCTTCTAATCCGCCCGTCGATTATGTCTCGGAGCCTTCGGGCCGTGTTGGTGCGGAAACAGAATACGAGGCTCTTTTCGCCGCGTCGCCACGCCTGCAAAACTGTATCAACTATAGGCTTGACTTTAGGATGCTCAGGGTCCTGGTCCTCGCCCACCAGCTTCATAAGAAACTGAAACTGTGGCGATTCTTTAAGTTCCCGAAGTGCTTTTCCTTCCGCGCTGTTGAGCAATGTTGAGTAGCACCCAGTAAGGTCGGTGCAAAGCGACGATCGGCCTTTTCCTCGCTTCATCTCGGACACGCACCGCATAAGCACGTAATGCGGGAGTTCCGCCGGCCCTGTAACGTCTATGCCCGGTGAAACGTGCAGCAAATGACCGTCCTGACGCTTCGCCACAGTCACAACAGACAGTCCGAACTCATTACCCACGCGGAAAAGACGGTGGTCGGTGCGCCGGCGATGCCGGATAACATACTCTCCCAACTCCTGGCTGAGGTCCTGATTGTACGCGTAAAGGTGGAGCGCCTCTCTCAGCATCTTCCGGATTGCAGGATCTACGTTTTGTAATGCCGCCTCGGAAATTCTCTTTATTTCTTTCTCGGAAACAACGCCTTCTTCAACGGCAACTTGTCGAAGTTCAGCCCGAGCGGCCACAAGGGCCGAGCCGCCCCACGCTACTTCAATGGCCACGGCTCCCGTTTTGGCTGGCGGGATTTTGGTCCACGCCCTCGAAAATCGCTCGCTGGCGCAGGCACTGTTGTTAAGAACAGGCCGTATAGTCTCTTCGCGAGCATCCTTCAACTTCTTGTTCCGCTCCTCAGACACACTTTTTGATGGATGTGGTCTGAGGTAGTCGGAGACCTTCAAGATTTCGAGAATCTCTTCCGGCCGTAACTGGAAGGGTGTTGCCGTCAGCAACAAGGCTCGTCGCGCATTTGGAGCAATGAAACGGGCGAAATCTTTGAACCCGTTTGCGCCGGCGCGAGGACCATTTTTCCAGTTGTGGGCCTCATCGACAATTACGAGTGGGAATGCTCGTGTAATCAGCTTCTCCGTCGCGCGCCTGTAAAGTTGTGTGAGAAGCCTTTCGACCCGCTCGAATTTTTCCGCTCGGCCACGAACGTACGGTTCCGATATCTCACGACATTCTTCAAACAGTTTGTGAAGAACGCCAAAATCTTCACGGTCTAACTGGCAAACGGCATCATATAAAGCGCTTTCACCAGAAAAAGGTAGCTGCTCCCACTCGTCTTCGTACAATCGCGTCAGGTCGGCCGGCTTCTTGGGCCAGTTATCAGGCGCACCCTTCAGAAGGCGTTCCCGCCTTTCTATTGTCAATCTGTTACCCCAATATCGAAAAAGCACTCCGAGCATGAATCGGCGCTTCAAGTCGTAATGAATGAATTTGCCGCCGGCGAGCAGCCCCGTTTTGACCAAGATGATTCTCGGGCCTTTCTTTCGGAGGCTGCACACTAAATCGTCCAAGCGTTCAATAGGCTGTGCTCGAAACCACCGAGAGGCAACTTCACGGAATTCCGGGTGCACACACCGCCGGACAAACTCCGACACCTCCCGATGCCATTTCCTGAATAAGGCCGAGTTTTGCGGCGTGATAACCAAAACACGCTTGTAACATCCTCGCAAGTCTTCAGGACAAGATTGCGTTCGCAGGTGAGCTAATACCGAGTAGGCGAGGCCTAATGCGACAAACGTCTTTCCCATTCCTACTTCGTCGGCCAAAATCTGAATCTCACGCCGGTCCTTAGTCTTGTCGGTATACAGCCGTTCCAGCAACTTGTCCACCGTTGCGTGCTGACGCAAGGCATCATTGGGATTCTTCATTCTGGTCTTGTCGAGACCCAGGTCGAACTGTGTGGAGCGTAAAATCACGACCGCGCCCCCGCCAGCCGTGGGCGAGCCACAGATTCGTACCGTCTGAAAGCCTTGCTGGCCAAACCATCAGGTCTTTCGCGCTTTAAGGTGTCGAGAATGTTTTCGATTTCTTTTGCTGCCCTCGCCAGGCTATTAAGCCAGTCATTGGCCAGTTTGTCTGGAACGTCAAATTCCGCGGCATCGTCTAAACAAGCGAGAATTTCGACCAGTTGAAACCCCGCGGCCATGGGCGTTCTATTATTTGCCCGAACAGAATCCACTATGGTTCTGGCCAGACTTGTCGGACTTACCGGGCCGAACAGCGCCAGCCGCATTGAAGGGACAGAATAGCAGCCTTGCCGCAGGTCGTCCTTTATGCCCGCCAAGGCTTCCACAAACTCCCGGATCTGATAGCTTTGAATGGCCGCCGTGTCCACGGAAGACTTCGCAGCCGTAATCTCGTCCAGTCTTGAAAGGGATCCGAGCTCGTCGGGGTCGGGAAATAGATCCTCCCAAAAAATGCGCCCTTGGTAATACGCCAGCATGTGTTGTTCCTGAAGCTTTGCGGCGCCCGGGGCGATAGGCAGTGCTTCTCTGGCCGTAATGTCGACGTTGACCGGAAACGCAACTGCACCGGCCGATTCCCACCACGTTACCGCCACCTCCTGGTCGATCAAGAGTTGGTTCAGAGTTGAGTCATCCAATGGGACTTGGATTTCTTCCTGCCGGTTAACAGAGCCGTCACTCCGATACAGGTTTGTCACTTCTGTACCTGAAGTCCTCTGTGAAAGCATATCTATGGACCATGCGCCGGCAATCCTGTTTGAAGACAGCGTGAGCGTCAGGCCAAGTTGCCCGGGAGCAGACGGGCTGAGCGTGACCGAGCGCAAAAAAACGGGCCAACCGGATTCTGCCGCATAGGCTTCAGGGATAGCCAAGGCCGGTGCCGCGGCTCCGTTCAGTTTGACGGGCTCGCCCGTGGTCGCCGGGATGAGCGCACGCAACTGGGCGCGCTGCGCACCCCGGCGTAATGAAATCAGGCCAGCTTCAATATTCGCTCTGTTCGGCGCAATGCCGAATCCCCAGCCGCGGCGAGTGAAGTTCGCCGAGCCGATGTAGGCCAAAGTAGATTGCGGCCCTTCAAGGACAAGAACCTTCGCATGCAGCGAGCGCGTACCCAGGAAATTTTGTTTAAACTCCACCTCTTCGGGCAGCACCGCGGGGTCTACGGCGCGTGCTACCGCCGTCACTCCGAGGCTCTCGAAATTGAACTTCCCGTACCCGGCCGGCAGTGTGGGCAGATGTTTTCCATCAGTTCCCGGCGTGGCTTCGGTCAGCAGCGACAATTCTGCCGCCGGCGAGAGCGCGTGGCGGTCTAAAAGGGTCTTCAAGAAAAGGTCGAGAAATTCGTTGTCGGGGTTTTCCGCCCAGAAGGGAGAGACAACCGTTATCCGATCTATCCGCTCATCTTGCGGCCAGTGCGTTAGAAACCTCTCCCACAGAGGCTCGCTGCCGCCGCCCCAAAAGAACCAATTATGATCATCGCTTGCAGCAGTCTGCCATTCGGACAGCCTGGCCAACGCTGCCCCGGCCGCTCTTTGCGCGCCTTCGGTCCACCATGGGGCGAAAAGCCTGGGCATCTCTTCAAGCGCAGAGCGCACCAGTGGAGCCGCATCTGGATTTTTCTCAGATACCGTCACGGCAATGGCGGCTTCTCTGTTGTGCCGGTACCCCCGCTCCGTCAGATTGGCACTGCTCACCAACATTTTCACGCTCTTCTCGAAAACAACAAGAACGATCTTGGCATGCAGACGACGGCCCTCAAGCCGAACCGGTAGCAACTCCACCCGAAGCGACCGTGGCCGCCCGTTATAACGATTGGCTTGAGCGAGAATGGTCGCCGATTCCATCAAGGCCAGCTTTCTTTCCATTGCGATGCGGCCGGCCCACGTCCGGTCGCTGGCCAGCTTCAGGCCAAGTAAAGAGGGCAGGAAATCCGTTTCAAAAAAGTCGGGATTGAAGTCATACGTTGTGGCCAGCAGAGCATGCACATCTCCGTCAAGAGGGTCGTTCACCAGATGGCTGACCAGTTTCCGCCGCGTCAGTTTTTCATCGCGCTTTTTCATGGCCCGCACGCCGCTTTCACAAGTTGGTCGCCCGCGGCGAAACGATAATAATGGGGCTCAAGCTCTTCCGGTAAACGCATTTCCTTCTTCTGTCCGCCGCTTTGGCCCACCGTCAGTGTGATCCGCCCATCTTGGGCCTGGATCCAAGGCATCTTCCGCCGTCCCCGGTCGAACTTTCCCCCCTGCACGTCCCTGTGCCGGTCCAGAATAACATGGGCCAGCGCCAGGTGGTCGTTGCATGCGTCCGCGGCGGCCGCCAAAAAAGTATTGACGTTGTCCAACTTGGATATCTCATCCTGATGTGATTTGCCCGAATCCATGGCCTTGCGGAATCGCGCATAGGCTCGCGGCAGTCTGTCGGCAACGGTTCCCAACACCGCGTCCTCCCCGAGGTCTTTGGGAGTTATCGACCCGGCTGGAAGCACGCGGCAAAGCCACAGGAGGCGTTCAAGCCCAAGAAGCGCAAGGCGGTAGCAATTCTCGTATTCCAGTATGAATCGCATTGTCTCCAGGAGGTCGCGATTCGTCTCTTCACGTTCGATAGCCTTTACAATACGACGCATCCGGGCCAGTTCTGTTTCCTGCTCGCCCGCGGAAGGGTGGGCCCTAAGTAGAGACAGCATCCTGAATCGGGTTGGGTTGCGGTTGAAAGCCGCGTCGTACAAACAGGCTTTCTCCTTCGTGCCGGGCCTGCCGGAAACGTGGCTCCGTTCCCCCCACGAAGCCAGCGTCTCGACCGGCACCTTTGCGCCTTCCCGCACCGCCCGTTCCACCGCCTTTGGCATCTTGGTCTCGCGCACGAAAGCCTCCGCCAGCGGTTCCCCCAAGTCCTGCGTCAAGGTGAGCGTTTTGCGCTCTATCATGCGTAACCTCTCAGCCACGGCAGCATAGATGCCGACCAGCCCGTACGGCGCCTGGCGGGACAGCAGCCGATACTGGTGCGTTACCGACCGAAGGCCTTTTTGCTCGACTTCCGCAACCCGCGCTTCCGCATACCTGATGCCCCGTATGGCAAGCGTGGGCAATTGGCCGTTGCCGGAACGGCGGCTCGCCAGCACGTTCGCCAGAATCCAAAGTCTTTCCAGTCGCAGGACGGACTCAAGTCGCCGGCGGTACTGCTCGCGCGCGGTACTGGAGGCTTCCGCGTCGGCAAAACGTATGCCGGTGCAAAGGACGGAAAAGTACCTGGGCCGGCTGGCGACATTCGTCAGGTCGGGCAGCAGTTTCTCCGCGAGGAACAGGTAACCCGCTTCAAAACCCAGCAGGTCAATACTGCCTCCAGGAAGGTCGGAAGGATCATATGCCGTAAGAAAAGCCTCAAGCCCCACCATAATTCCCTGCTGTCTGTTTGACCAGTTGCCCATTGTGCGCGTTTTGCTACAGGCCGTTATTCTGGATCAGGATGCTCTTACATTACAATATGTGGGAGCCCGCCAGTCCGGCAACGGCTGTGCCACGCCCACCGATGCCACCATTCAAGATTATAGTATCTCGCCCCCTCTGATAGTCCGTCGGGCAACGGCCAAGACAGCCCGGCGCGGTTCGCCCGTTACAGATGCTCCCGCACCGTCCGCACGATATCGCAACTGTGCGCCACGGCGCGTGTGCTGACCTTGCCGCCCTAACTTAACCACAAGACCCCTCTGACTTTACATATAGATAAGCATTCCGCCGGCATCGCTCCCCTCCTCGTTCATAGACCGAAGAGGCAAACGATACTCCCGTTATCCCGCGTCCGACCCGCTCCCCCCAAAATGTGGCCGGATTCCGCCGGAATGGGTGGGCGCCTTTCGTCGGAATACCCACATTGTCCGCGGTGATCGCCGTACAAGACTCCTGCGCGTGCTCGCCTGCACCGACCTCCTTATGCTGGACGACTGGGGAACGGCGCCCCTTCGATATGATTTCGTGCCAGTGTTTGCCGGAGAGCTGGGGGGCGATCAGTGTTGAGCCACGGTCGTAGCGGTCTTCGATGCCGGCAGAGTTTGACAAGACGCAACATGAAAGCATCTGGCACCCAACAACTAAAGTGACTGCAAAGAGCAAACACACCTAAACGGAAGGATGAATGCCGAAAGTTTCAAGAGCCTTTACCGCGCTGCCTTTATAGACTCCCGGAAAATATTCGGTCTTATGCCTTTGTCCTTGGCCTTCTTATCCCGTTTGTGGGACTAGCCCCATAGATAGCTTTTGCGTTAGTTCCCGGTAGAGCAACGCTCTCCAGCGAACTTGCTCCTCTTTGAATGATAGAGAAAGCGTCTTTACAACGCTCCACCGCAATGCCACATCTAAACACTCCGTTGAACTTATCAAATGTTCTGAAAAAATACCGCATGTCTTCAAGAAGAATCGGCAGGCATCCCAGTTTAGCGGCCCAAGAAGCCATCTCGGCCCGCTAAAAGTCAGCGCACCATGCGCAACGTCCACCTCAGGGCGGCTCATATGAGCAACATCCCAATCATAAAGTAAGCTTTTCTGAGGGTTCGTTATAAGATTTTCTGGCTTGAAATCGCCATGAATAACACTCCTTTGAGGTGGATCACGGAAGAACCAGCCGTTCTCTTGGATCAACTTTTCTGCCTGAGTTCTTGCGGATTTAATTTCCGCAAGACATTCTTTGCTGCCGCATCGACTTACAAGATTGTGTTCCGCCATATTCCACAGGTGCTCAGACCTTTGTGCCCACACCGAAGGACTGTAGGCGTAAGGTAAATCTCTTATTGGCGGCTCAAGAACATCCACTGCGACTTGTGCAGATTTGGCATGCATATTTGCTAATATGACTATTGCTCGCTTAATCGCATCAGCGGATTGTGGACCATCTTCAGTAAGCCTACATTGTCCAAGCCAGGGTAACCACGGAAATACTATTGCCCAGTAATCTCCACAGCGGATGACATATTCACCACACTTTGATTGAACAGGAGGTAAGACTGAGGTGAATCCGAGCCTTGCAAAGGCTATGGCTATAGTCGCGGTGAAGTTTAAATCCTGGACAGTCCGCAACACCCCGGACGTCATTTCGTTAATGATCTTGACGCAGAATTCTTCTTTGTCTCCACTCGCATAAAATACTGCATTCCATGAAAATGTATGAATCTTTGTTAGCGTTGTGATCGAAAAATGCTTTTTTAGTTCTTTCAACAGAACATGGGTTTTTTTCCCGATCTCACAGTGCCATTGAGCTACCGTTGTCATCTACAGCAGGTAAACTTCCCGCCTTCTCTGATTCGTATAACCTCTACTGATTAAGTTGTTCGTCAGTTACATTAACAACCACATCAAATGCTTCTTCAAATAACAAAATCGCCGAAGTAACATCTTTATTGCCTAGTCCCCTCCTTTGAAGCTCCTTTATGTGTTGGTAAACAATAGGCGAGAATGTAAGCTGAAGAGAAAAGGAAGATGCCATTTCTAACAAAAGCGTCTGATCTTTGTACGCGAGATCAACCGTGGCTACAGGCTCAAAATTGCGGCGAAGCGCACCTCTTGCATATAGCTCAGTAAGAATTCTAGATGTCGCCATACCATGTGAGAGGACATCGTACACAGCATTAAGATTAAGTCCAAGTTTTGCGGCAAAACAAAAAGCCTCGGCAAATGCGTACACCTGAATCTCGCCAAGCATATTGTGCAGCAACTTTGTTGCGGCTCCGTGGCCCTGCGGCCCGACATGAACCATTCGGGAAGAAAACAACTGTAGTACTGGTTGGGCTCTTACTACATCCTCCTGTTTTCCACCGATCATTACAGTAAATGTGCCCTGCTCAGCAGCGACCATGCCACCCGTAAGGGGCGCATCTAGAAATCCAACTCCACGCGCATCACAATGAGCACCAAGATCCCTCACTAGATGAGGTGCATTTGTCGACAGATCGACTATGAGCATACCTTGACAATCCGCTTCAAGAAGACCTTCTGTTCCAAGTACGACATCCCAAACAGATTGAGGGGAGGGTAAAGACAAAAGTACTATGTCACACTGTCGAGCAAGGTGCTCGAGCGATTTACTCTTTATTGCTCCTTTCGCAATACATGTTTTCATACGTGCATTGTCAATGTCATATACATACGTAGTATGGCCTCTGCTTAGAATTTTTTTGACGATCCCCTCCCCCACTTTACCTACGCCAACAAGGCCGACTTGACAAAAATCAGTCATACATCTTCCTTTGGTTTCTCTGAAAAACTAGTCAGCCAGTTCTTTTGTTCGCGCAGTTGTACCTCTATTGGCAAATCGGACTGTGTTTTCTCCAGATAATCAAGGATCTGGTCGATCAACTCGGCTGCACACAGTGCCACTGAATGAGCTGAGTACTGAGGGCATGTATGCGCGAAGCGAACAAGTTCGAGGGGTTCTATATAATCTTCTATATCGCGCTCCGGCCGACAATAATGTATATCTTTAGTGCAATTGTCAGTAAGCAATCCCATCATCTGACCCCTTATGCGACCAACATACTCAATAGCGTTCCAGATGTGCCCCCTCAACAAACTCTTCCTAACTTTCAGCAGGTTGACAAAGGCTATCGCGGTGCGCTCTTCAGGTGTACTTTTATATGTTATCTTCGAAAGCCCCTGCAAGATCTCCTGAGAATTACCCCAAACAAAAAAAGGTGGATATCCAGGCGTTACAGTATGTAAATCCTTGAGTCCACATATGCCCACATCGATCGAGAATGTGCAATTCTCAAAGAACAGACTTATGAGTTGACCTAGCCAAGGGAAATATCCAGCATCATGGACAAAACAGATGCCTTTAAGACTCTGAAACTCCTGAAGGAGGTTTTCCTTTACTGTCTTCGCTTCTTCGACTACAAACCAAAAGTCAACGTCGCTCAGAAGGGACTTAGACTTTCTAATTGCAGAAGAACCTCCCCACATCAGGCAGAACCCACGCTCGACTCGCTTTAGCCGCAAGATAACAGAGGTAACACTGTGTTTTTGGCTATTGCTAAGAGTGTCGTAACTTGGTGGAAAATGGAATTTTATGGAAGTTCTCCCAAAGGTTGCGGAAGAGTCTTATCGTTAAGAGAGACAAGAGGCTCAAGCGACTCTAGGTCAATTGGCGTATCCATAACTCCACCTCCAGGAAATTGGCTCAACACTGTTTTGGAGAAATGCCAACCAGCAGAGTTAAGAAGGACTGCTGCAATCTCGACGGCTGCCTTACCTAAATCGAGAAGCGGCCGATGTTTATGGCGCTTTGTTCCAAGGTCCACCTGCGCAACTGTGCCTATTGCCGCGCAGTGCAGCAAGATCCCAAGATCCACAGCATATCCCGGTGCCAAAGGAACATGTAGCGCAATATCTCTTCGGAGGGCATATTCCCCTCCCAAGGGCTGACGGATTGAAGATAAATGCGGATAAAGAAGTGTCATTAGCGGCCTTGCGCACAGTTCAGTCAGGCGGCCCCCTTCATTACTTTGACTCGAAGAAGAGCCATAGTAGCCTTTAGACAAAACAATGTCATCAGCTCTTCGCAAACCACCAAGTAGAGCTTTCACGATATCGGGATTTGGTTCTCTAAGATCTGCGTCCAGAAAGACCAGTTCTTCGCCACGGGCAGCTGCAATTCCAATCTGCAAAGCACGATGTTTTCCAATGGTATCGACATGAATAACTTTTGCACCTGCTTCGGCTGCTAAAATTCTGGTATTATCTGAAGAGCACGAATCTACAACCAAAACCTCATCGGCGTCATTTCGAGCAACTTCGACCACTTTTGCGACAGTCTCCGCTTCGTTGTGAGCTGGTATAATTACCGTGACGAGGACATTCAAAACTTGTTGTCCCTCGCTTGTTCGTCAAAGCCGACGCTTTTGGCGGCTCGAAAACCAGTACTGCCCCATCGTGCCCGCTTATCTCGCCTGTCTCTATATGTCGCTCTGCAGGAATTCCCAGGACGAGCAAAAGATCCTCCTCTAATCGCCCGAGTCTCTCTATCCATGCTACCAATTGGATTACGAGCATGCTCTGGTGAATATTGCCTCAAATCATCAAGGCACCACTCCAGCGTATTTCCTGCCATATCCATAATTTCGGTCACAGGCGTTGCTCCCTTGGCATATCTGCTTACTGCAGTGGTGCCATTCTGGTTACGAGCATAGTTGAGGTAGGTTTCGTCGGGCAGATCGTTGCCCCACGGGAAAAGACGTACTCCGCCACCTGTTGCTGCGCACTCCCATTCAGCTTCAGTTGGCAATCTGAGACCAGCCCACTCCAGATATGCTTGAGCGTCTTCCCAACTCACACCTATTACCGGTTGGTTGTCACCATTAAAAGCTTCTTCATTCCAACGCTCAGGTTTTGGATATTCTGTTTCCTTCACAAAACGACGATACTGTTCATTTGTTATTGGAAATCTCCCTATCCAGTACTCATCCAAAGAGATTTCGTGGCGGATAGACTCTGTGAAAACACTATGGTTTTCGACGAATCCGTAATGCGCCAGTTCATTTGGAGAAGAGCCCATGCGATAGGTGCCGGCAGAAACACGAATTAGCAGAGACCCATCCTTATGATTTAGCACAAGGTTGTGACATCTTTCCTCTGCGAAGGTCAGCCGTAATTCTTTATCTTTACATGCATTAACCAACTCTATGCGAGCAGCAGGGTTTTCTGATGTCAGGTCAATATATCTGAACCGTTTCAAGCTATCAGGAAGTCTGCAAGGGCATAGAAGAAGCGGAATGAAGCGTCGTCCAGAATTTGCCGGGTCTCTAAACAAGGCAGTGCTTCGCTCAAGGGTAACCCACTCCGAACCAAGCGCAGCAGGGCTCAAGCACAGGATAAGAACCCTTGAAGCCTCTAGCCCACATTCGACTGACAAATAAATATCATCGCCAGGTTTTACCGCCCATTCATCAAACCACACTCGCAGCCCTGAGTCTCGAAGCAGATGAGCTACAGCTCTTACCTTGTCTTTGTCAAGCGAGCTGTAACTGAGGAACACGTCGAATGGAAAACTTTTACTAGTGTCTATGCCTTTTTCCACTTTTGCCTCCGGGAGCCAAAGACAGTATTACATTAAGTCAGTCATATGTGCAAGCTAACGAACGCAGAAGATTCTCGGCCTTATCCTACATTGTGATGTGATTTGATACCAGCATTTAAACAGACTCGGTAACGGAAGGAATGGGATAACCGCTTTGGAAGCAGTTTTCTCCCCGGAGCGAGTCTGCGACAAGCTACGATTCATTTATAACGCTTTTTCAGCAACACTGGGGGTAGCTTTATTGACACCGTCCCATCTTTCCCATAACGTTCCTGGACCGTTGCTCTCGGTTGGCCATCTTAAAATCCAGTTTAAGAAACGTAATCATCAGGTTAGACTCAAAGCCCCGGAGGTGTCGTCTCAGGGGGTTCTTCCTCTTTAGCCAAACTAAACGCACGTTTCGACGGAAACACTAATCAAGAGTCGAAAACACGGAAGCAGCAACAAGGTTACCTAATCATCTATCAAGTAGTTCGCAAGATTCTATCACGGAAGTCATGGAGCTGCTGAACTTCGCAACCGGGGTTGGGGTAGCCGAAGGGGATTGAGGTTAGGATTAGGCGGACGCGGCGGCGGCCGGAGGTGACGGTGGCGAGGGTTTTGAGGGGGCGGGGGTCGTAGGCGGGTTGGGGGTAGACGAGGAGTGTATCCACTTGTGTGACGTCAGCCAGGGAGGCGTAGGCGAGGGCTTGGTGGAGGTCGGCCCGGTGTTCGCCGCGGATGTCTTCGGAAAGGCCCGTCCAGCCGCCGCGGGCGAGTTGTTCGAGGTGGCGTTTGTACTTTGCGTCAATCCATACGACTCGGTCCTGGTCTCTCAGTTCGACATCGGGGCGGAGCGAGCCCATCGAGTGTATCGGGCCTTGCCAGTGGATTATGCGCCTAGCGGAGCCAAAAGGGCTCGCCGTCATGCCAAGCTGTCTGGCGAGGGCCGCGGCGAAGGAGGCCACCCAGGCTTCCCAGACGCTGTCGATGGAGAGGTCCCACGCGAGGCCGTCGAGCGTCCTGGCGCCGCCGAGGCCGCGCTCTTCCGCCACCCATGTCATCGCCTCAATCGCATTGGAAATCCACTCGGATGCAGCGGGCTGGCCTAATGCTGAAATCGGATGCTTAATCGTGCCGGGGCCGATCTCCGCGAGCAGCTCTTCGGTTCGCCGCAGCAGAAAGCGCCCCGGCAGCGAAGACGCCACGGTGCTGAGTTCATCCTCGAGGCGCAAGAGTGTCCACCGAACTGCCGCGATGAGATCCGGGTCGTCATCGGGTTCGGAAAACCGGCAGGGGAATTTGTCCCACTGGCCCGATGGTATCTGGTTCCGGGCCCACTGGGTCCACTGGACCTGACCGCGGGGGCTTTGCCTGGTCTCGGTCCGCTGAACAAAACCCCGCCGGCGGTGTTGGAGGAGGCCCGCGACGCGCTCGATCACCGGGCCGGCAAGAATCCACGGCGGCACCTCTCGCGCGGAACCTGGGACTAGCGGCGCGCCTCCCAGGACCGGTTCTACGGAGAATCCTATTGCGTTGAAGACAGCGCCAAGGGCGGTCCATCGGAAGCGGGGCTCGATAAGAAGGCCGGCGGCGACTTTTCGGGTAACCGGACTAAGCAGCGGGACGGCGCCTATACGCGGTCCCGGATGAAGCAGAACCTTCAACTCGCGGTCGGCCCGCACCTCCGGACGCAGTTCAAGACGCTTCAGTGCGAGATTGTTGGCGACAAGGAAAGGTTCCACCCACCGGTCGCCGACCGCGCCTATGGCCTTTGCGTCGACGCCGATAGGATTGCCGTGGTCGGTCGTTTTAAGCAGCGGGCGCGATGACGGTTCGGCCCTCAATAAGGCTGCACGGTAGCCCCTGCTCCTTTTGCGTGACCTAGTCCTGGTAGCCAAACAGACGCGCCTCTACTCTGTCCGCCAGGCCCGCAATGGCTTCGCTGGCGGTTCCACACAGCTTCTCGTCGAGGTAATGGCGCAAGAGCGGCAGCAGCTCGAACTTCAGCCTCCGCGCCACACGCGCCTCCCGGCCCGCCGGGTCAAGGTCGGGCCTGGGGTCGAGAAAATAGGCATGGCCGGGGATGAGACGCAGCGTCTCCTCGTCGGCCAGTTCCACGAACGTGTGGACCACGTCCGAAAACACGTTGAGCGCCAACGGGACCTTCTCGGATTCAACCGCCGACAGGTCCGGCCACATCTCAATGAAAGCGAACCGCCTTCGGATCGCGATGTCCATGCGCGCAATCGTGCGGTCGGCGGTGTTGCGCGTACCCAGGACGAGGAGGTTGGGCGAAAGGGTCAGCTCCTGGTTCTTCCCGTTCAGCGGGTGCGGCAGCCGTACCGAGCGCCCGGTTTCCCCCGCCTCAAACAGCACGACCGCCTCGCCAAGCACGCGCGCCAGGTCGGCCCGGTTGATCTCGTCCACCACCAGAACGTGCTCCCGCTCTTTCGCGTCCTCGTTCGCCCGGAGCAGGTCGCCCTGCCTGACCTCAAACGACAGACCACCGTCCGCCGGCTGGGGAAACAGGCCAATCACGAAATCCTCATAGGTCCTGGCAGCATGGAACTGCACGTGCGTCGCCGACCCAATCTTTTCGCCAATCGCATAAGCAAGGCGGGTCTTGCCCGTGCCGGGAGGGCCATCCAATATCACGAACCGCCGCTCGCGCAGGATGTCCAGAATATCCTCTTCCGATACGGCCGGAAAAACAGCGCCCGTAATTGCCTCCAGCCGGTTTTCCCACCGCTTCTTCGCGTCCCCTGTTAGGGGCGTATCATGCTCGTGGAAGAATAGGTCCAGAAGGTCTTGAACGGCCTTGGCGTCATCGTCATCCCGGACCCCCGTGGCCGCGTAGATGACGCGGTTATAAGACTTCAGCGCCGCCGGAATAGCCGGCCAGTCACTAAAAACCGCCGGGGGGACTTCATTAGCAATGTCGAGGAGATCGGGCTTGACCCAAATCTTGCCACTGTTGAGGCGAGACAGGGCCCGCAGACGCCGCCCGTGGCCTGGCCGCCCCAGGATGGACGTATCCGGCCCAAACCCGTCCGTCCCGATTACAAGGACTGCAACGCTACCATCCTCGCCGGGGAACCAGACAAACGACGTGCCCTGGTATGGCCCCGAAGCGGGATTCTCCGCCGTAATCCAGCCGGCGTATGACGCCGCGTCCTCTTTCTTCTGCAGATTCACCCGCAACTGGAATCGGTCTTTGTAATGCGCGCCGCGATGATACCGTTCGTCGTAAACTTGCCCGAGCAGACCACGCACCTTGTCCCCGTCGCCCATCAGGTCCCACTCGCGCCCCGCACACATACCGGCCATCAATTCTTCGAATGCTGACATTTGGACATCCCTCGACCTAATTCTGCACGGCTAGTATTGTGGTGATTTTAAGAGTGGTTGTCAAAACGGCCAAAGGCTTAACATGTAGCACACAAACCGGACTACCAGAAAGCATTAGCATGAAAGAAAATCTGGAGAAAAAAGACAAAAAGAAGTCCGGAACAAGCGAACTTTTCTCTCTTGTTCGGAAGGGCCGGCTTTTTGACGTCCAGAAGTGGATTGAGTTAGAGAAACCGGTATTCGACGGGGTGAAATGTGGGAAGACAGCCCTTTCCATTGCTGTGGATAAGGGCTTTCATTCGATGGTCGATATTTTGGCGGCAGCCTGGCCGGACCAGAAGACATTAAATGACACCCTGGAGCGAGCAGCATCAAAACGTCAGGTTGAGCTTGTATGGTTGCTTATGGAAAAAGGAGCTAAGCTTGAAGGGGTTTCTCCTAGAGTGATTGCAGAATGTTGCGACAATAGAAATTGAAGCAGGAAGTCTAGCTCCTATACGGAACAAAAGCTTCATGAAGAGGTAGAGCGTCTATTGGCCGACTCCACTTGGAGAAACTTAAGAGTCGAATTTTCCGACGACCGACAACTGCATCCGATGCTGAAAGAGGTATTCGAAGAAGTGCAGTTGCGTGAGGACAAAGACCTTAGGTTGCGCCGATTTCTGAATACGCTTGTCTATTTCTTGGAAGACCAAGGCTTTGCGATTCTGCTCGCGGAACTCCGTGGAACCTCCCACGTGATAAAGGCCGAGCTATATGGCAAAGGACAATCAGTTAGCGTATTCGAGGAAATGGGACGCATAAATGTAACAGCAGTCGGAAGGACCTGCCACCTTTGCAGATCCTGGCGTGACTGGAAAAACTCTCCGATGGAACGCTCGTTAGTTCAAATCACATGCTTCTTGATTTATTGTGCGGCATTCGAAGCCAGTTGCGATAAGGTAAAGGACCCTTCGTAAACCTCAGCCATTTCCAGCCAGCAGGATATCTAATCCGAGGTTTCTCCCGGCAGTTTTGCGGGATGGTTCGGAACGAGCAAATATTGACATTGTCGATTAGTGTCATATATTCTGTTTTGGCTTAATGCCAAGGCGAGTCGATTATGAAGGAATTCAAGCTGCAAGGGTTGGCGCGGCGCTCGGGCGTGCCGGCGCGGACGATTCGGCTGTACATTACGCGCGGACTGGTCCCGCGGCCGTTGCGGGCGGGACGGAAGGCTGCGTACGGTCCAAAGCACCTTGCCGCACTGGAGGATATCCGGCGGCTGCAGCGAAAGGGGCTGACGTTGGCGGAAATCCGCCGGCATCGGTTGGGAAAGGTCCACGGAACGGAGCTTCCGGAGCCGGTCCGTTGGAACAGCTATTCTGTGGCGCCGGACGTAGTCGTGATGGTACGCGAGGATGCGGTCGGCTGGCGTATGAAGCAGGTCGGGAACGCGCTGACGGAGTTTTCAAAACACCTGACCAGTGAAGGGAGAAACGGCAATGATAAGTGAGGCTCCATCCTCGACCGTTCCGCAGGACGAACAAAAGCAGCAGGCAGGGACTCCTGTTATGAGTCCTGCAACACCGAAAAGAGTGCGGCAGTCCAGGGAAATGCGTCCGGAGGAGGTGTTGGTTCAACTTTCCGCCCACATTGAGGCCGACGGCGGTATGCCCGGAAAGGACTTGCCCACGCGCGCCCTGCACTCGGCACTTGCGTTGCTGTCCTTGGTGCAACATCGGCAACAGGACGATTTCGGACCTCTTGAGGTTCACGTCCACTGCCTCACCGAGTTCCTTTATGGACTCATCGGCGCGCCGGAACTGGACCACGTGCAACGCGTACTTCTACGAATGGCGCTCGAACTCGCCGCTGAGGGCCCGCCACTTGTAGAAAACTGGACGGACATCGCCGAGCTGCTCGTCCTGAGGGGCCGCGGCAGTGCGGTCGCAGGGTGGCTCCTGTTTGTGGCGATGCTCGGGAACGAAGGCAAGCTTAAATTCGAGATCGTCAACCATGGCTAGTCCCGCAAGAATGGAAGCAAACCGGCTCAACACTCTCAAGTCCACAGGCCCGAAAACTGCCAAAGGGAAAAGCGTCGTCGCCCGGAACGCCGTAAAGCACGGCCTGCTGTCCCGCGAAGTTCTCCTGCCCGACGAAAATCGCTCCACGTTCCGCTCGTTCGCCGTCAGCCTCTGCGAGGAACTGCAACCCGAGGGCGCCCTGGAGATCATGCTGGCGGACCGCATCATCTCCGCCGCTTGGCGTCTCCGCCGCATCCAGATTATTGAAACCGACCTCTGCGAGCTCGACCAGGGGCGGTACCAATCCGCCGGCACCCGCTTCATCCAGGACTGCTTCGGTTCCCAGGCATTCGTAAAACTCGCCCGCTACGAGACCACCATCGAACGCAGCCTCTACCGCGCCCTCCGCGAACTCGAACGCCTCCAAGCCAAACGCGCCAGCGAAAACCGCGCCACACCCATCGACGTCAGCGCCTATCTCCCCCCCGGCAGCCCCTGAAAAGCAGGTGAAATCGAGTGACCAGCGGGTGAAACTGAGTGAAACGAGGTACCTTCGGATGGTTTTGCACCGCTTCTGAGCCCCATTTTTCCTACTTAAAGTCCTGCTACGCAAAAAACCCAACTCTTCACATGTCGTTGAACGCCAAGTCTTTCCGTATTTTTCCTCCACAAGCAGCGAGGGGGGTTCAGGTGGGTTTGTTTCGCAGTTTTCTACTTTACCTGGCGGCTTTTTGACTACTGCTAAAGGTGGAACACGAACTGAAAACCAAACTGCGCTTGCCCATTCCTGAGATGGCGGCGTTGTCGATGGTGCCGTCCACGTCCACCCGACGCCGCATCGGGCAGCAGAGGAAAGATACCTTGAACATGTCCCGGACAAAGGTCAACCCGGCGTCCCCGCCGGGCGCATTCTGGATTCTGCGCCGGGAGACGCTCCAGTTCGGATTCCGTGATTCGCGTGTCCGAGTTCTCGCTAATCGCCCGGGCCGCATGATACGGATACTTCAGACGCGCGTTTGTTGAGCAAACGCGTTAGCGGAACCACCGGTTTCGCCGTCGTTATGGCTAAAACCCTCAGCCCCTGCACTTGTACATATAGTACCGGTGTACTCACCGACCACCCGCCGACCCCGTACTCGCACGTCTGCGCGCGCTGCGTCCAGCACCGACTTCACATTCTCCGGCGTATTCTTCCACACGCGCGTCCCCGCGCGCCCAATCCACCAGCCTCGGCTTGGAGCCAATGTAGTTGGTAATGTATTTGGGCCGGCCATTGTCATCCGCCTCCGCCAGAAAGTCCGCACCCTCACCGGCGCCCCCGCCGGCCCCAAATCCACAATCCCAAATCCACAATCCGAAATCGGTACGCTTCCATACATCCTCCAATGGGACACACCAAACGCGCGCCAGAAGATATGTGCCGGAAGTGGAATTCGAAAGCGTGGGAGAACAGCCTCTACGGCCGCTGCTCACTAGGAGTCTATAGAATTTGCACTTGTTCCAATTGATGAACGCGTTTTTGGCAGCAGCCAAACGACCAGTAACAGGCCGGTTACCATCTGAATCGCTGCCATGAGGTGGCCGTAGCTGAGAGGCCCGATGACGTGTTGAGTTTCGCGGAGGAACTCAAGCACGAAGCGCATGAGTCCATATCCACCCAGGAAAAGTGCCAGCGCACGGCCAGGCGGTGAACCAGGGCGACGGCATAGTCGCCAGATGAGGAACAAGACCACCAAGTGAGCGGCGACATCGTAGGCTGCCCAGAGTTCGAACGGTTGAAACCACGGTAATGCTTTGATGTCGAGAGTAATCCCCGGATTTGCGTTGTTGAAGAGTCCGGCCAGCCGGGCGATCGCGCCACCGACAAGGATGCCAGGGACGAACGCGTCGGCTTGACGCAGGTGAGGGTCGCCGTACAAGAAGGACATGAGGACGCTTCCGAAAATGACGCCCCAATAGCCGCCGAATGAACCGAAGGGAAACTCTGCGCGGCTTGGCGGCATTGCCGACCCGACAGCGTCCCCCACGCCGATAAGGCCATAGAGCCACGACCCCACAATGCCGACCATCGAAACCACGGCAAGGACAGCAATTGCCCTTGAGTGTTTGGAAAGCACCGAAGGATAGAGGCGCTGATACGAAAGCCGGAGGAAGAACGCGAAGGCGGCCGCGAGGAACACGAGGTTCACGGAAATGACTATGGCGCCTATTCGCAGGTTCACTTTCCTTCGCTCCATAAAGCTCAGGCGCTACCACGCCGGCAGCGCCTGAAAGGCCTTCTTCACTAAGCTTTTTGTTGCTTAAGCTTGTTTTTGCCGCCTTCTCCGTACGCCGGCGAACACCGCCGACAACAGCAGAAGCGTGGCCGCGACCGACAACCATTGACCGCGCGAACCGTCAGCGCCAACGTCCACCGACATCACCCTGCCCAGTTGGACTTCAATCGCCTGGCCAAGCTGGAACACGCCGCTGTGGTTCACTTCAATTTGGATGTAGACCTGGCCGCCTTCTTCAACGACGACCCTGCTGTCCGGCACTATCCAGCCTATCGCATTCTCGCCGAGATACCAGCCGCGATGACGCTCGGATTCACTGAAGTAGTAAATGTCGAGGTCATCGGGGGCCTTGCCTTCGGGCACAGGTATCAGAACGACTACTGGCTCTTCAAAGACACCCATTGGACCAACTCGATATACCGGTGACGCCTTGCCTGCAAGGATTTCTGGCAGTGGCTCAACGGTCTCATCTTCTATCAGATACGGCTCTTCAGCCCAATCACCGGAATTCTTGTCCACATCGACTAGGAATTCTTCTGTTACGGGGTCCAGTTCTTCCCCATCCACGTTCAAAGCGCCAACCGTCACAAGCAGCGACTGTACAGTCACCATCGGTTCGGTTGCCTTCACAATGACCCAGCCGTCCGTTCCATCATCCGGAGCTACGGGCCTCCAAAGAGCTTCCACGCCAATTTCAATGCCGTCCGCTTCGGCAGTAGACCATACTGAAGCTGCGTCGATGGCCAAGTCCGAAGAAAGGCGAATAGCCAAGAAATCCCATGGGGACAACTGAGACTTTGGAGCACCCTCAATGCTCAGTGGCAATACTTCCTCTGCCACCTTTGTTTCAAGGGTCTTCATACCAGACCACGACCCGTCGTTGTCGCCATTGTCATCAGACTTTGTTGTAAAGGACCAGGATTCTGACCAATCACTCCATAAGCCGCGGTTGTCCTTGTACTGCACCCGCCAGTAATACCGTGTCGAATGGCTCAACTCACCTGAGGGTACCGTTTCGCTTGTCTTGTTCGAGTCCGAATCCACGTAAGACCACGCCGGACTTGAGAAGTCCGAGTTGTTGTCCGCCTGCCAGCGACTTGAGGCGTGCGTGTCGCCCGAGTCCGGGTCAGAGAATGACGACGCGCTCAATGTCGGCGTCAGGTTGACCCCTGTCGCCCCGTTCGCCGGAGTCGACAGCAACGGCGTGTTTGGTTGGCTATTGGTTTCATCAGGGCCTTTGGATACTGTAAGGTTGATCGACGTGTCCTGAGCCACTGAGGAGCCTGCGGACGGATTCTGGCTAAGCACCTGACCCACTGGTGCAGCATTGAATTGCTGCGTTACCGAGCCGACAGTCAGGCCCGCATCCCTTAGCGCCGATTCTGCCGCAGTATGTTGCATACCCACGACGTTCGGAACCGTCACCAACTCAGAACCTTTGGACACCGTAAGACTAACCGGACCACCTGGTGGCACCGAAGCACCCGCTGCCGGGTCTTGGCTGAGCACTTCACCTACCGGCGCGGTGTTGAATACCTCTGTTACCGTACCCACGCTGAGACCCGCATTGGTAATGGCCGTTTGCGCAGCCG
>Ga0272441_10001441_pt1 | contig 50760 bp, 44 predicted proteins | sample SSMProp6N_FD_193582 | JGI IMG/M metagenome (GOLD analysis project Ga0272441, IMG submission 193582) | Marine sediment archaeal communities from Little Sippewissett salt marsh, Falmouth, MA, United States - SSM-Prop-6N | ecosystem: Environmental > Aquatic > Marine > Wetlands > Sediment ... | reverse complement strand
GGCCTTCCTATCTGCTCCTGGGCAGTCATCGGAACAAGGGACAAAAGAAAAATCCCAAGCAGGCCAAGTCTAAGGCCCGAAAGGGAAGGAATCTCAAAGTTTTGCATAGTGTTTGGTTGAGTAAATAGGTGGTAGCGGTTATCTGTTTAGAAAAATACGAAAAACTCCTGAATAATAGGGCAATGGGCAAGTGCGATAAAAAACTTCTTTTTTGTAAGTTTGAGTTTGACTAAAAAATTGCAATGAATAAACAGCATACCTATTGCTCCGAAAACAAGGAGCGCTTCCTCAATGAGCTCATTGAATTATTGAAAATGCCGTCCGTGAGTGCAGACTCTGCCTTCTCTCAGGATGTTCTGGATACGGCGGAAGCCGTATCGGGCTATTTGCAGGCCGCCGGTTGTGATGGCGTTGAAATCTGCGAGACACGGGGCTATCCTATAGTATACGGGGAAAAGTTTATCGATCCAAATCTCCCTACCATTCTGGTGTATGGCCATTATGATGTGCAACCGCCCGATCCGGTGGAACTCTGGAATTCTCCCCCTTTTGAACCGGTCATCCAGAAAACGGCCCTCCACCCGGAGGGTGCCATTTTTGCCCGGGGTGCCAGCGATGATAAGGGCCAGATGTTTATGCACATCAAGGCCCTGGAGTGTATGCTGCGCACGGACACCCTTCCCTGCAACGTAAAATTTATGATCGAAGGGGAAGAGGAAGTGGGCAGTTCCAGCCTGGAGGCATTCCTGCTGGAAAACCGTGAGAAACTCGCGAACGACATCATCCTGATCTCCGATACGGGCATCATCGCCAATGACGTACCCTCTGTGACCACAGGCCTCAGGGGGCTTTGTTATATGGAGGTTACCGTTACAGGCCCGAACCGCGATCTGCACTCCGGGCTCTACGGGGGGGCTGTGGCGAACCCCATCAATATCCTGGCGGAGATGATCGCATCCCTCCACGATGAGAACAACCGGGTGACTGTTCCCGGGTTTTACGATACTGTGGACGAACTAAGCCCGGAGGAACGCCGACTGATGGCCGAAGCGCCCTTTGATCTGGAAGCCTATAAAAATGCCCTGAATATCGATGCAGTGTATGGAGAAGCCGGGTACGTAACCAACGAGCGGAATTCCATCCGACCCACCCTGGATGTCAATGGAATCTGGGGCGGCTATATCGGGGAAGGTGCAAAAACTGTTATCCCAAGCGAGGCCCATGCTAAAATTTCCATGCGCCTTGTACCCCATCAGGACTGGAATGACATATCCCGCCTTTTTTCGGATCACTTTAAAAGTCTCGCCCCGGATGGGGTGAAAGTAGAAGTACGGGCACACCACGGAGGGCAGGCCTATGTCATGCCCATCGACCATATCGGGTACCAGGCCGCCAGCAAGGCCTATGAAACCACTTTTGGAAAACCTGCGATACCACACCGGGGCGGAGGCAGTATCCCTATAGTCCCCCTGTTTGAAAATGTACTGGGGACCAAAACGGTCCTGATGGGCTTTGGACTGGACAGCGATGCCATTCACTCCCCCAACGAACATTTCGGGATATGGAATTTTCGCAAAGGGATTGAAACCATCCCGTATTTCTACCAGTACTACACAGAGTTTTGGAAGGATTCCCAGGCCTGAAGCCCGGGGCAAATTCTCATCTGAATTGATTTCCTCGATTTTTCCGTAACAAAAAGGGGAAGGTTGCGTTCTAATAGGTAGATCAAAAAACGAACACTTATATGATACGCAATTTCTTTGTGCTCTGTTCCGGTGCGGACAGGGCCCTGCTCGACACATGCTCGGAAGGGGAGCAAAATAAATACGCCGGTATAGGAGCCACCGTATTTTTTACAGCCCTTATGGCTTTTATAGCGGCCTCTTACGCCCTTTACACCGTCTTCGATTCTGTATATCTGGCCATCCCATTTGGCTTGGTCTGGGGACTACTGATTTTTAACCTCGACCGCTTTATCGTCTCCACGATCCGCAAACGGGATAGTTTCTGGAAGGAAATGGTACAGGCAAGCCCCAGGATCCTGCTGGCTGTCATCATTGCCGTGGTGATTTCAAAACCCCTTGAACTAAAGATCTTTGAAAAGGAAATCAACCAGGTCCTCCTGGAGGAGAAGAACCAGATGACCCTGGACAACCAACAACAACTCGCCCTTCAGTTTACCCCGACCATTGAGCAGAAGAAAGCCGAAATTGCCGGGCTCAAGCAGGAAATACGCCTGAAAGAGGCCGCCACAGATACGCTGTACGAAACCTATATCGCTGAAGCCGAAGGCCGCAAGGGGACTTTACTGCTAGGCAAAGGCCCGGTCTACGCCGAGAAGCGCGAAAAACACGATGCTTCCCTTGCGGAACTTAAAGCTTTGCGGGAAGAAAATACGCAGCGCATCTCCGGGATTGAAGCGGAAATAGAAGCCCTGGAGGCGGGGTATTCCGATGCGGTTTCATCCTCCCAACCTGTAATAGACGGCTTTGACGGATTAATGGCACGAATCGATGCCCTGGGAAAACTCCCCTGGTTCCCCTCCTTTTTTATCTTCCTTCTTTTCCTGGCTATTGAAACCGCCCCCATCCTGGTCAAGCTGATGACACCCAAAGGCCCATATGACTTCAAACTGGAAGATGAGGAAACCACCGTGGCCTCATGGGTCGCCCAAAAGGTGGATCAGCGCAAAAAACTCCTGGAAACTGACCGGGCCTTAAATGAAAAAGTTTATGGGGAAATCAGGGAAGAAGAGGCCGTATTTGCTTACAAAAAACAAAAAGCCGAGGAGTTGATGCGGTTGCAGGCAGACCGTTTTCAGCAAATGCAGGTCAAGGGGATGTAGGTACGCGCCTTCAACTTCCCATCGGGCGCACCTTATCGAATCCCAAGGTACCCTCCAATGGAAGGCAGGAAACGTTCAGTAGCTTTCCTGCATGGATTCCTTTTTATGCCTTCTGCTGAGGTGCTTCGTCTTCCACGACTCCGAGTTTGCGCAGTAAAAACGACGCATTCATATTGGAACAGACCCCTGGTTTCAGGCGGTAATCAAAATACAAAGCACCTTCCCGAATCTGCGCATCAAAAAAGAAATTCTGTGCTTCGGGTATGCGATCGGCGACTTCACAAAGGCTTAAATCGTGGGTGGCGATCAGGCCCGTCGCCTGCAGTTTGATCAGACGTTCCAAAAACTCCTGTGAGCCCTGGGCCTTATCCTTGCTGTTGGTCCCTTTTAGGATTTCATCGAGTATCACAAAATAGGGTTGCCGCTGCAGGTGGTCTACAATAGTCTTCAGTCGTTTGAGTTCGGCAAAGAAATACGACTCATGGCGGGTAAGCGAATCAGAAGTGCGCATACTGGTGATCAGTGGAACAGGGGTATAGCTCATACGCGTCGCGCGCACCGGGAGGCCCATATTGGCCATGACAATACTCAATCCTACGGCCCTGAGAAAGGTACTCTTGCCAGCCATATTGGCCCCAGTAATGACCATAAAGTTTCCGCGCTCCACCTCAAAATCATTTGTCACCGGGGTTTCAAACAGCAGCGGATGCGCCAGCCCCTTTGTCTTAACAGACCCCTTTGCGCCGTCCTGGATTTCAGGATAGGTATAGTCGGGGTGGTTAAACCCAAAATTCGCCAGGCTGTTGTAGGCATCAAAATGGGCCAGGGCCTCAAACCAGCCGCCTACGGCACTGCCATAACTACCGATCCATTCTTCCACGGCCCAGGCCTGGCGGAGGTCCCATAAAAAGAATGCATTTCCGAAAAGTGCGATAATCAGGTTGTTTCGCTGATCCAGGGCCCCGATAACCCGGTTGAATTTTTGCAATAGCTCAGAAACAGGCGGCCCCGCACCTACCAGAGCCTTCCGGGCATCAATGAGTGCTTCGGCCTGGAAATTCACTCCTTCAATCTGGCGCACCAGCCGGCCGTACTGACTAAAGGTGTCCTGCATCTTACCCGTGTCCTGTGCCAGTGACCCGGTTCTCTTGACAAAGGGCAAACTGATTAAGATCCCGGTAAAAAAGACCCCAATAAGCACCCCAAGGGGCAGGAGCTGCAGCACAAAGAGCACTCCTATACTTACGGAGAATATGGAAAAAGCCGTAGGCAGAAACCGGGTCCAGGAAGGTATTTTTCGGGTATATCCAGAGAACCAGGTGGTCAGGACCTCAGGGGAGAAAGGGGTTTGGATCATACGGGCGGTGGCAGTATAGTTTTGTCGCCAATCCACCCGGGGGGCGAGTTCCTGAATCGCTTCCTGTTTGCTCCCGATTTCCATAAAATCATTAGAAGACAACCATCGGGCCAGGAGCGCACCTCCTGCAGGCAGACCGGTTCGATTCAAGTATTGGTAAAAAGAATCCGGACCCAACAAATCGAGGTCGTCCTGATAGGGGTGTCCGGGTTCCAGAAACCCCGACCCATCCTCCAGGGTGCTATATGACCCTTGTAAGACCTCAGTTTCGATCTGATTCACCGTGATGAGTTCCTTCAGGCGGGCCGCTTCGTATTTCAAATCCTGATGGCGGGAAACGAGGTAAGCAAAAAGTCCCAAGAGAACCACTGCCCCGATCCCGTAGAGCATTTGTCCGTTCAGGGCGAGGTAAATAAATAGCCCCATAGCCGCAAAGACCAGTAGACGGATCCCTGAAGAAAGTCGTAACCGCCTTTTTTGTTGCCGGGCTGCCCCGGTGTAGGCAACTGTATTTTTTTCGTAAAGCTCAGCGGGTTGTATCATTCTAAATTTTCAAGGGCCTGCCTGGTTTTTTTGGGCAATCCGTCCACAATAAGGGTATAGGAATGGTCGATGAGTTCCCGGATCAGTTGTTCCGGGACCTGCTGCAAGTATATCGTGTTCCAGTTGTCCTTGCTCATGTGATATCCGGGAATTATGTACCCGTCATAGGCCTCACGAAGTGCTATGGCACGCTCGGGATCGCATTTTAAGTTGACCTGTGGCGGCAGCCGATCCAGGGCCGTAAGGGCAAACATTTTATTCATCACCTTAAAGACCAGGACGTCTGCACCAAAGGGAAACCCCTCGGTAACCCCTTTTTTTGCGATACAATATTCTCTGAAGGCTTCTATATGCAAGGCAGCAGTCTTTTCGTTTCAGGGATTCAGGCCCTGGGCATCGTAGACCTGAAAGCGTTTTAACAAATGAGAGGTCTTCTCAATAAACGAGAGGTGGGCGGGTTCGGTCTGATAGGCCTGCTGCGCCTCTGCCGACTCAAAGGTGACGATCATCGCATAGGTAAAGGAGTCGTCCACCACCTCCCGGCTCGCTTTTGGCGGGGTTCCCAAAAAATTGGTCTGGGTGTATTTCGAATCTTTAAAAAGAGTTCGAAGATTGGTTTCAAAATATTCGCGTTCCCGGGGATTATCCGGGTTGTTCAACCAAAAGTATACAACGTGGGTAAAGGCCGGGTCAAATCCCCGACTGTCTTTGGAGGCCTGGGCGTAAACAGTCTCAGCAGTCAGACTGAAAAGCATCAGGATTGTAATCAAAAATTTCATCAATACGTATTATTTATATTATTCTGTAGCCTTTGGGGCAGCTTCCTTAAGGGCGGAATTCAAGAGCACTTCTACAGGGCCATCCAGTTTCAGGGCTTCGTAATCGAGTTTCCACCCCAGGGTTTCCACGATTTTTTCCATCAGCAATACGGCTTCAAGCATTTCGTGATTGGCAGTTTCCATGAGTCCGCTTTCGGGAATTTTCTCCCGGATACGTGCCTTGGCTTCTTTGTTCATACTGGTCATATCATCCGGTGTAAAGGCATTGAATAAGTCATTTCGGATGTCGTAAAATTCCAGTTCGGGTTCTATGGACAGGATTTCGGGAGGTGGAAAATTACCCAGAATTATCGTTTTATGCTCCGGGTCTGCAGTCACCTTTAACTTTTTAAAATCGTACCCAATGTGGGCTTTGGCGTTAATGACAATCAGCGCCTTTTTTTTGCTGCCAAAAAGGTTCATAAAGTGGCCCTTGCGATTCTCATACCTGTAGATTTCAGCAAAATCTCCTTCCACAGAAACCAGTTTACATACAGATCGCACCTTCTCGAGCAAAATACTCGACTGTTGGGTGGTAAGTTCTTTTTGCTTTTTCTGATTTAATAAAGAGTAACCCCAGTACATGAGCAGTGCGCCAATAATAAGTCCCAGTGCCAATTCAGCCATTGCGTGTTCAGTGTTTATTCCAAAGGTCCTGCTTTTCCGGAAGACCCTAACCGGTATTCATCAATCTTCCTCCGGACCTGTCACAACCTCCATCGGGAAGAGGATGGGGCGGCTCGGGCTCGCATCGTTCTCGAAAGCGGCCAGTTGTATGTTTAAAAGATACGTCCCGTCCGCGACCTCCGGGGGGGCATAAATCAATTCGGTAATTGTCGCCCGGGGCCTTGGATCCTCAGGCAGCCCCCAAAATGCCTTATGTGCAGCAAGCCTGCCGCTATCTTCCTCCCGGTCCACGGAAGGCAGGTCCAAGAGCAGGTGGAGTACCCCTTTTTGGCGAAGCCAGGACGCCACCCGGGCTTCGAGATAGGGCGGATTCGTACCGGAATACTGTTTGGATTTCTTGGATTCCGGGTTCGGCAAGGTTCTCAGGATAACCGCTTCAGGCAGGGGTTCTTTCAAGACCGACTGCACTTGTGCAAGCGTTATCAACCGGTCCCCGTCCTGCTGCTCCGGGCTAAGGCTTACCAGGGCGGCGACCACCCAGGGGGCCGGGGGATGTTCCAGAACCGACTCGGCCCTGGCGGTAATATGGCCCAGGCATTCCGTATGGGTTCCGTGTGCGTGGGGGTTAAAGGAGACATCCTTAAAATTAACAGGGGCCCCGGCCTCAACGCTCCCGGTGAAACTCCCATCCCTGTGGGGTTCAATCCGTGAAAAATCGACCCCCCAACACCGAACACCGCGGTTATCGCCACGCACGGGAATCGAAATATCCACTCCTTTGGAAAGGTCTGTTTCCCAGGAGGTTTTCCCAAACGTAAACTGTGCCTTCATATCAGTACCCGCTGCGTTTTCACTTCAAATTAATCATAAATAAATCACTTGCAATCCCATCCGCTAAAAATTTACCTTTCCCCGAAGTGTAAAGGGTCCCTGAATCGAGGAACAAAAACTGATCCCGAAGATAGGGGGCAGCCTGTTGGAGGAGATACGCCTTGTACACTTCCCCGAATTCCTCTTCTATCTTTTTGAGAGAAATGCCCCACCGGCTTCTCAGGCCTGTCATTACGGCCTCGTTATAGCGATCCCGGGGGGTGAGTATCTCAAATTCTGCCTGGATTTCGCCCTTGTCCAAAGCCCGGATATAAAGGATATTGTTAGAGGGGTTCCACCATCTTTTTTCTCCATCAAAAGAGTGGGCTGCCGGGCCGATACCCAAATACCTTTCCCCCTGCCAGTACGCTGAATTATTCCGGGAATAAAACCCGGGCCTGGCAAAATTTGAGATCTCGTAGTGATCGTATCCCACACCCGTCAGGGATTGAACCAGATATTCAAATTGCTCCTGTGCCTCCCCTTCATCCACATCGGCTGACTGGCCTTTGGCGATAAAAGAAGAAAGGGCCGTCCGGGGCTCCACTGTCAGGGCATAGGCTGAAATATGCGGGGGTTTAAATTGCAGTGCCTGCTCCAGGTTATCCACCCAAAGTTCCATGTTACTGCCGGGGATACCGTAAATCAGGTCCAGGGAATAATTTGGAAAAAGACGGGCTGTGGCCTCAAGGGACTCAAGGGCCTCGGTGGGGGTATGTGCCCGATTCATCCATTGGAGTTCCCCTGCATCAAAAGATTGTATGCCCACACTCAACCGATTTACCGAAGACCCGGCGAGCTCCCTTATTTTGTCTGCCTTAAGGTCATCCGGGTTGGCTTCCAGCGTTATTTCGGCTGCGGGGTCCAGGTTGAACAATTGTGCCGCCTGGGTAATAAAAGCTTCGATTTCCGATACAGAGAGAATCGAAGGAGTCCCCCCTCCAAAATACAGGGTGTTTATCGGGCCCTGCCATCCCTGTTCGGCAAAATACCGGAGCTCCTTTTTCATCGCCTGGAGTACGGCCGATTTGTGCTTCAGGGATGTGGAAAAATGAAAATTGCAATAATGGCATGCTTGTTTGCAAAAAGGGATGTGGAAATAAATGCCGCTCATGAGCCTTTTGAAAAATCAGGGAGTACGGAATCCGGCTAGTGTACTTTCCGGAAACGAAACCCCTCTGTTTTTAAGAAGGGTAAAAATAAGCATTTTGGCAGGATTGATCCGGCGTACTGAGCGGTGCTCCAACATATTATTGCAGGGCTGAAAGAGGAGGTGTGTAATCTCTAAGGCCCCTGTTGAGATTACTTTTTGATCCGACCCCCATTTTGTTTGACAAAAGCGTCCCACCCGGTATAGGCCTTACCGCCCGTTACATTACCCTTGTTGTAGAAATGGCAAACGGCAGCGGCAAGGCCGTCGGTGCAGTCGAGGTTTTTGGGGAGGGTACGAAGTCCCAGTGTGGTTTGCAGCATTCGGGCCACCTGTTCCTTGCTGGCATTCCCATTCCCCGTAATCGACATTTTGATTTTTTTGGGCAGGTATTCGGTGATGGGGATCTGCCTCGAAAGCCCTGCCGCCATGGCCACTCCCTGGGCACGACCTAGTTTGAGCATGGATTGCACATTTTTTCCGAAAAACGGAGCCTCTATGGCAATTTCATCCGGATGGTGGGTATCGATCAGTTCCAGCGTCCTGTCGAAGATGAGTTTCAACTTGGTAAAGTGGTCCTTGTATTTACTTAAGACAAGCTCGTTCATTTGAATAAATTCCATTTCCTTTCCACGTACGCGGATGACGCCAAAACCCATAATTGTCGTACCGGGGTCAATGCCCAGGATAATAAGCTCAGAAGGTACAATTTTAGTCATCGGTATTAAGTACAAGGGGGATTCGAAAGCGCGAACTCACCGGGATACCACGCTTCAGGGCGGGTTCTAACCGCGGCAGGCTCCGGAGGCTTCTCGAAACAATGCGTTCAAATTCAGGGTTTTCTTGGCTGAATGCAGCGTTTTTATCCATGGAAACCACAAAGATTTTCCCCTGGGGGTCTACCATAAAGTCCACATACAGGGTGTCGGCAAGCCGCCGATCGGATTGAAACTCAAAATCCTGCAGGGACATCGAGAGATGCATGACCAAATTTTGCTCAAAACAGGTCTGTTGTTCGGGTTTGGACGCCGTTTCTTCACAGGCATCAAAGAGCGGGTACTGATCCACCTCATTCCAGTCAATAGCACTTAACTCTTCCTCTACCAATTGCCGCGTCTTCGTTTCCGTAGAAGCGAACCACTCACATGAAGTGAGACAGAGTCCCAAAAGGATCCAATAAAAACCGGCCGGAAGCTTCATACTACTGCTGTGCGGCCGGAAATTACGATTTTTTTCAGGGAATTCGGAGGGGAATGTATATACGTGGGGCCGTTCCGGATGCAATAATCCACTTTAAAGGTAATGGGTGTGGCGTGAGGTACTGACACCGCTTGACCTCCATGCTTCCCTGCACCTGGAGTTAGCGTTCAATAATTCGCAGGGCTTCCGCTTCTAATATGGGGTCGGGAGCTTTTGGCTGAATATCGAAATTCTCCGGGATGTGTAACTTTAGGCACTTCAGTGCTACTAACAGGCAATACAACCCTATGGATATCCTGCTACTGGTTCTCGGTTTTTTCTGTATGATCCTCGGTATTTTGGGGAGCTTTCTACCGGTTGTTCCGGGGCCTCCCATCAGCTGGCTGGGGCTTCTGCTACTTATCCTGGCCCCGGTAATACCAAATGACTGGTGGCTGATCGTCATTACGGGAATTGTCGCTTTGGTTGTAGTGGGTCTGGATTATTGGATCCCTGTCGCCGGAACCCGTAAATTCGGGGGCAGCCGTGCGGGAATGATCGGTACCACGGTTGGTCTGCTGATCTCTATAATTTTCCCGATTTTGGGCCTGGCCGGAATCGTGATCTGGCCTTTTATAGGGGCCGTGGTGGGAGAACTCATCAACAAAACCAGCCATAAACAAGCCATGAAGGCCGCCTTTGGATCCTTTATCGGCTTTCTGACCGGAACCTTTCTGAAATTCGTAGTTACCGTGATATTCCTGGGTATTTTTTTAATGAGGGCCTGGAATTACCGTACGGATTTCTTTCCTTTTTTAAATGGGTAAACCTATGGTCCTCCCCGCCTTAAACTTTCTCAAGCCCTGAACACCACCGGCCTTCTTTGGGAATCATTGTGGAGGGTGGAGCCCTGCTGATGAGTCCCATCCTGGGAACCCATCCCGAAGTCTGTACGAGAATCGTTTTCGACCTCCACCTCCTCTTGCCAGATGGCCTGAAAGCCTTATCGGTTAAAGATGGGTTCTGTTCCGATTTAAGTTCTTAAATTCATCTTACCATAATGATATTCTATGGATAAAAAAGATTCGGTATTCGCATACGGAGAGGATCACCTCACCCCGGGAAAAGCGCTGCAGATTGCCCGCGGAACACTCAGGGGCATCCTTACAGAACCCGTACGCAAAAAAGTTCGGGCCAGTGCTCAGATCGTGGCAAAGATCGTGGAGAAGGGAGCCCCCGTGTACGGTATCAACACGGGCTTTGGCCCACTTTGTACTACCCGGATTTCCGCCAAAGACACCGAAACCCTGCAGGTCAACATTCTGAAAAGCCACAGCGTGGGCGTAGGCCGGTCCATAGATCCGGAGATTGCCCGACTCATGCTTATTTTAAAACTTCACGCCCTTGCAAAAGGGTATTCAGGAATACAGGAAGCCACCCTGGAGCGCATCCTCTGGCATATCGAAAACGAAATCACCCCAAGGGTTCCGTCTCAGGGATCTGTCGGTGCCTCGGGGGATTTAGCCCCTTTGTCCCATCTGTTCCTGCCACTGATTGGCCTGGGCGAAGTACACTATAAAGGCAAGCGACTTCCCGCCGGCGCCGTCCTGGAAGAATACGGGGTATCGGGGATTTCGCTCGGGCCCAAAGAAGGGTTGGCGCTGATCAACGGGACCCAATTTATAGCGGCCCACGCCGTGATGGTGCTGGAAAAAATGCACGCCTGCATGTCCCAGGCCGATATTATCGGGGCTATGATGATCGAAGGCCTGCAGGGATCCGTCCGGCCTTTTCACAAAAAATTACACGAAGTGCGCCCTTTTAAGGGAAATCTGCATGTCGCGGAGCGGATCCGCCGCCTTTTAAAAGGATCTGAAATCCTGGAAGACCACGTGGATTGTGAACGGGTGCAGGATCCATATTCCCTAAGATGTATCCCACAGGTTCACGGGGCTTCACGCAATGCCTGGCTGCACTTAAAGGAATTACTCGATGTTGAACTCAATGCCATTACGGACAACCCCGTCATTTTCGGGGCAGAGCTGGCCATCAGCGGGGGAAATTTTCACGGACAACCCCTGGCTATGGCCCTGGATTACGCCTGTATTGCCGCCTCGGAAATTGGAAATATTTCAGACCGCCGAATCTACCTGGCCCTGGAGGGCAACAATACAAACTTGCCGCAACTGCTTATGAAAGATACCGGTCTGAATTCCGGTTATATGATCCTTCAGTACACCTCAGCGGCACTGGCCAGTGAAAACAAAAGCCTTTGCCATCCTGCAAGTTCGGACAGCATCCCGACCTCTATGGGACAGGAAGACCATGTTAGTATGGGATCTATCAGTGGTCGAAAGGCATTGAGGGTCATTAAGAATGTCGAGAAAATACTGGCCATTGAACTGCTTACGGCTGCCCAGGCCTTTGAATTCAGAAAGCCGCTTAAATCCGGGTGGTTTCTTGAACAGGTACACGAGTTGGTCCGTACCCGTGTTTCTTTTGCCACGGAAGACAGGGTTTTTGCTACCGACATCGAAGAAGGGATCAAACTCATCCGGGCTAAAGCCCTGATACGCCTTTTGGATTCCTTTTCCGAGAAACAAAAAGTATCTTTAAGAACACCCCTGTACGACGTTTTTGAAACCTTCTGACCCATGACAATACCCCTAGATCCTAATGCCAAAGCCAGGCTCATCGGGCCGTTTGCACAACTGGTCACCCTGGAAGATTTACCCCTGAAAGGAAGCCTGGAAGATCAGCAGCTCGTCCTGCGGAAAACGGCGGGAATCCGGGTCAAAGGTTCTGAAGTTGTGGAAATCGGCCCCTTTGAGCGGATGGCCCGGGAGGCCGGCAGGGATAAAATTGAGATCGCAGAACTTCCCTCGGGAAGTGTGGGGGTACCCGGGTTTATCGATGCCCATACGCATAGTTGTTTTGCCGGCACACGGGCGAGGGACTACGCCCTTAGAAACAGCGGCTCGAGTTATCTGGAAATCGCCAAGGCCGGAGGGGGTATTTGGGACAGTGTGCAGCAAACCCGCAAGGCGTCCCCGGACGAACTCGAAGCCCTGCTCCTAAAACGTATCCGCCGTTTTTTAAGTTCGGGGATCACGACCCTGGAAGTTAAAAGCGGGTACGGCCTAAGTGTTTCAGAGGAACTCAAAATGCTCCGGGTTATCCGTTCCGCATCTGAAAAAACCGAAATGGACCTGGTCAGCACCTGCCTGGCGGCCCATACCTGTCCAAAAGACTTCCAGGGCAGTGCCATAGAGTATCTGCAGCTCCTGGAAGCGGAGCTGTTACCTGTCCTTGTAAAAGAAAGGCTCACCTCCCGCCTGGATGCTTTTGTGGAACAAAGTGCTTTTACACCCGACGAGATTCTGCCTTATTTAAAGAAGGGGAAAAGCATGGGGTTCGACCTCACCCTCCACGCGGACCAATTTACGACCGGTGGTAGTGCTGTGGCCATTACTTGTGGGGCTCTGAGCGCCGACCACCTGGAAGCCAGCGGACCTGCAGAAATCCAGGCCCTGGCCAAAAGCGAAGTAATCGCCACCGCCCTGCCCGGGGCGAGTCTGGGATTGGGATGCGGTTTTACCCCTTCCCGTGCACTATTGGATGCAGGGGCCTGCCTGGCCATTGCCAGCGATTACAATCCCGGGTCGGCACCCATGGGTGATTTACTAACCCAGGCAGCCCTTCTCGGTACTTTTGAAAAACTCTCGAATGCCGAAGTACTGGCCGGAATTACTTTCCGGGCCGCAGCAGCTTTGGGACTGCAGGACCGGGGGCGACTCACAAAAGGATATAAGGCCGATGTTGCCGTTTTCCAGACAGGGCATTATAATGAAATCCTCTATCACCAGGGGCAGTTGCGCCCCGTTCAAGTGGTGAAAAATGGCAGGTTCTATCGTGGAAATATCGACTCCGATGGGTTCTGAAGACCATCAAACAGGTTTATTCCTACTGCAAAATGACTGATGCCTAAACCAAATTGACAGAGATGACAACAGATTCCGAAACGAACACTTTTAAAACCCTTATACAGCAAGGAATTCCCCCTGAGCTTCCCCCTGCCCGAAAGCCTGATGCCGGACTCTCCCATGCCCCGGTGCGAAAAGACATCCTCAGCGCGGCTGAAAAAAAACTCGCCCTGCGCAATGCCCTGCGGTATTTTCCCCAGTCCTGGCACAAAACCCTGGCCCCGGAATTTGCCCATGAACTCAAAGCGTATGGACGGATCTATATGTATCGCTTTAAGCCCGACTACCCGATGTACGCGCGCCCGATATCGGCCTATCCGGCCCGGACCCGCGAAGGCGCCGCCATTATGCTGATGATCCAGAATAACCTGGATCCTGCAGTGGCCCAGCATCCTGATGAATTGATCACCTATGGAGGCAACGGGGCGGTTTTTCAGAATTGGGCCCAGTACCTGCTCACCATGAAATACCTGTCGGAACTCTCCGATACCCAGACCCTGCATATGTATTCAGGCCACCCGATGGGCTTGTTCCCTTCCACCAAAGAAGCCCCCCGGGTAGTGGTAACCAATGGGATGATGATTCCGAACTATTCCCAACCCGATGACTGGGAGCGGTTTAATGCCCTGGGCGTTACCCAGTACGGGCAGATGACGGCCGGTTCCTATATGTATATCGGACCCCAGGGGATTGTGCACGGCACGGCCATTACGGTACTCAACGCCTTTCGCAGGGTGCTTCCCAAGGGTGCTCCCATTGCTGGGCGCATCTTTCTAACCGCCGGACTCGGCGGGATGAGCGGAGCGCAACCCAAGGCAGGGAATATCGCCGGCTGCATTACCATATGTGCCGAGGTCAACCCTATGGCCGCCCGTAAACGCTTTGAACAGGGATGGGTAGATGCACTTTTTGACGATATGGACGCTCTGGTCGAACGGACCCGGGCGGCCGTGGAAGGAAAGGAAACGATTTCCCTCGCCTATATCGGGAACGTGGTTCACGTATGGGAACGTTTCGCGGAAGAAGAAATCCACGTGGACCTGGGCAGTGATCAGACCTCGTTGCACAATCCCTGGTCAGGAGGTTACTACCCGGCAGGCCTTACTTTTGAGCAGGCCAATGAGATGATGGCAGACAACCCGGAAGGCTTTCGGGAAAAGGTGCAGGAATCCCTGCGCAGACAGGTACAGGCGATCAACCGGCACACAGCCAGAGGGACCTACTTCTTTGATTACGGCAATGCCTTTCTGCTGGAAGCCTCCAGGGCCGGTGCAGACATTATGGCCGGGGATGGCATACATTTCCGGTATCCCTCCTATGTTCAGGATATTCTGGGACCCTTGTGTTTTGACTATGGCTTTGGCCCCTTCCGATGGGTTTGTGCGTCAGGGAAGGCTGAAGATCTCAAGATCACCGACCGCATTGCCCTTGAAGTCATGAAAGCCCAGTTGGAAAAAGCCCCCGAGAGCATCCGCCTACAATTACAGGATAACATCCTCTGGATTTCTGAGGCGGAAGAAAATAAACTCGTTGTGGGTTCCCAGGCGCGCATTCTGTACGCAGACAGCGAAGGGCGCATTGCCATTGCCTCAGCCTTTAACAAGGCCATTAAAGAAGGGAAACTTTCCGGCCCGGTTATTTTGGGCCGGGATCACCACGATGTAAGCGGGACGGACAGTCCATTCCGGGAGACCAGCAATATTAACGACGGCAGCCGGTTTACGGCCGACATGGCCATACACAATGTTATCGGGGACAGTTTCCGGGGAGCCACCTGGGTATCCATTCACAATGGCGGAGGGGTCGGCTGGGGTGAAGTGATCAACGGCGGTTTCGGCCTTGTCCTGGATGGCAGCCCGGAAGCCGGGCAGCGCCTTAAAAACATGCTTTTCTACGATGTCAACAACGGAATTGCGCGCAGGAGCTGGGCGCGAAATCCCCATGCCATGGAGGCACTTCAACGGGAAATGGACCGTACACCCGAGCTAGCGGTTACGTTGCCGAACCTTGTGGATGACGCCCTTATAAATAACCTGTTTTAAACCACTCCCCTATGCACCCAACCTATAGTCCCCCCGAGCTCGCGATCTGGACGGGTCGTACTTCTACCGACAGGGCCTACCTGCATGAGAACATCCAGCCCCTGCACCTCGGTGCCGCACAAATCAAAGCGGCGACTTCCCTTGAGCCCGTGCTCCTGGGATATGCTGCGGATGAAGGGGTAACCCGTAATTCAGGCCGGGCCGGAGCCGCAGAAGGACCAGAGGCGCTGCGTAAGGTCTTCGGGCGTATGCCTGTCCTGAAAGATGGGGCGCAAACGCTTTGGGATGGCGGAAACTATACTTGCCCCGACGGACAACTGGAAAACACCCAGGAGGGCTTTTCCATGGGTATCACCCGCCTGGTCCGCAATGGGTATTTCCCATTGGGGATTGGAGGGGGACACGATATCGCCTATGCCCACTACAAAGGACTGGCTGCAGGCCTGGCACAGGGCACCCGGTTGGGTATTTTGAATTTGGATGCCCATCTGGACCTGAGAAAACCCGAACCTCTCCCCCATTCGGGAAGTCCTTTTCTGCAGATTGCGGAGCACTGTGCCAATATGGGTACGGATTTTAAATACTGTTGCCTCGGGGCACGCCGGGATGCCAACCCCCAGGAACTCTGGGACCGGGCCAGTGCCCTAAAGGTTACCCTGATCGAACGACCAGGGCTCACCGCCACTACCCTGCCCGGAGTGATCCGAACCCTGCAAGGGTTTCTGGACGGATTGGATGCGCTCTACCTGACCATCGACCTGGATGGTTTTGCTTCTGCCTATGCGCCCGGGGTAAGCGCGCCTTCCCCTATGGGATTCACCCCGGAAATCGTCTTCCCGGTTCTGGACGTACTGGTGGAAAGCAAAAAACTGAGAAGTGTGGATATTGCCGAGTTGAACCCGGCATACGACCGGGACTCCCAGACCGCAGTGTTGGCGGCAGGGCTATTTCACAGGATATTCAGTGACCGTAGACTATTCTAACCAGGAACGATAATACTTGCCGTCATCCAGACCCAGTGCCGCCTGCGTCACTTGCAGTGGCTTAAAGGTATCGACCATAACCGCGAGTTCTTCCGTTCCCTTTTTCCCAATACTGGCTTCGTATGTCCCGGGGTGTGGCCCGTGGGGAATCCCTGCCGGGTGGAGGGAAATATAACCTTTATCGATCCCCTTGCGACTCATAAAATCCCCATCGACGTAATACAGGACCTCATCCGAATCGATATTGGAGTGATTATAAGGGGCCGGAATGGCCTGGGGATGATAATCGTACAACCGGGGGACAAAAGAGCAGACCACAAAAGCACTGGTCTCAAAGGTCTGGTGTACCGGAGGCGGCTGGTGTACCCGCCCGGTAATGGGTTCAAAATCGTGGATGGAGAAGCCGTAAGGATAATTGTAACCATCCCAGCCGACCACATCGAAAGGATGGGTCGCGTAAACCATATGATGCAACTGTCCCTGCTTTTTTACCTTGATCAGGAAGTCTCCCTTTTCATCGTGTGCCTGCAAATTTCGCGGCAATTTAAAATCCCGCTCGCAGAAGGGGGAATGCTCCAGGTGCTGACCAAACCAGTTCCGATACCGCTTGGGTGTGTATAGCGGGTGATAGGATTCCACAACGAGCAGGCGGTTATCCGGCCCGTCAAAATGAATCTGATAGATCATCCCCCGGGGAATCAGCAGGTAGTCCCCGTACTCAAAAGGAATCTCCCCGAGCAGGGTTTTAAGCACGCCGCTACCCTCGTGTACAAAAAGCAATTCATCGGCATCCGCATTCTTATAGAAGTAGTCGGTCTGTGATTCTTTGGGCGCTGCAACCCCCACCGTTACATCCGAATTGAAGAGTAAGACACTGCGACTCTCCAGATAGTCTTCTTTGGGTGGCAATTCCAACCCCTTGAACAGGCGGGAATGCATATTGTGCTCCACCGCCGCCCTGGGCGCTATATCCAGGGTTTTAACAATCTCCTTCACCTGGGTGGGCCTGTGGATGTGATAAAGCAGGCTGGACATTCCGTCAAACCCGATCGTTCCGAAGAGCTGCTCGTAATAGAGGCTGTCATCCTTCTTTCGGAAGGTGGTATGGCGTTTATGGGGTATTTTACCGAGTTTATGGTATAATGGCATAATGAACAAGTCAATTTTTCAATAGCTTAAAATTACGATAAATTGAGACGAATGGAAAATTTGAAACGCTGAAGAATATCAAAAGAAAATTGGGGGTTACCCCCGCCCCCGATTCCAATTTACGTCAATAGCCTGCACAAAAAAAACAGCGGACCATAGAGCCCATACCCAATACGAAACCCTCAACTTCCACCGCTAAAGACACAACCCATAAAAGCAAAAAAAAGCCTCCCTAAACGGAAAGCCTTTCATAGGTGCGACACAATGTCGCAGACCTGATTTCCCTTTCGGGAAATACAACACAACGCTGTAAATATACTAAAGCTTTTCAGAACACCCGTAAGGCGGGGCCAATTTTCAATAAGACTTTTCAAACCCAGGGCACAAAACCAAAGGCCCCTGTATACAGGCCTCCGATTGACAGGTGAGTTGAATCCCGCCTTTGCCAAGGCGGCACTAGACCGCATTTACACCCCATTTTTGGGCTTCTTTTAACAGGCAGTCCGCCGCCTATTCGTTACTTTTAAAATAAAAAATGAAAATTTCTGCTATGACATGGGTGGGTATCACCACCTTTTTCCTCCTTATTCTAACCATTGGTGCTGCCATGGGTTTTGCCTTCAGCTGGATTTTTTACGCTACTGTCCTCGGTCAGGGCCTGGTTATAATTATGGTGTATAAAGTCCTTACGGACGCCTATACTACTTCAAAGACTTTTGAAGATTTCTACGAGGACCGCCCCATTCCAAGAGAAGAACAAGTCCGGAATACTCAGGGCTGAACGGGTGGCAGGACCAGCATGGGAATGTCCGTGTGAAAAGCGACTTTTTTGACTACAGGCTCCCGAAGCCACTCATCGACCAGGTGGTGGTCGTTGCGAATCATGATCAGTAAACCTATGGAGGCCTCCAGGAGATAGTCTTCGATGACCTCGGATTTACTCGCCATGGGCGTACGCCATTTCATCCGGGGATTTGCCCTTTCCAGTTCCAGAAAGAGTTGGTGCTTATGCAGCTCCTGAAAACCGGTTAACCCTTCCGGGCCGCCGATATGCATAACTTCAAGGGAAGCCTTAAGACGCGTCTGAAACTCCAGTATAACCTCGATCTGGGTGGCAGAATAGGGCGTTCCAAAATCGGTGACCAGACCTATCTTTACTCCTTTTTTAAATCGGGTTTCATTGGGGATCACAAGCACAGGACAGTCCGAGGCGGCCCTGAGGATACGAACCGTATTGCTGCCCAGAAAAACTTCTTTGATACCCGATGCCCCGGTAGTTCCCGAGACAATCATGTCTATCGGGTATACAGATAACTGCTCTTTCACTTCTTCAGTCAGCAGGTTGAATGAAGATACGGTGTGAAACTCATGTCCTGAATTGGGATTCTTCGCTTGCAAACCTTCAACGAGGTTTTTCAAACCTTTTTCGGAGATGACCTGCATGGCATCTTCTTCCTGATTGCCCCCGTGGGTCAGGGCCATGACCCGACTATGCACAAAATCGGGCGTATAGGTGTTCAGGAAATGGAACACACATGGTTCTCCTTTAAAATACGAAAGGGCGTAATCTACTGCACTTTGTGCAGTCCCCGAAAAATCTGTCGGTATAAGAATGTGATGCATACCCAATGGGATCTATTTGGGTAAAGGTAGTATCCGAAGCAGGTCGAAAGTATGATATCCATCATCTTTTCAAAAAAAAATTGAGATGCTATCTCTAAGTATTACAGGGGATTACGAGCTAAAAACCATCGGCAAGGTCCTGAAGCTTGCGGGCTTCAAGGATCGCCATCCGCTTCCCTGAGGTTTTTATCAAGCCCTGTTTTTTAAACTCCGAGAGGATCCGGATACAGGATTCTGTGGCAGTACCGACGACGTTTGCGATATCTTCCCTGGAAAGCACGAGGGCGAGATATCCCTCCTTATCTTCTCCAAAGTTGTTCATCATGTAAAGCAAAGCCTCGGCGATGCGCTCCTTGACAGTTTTCTGTGACATATTCACAATCACATCGTCCGCTTCCCTCAGATCGTGGGCCATATGGCGAAGGACTTCATAGGTAAAGTCGGGATTCTTGTGCAATGTACTGACTATGGCTTCTTTGGGGATAAAACACATTTCCATATCACTGACCGCAGTGGCACTCAGGTTCGAATTTTCTTCGGCTACGACAGATCTCTGACCCAAAACTTCTCCTTTGGAAGCGAGTTTAACAATCTGGTCCTTGCCATTCGGGCTCAGTTTGGCCAATTTGGAAACACCACCGCGAACACAGTAAACACCATTGAGTTTTTCTCCTTCTTCAAATATGGTCTCCCCTTTTTTAATCTTACGGGATATTTTAGAGTCGGAAACGGCTTTCAGTTCTTCCTTACTCATTGCCCTTAAAGCATTGAATTTGCGAACAATACAGTTCTCACATCGCTCCTCCATAGGAATTGTCGGATTTCTCAAATAAAAGTAGCTATTTTTTAAGGACTTTAAAAGCTGACAAGTGTCATCTTTTTGCCTTTAACATTCCCCAACCTTTGCCGGAACCTCAGCTTTTTATAATTTCAATGCTGCAAACCATTTCAATGCCCCATACGAATTGCTTTCATTGCGGACTTCCTTGTGAAACTGAAGAGGTACATTTCGACGAAAAATCTTTTTGTTGCCATGGCTGCAAAACCGTCTACACTATTTTCAGGGATAACGATCTGAGTTATTACTATGAATTAGAAGGCGGGGCGGGGAAAACGCCTGAACTTAACCAGGGAAAGTTTGACTACCTGGACGACCCCCTGATCGCCGAACGCCTGCTTGAGTTCCAGGATGACTCACACCATATCATCAGCCTGAGTATTCCTCACATCCACTGCAGTTCCTGTATCTGGGTGTTGGAAAATCTGAACCGGCTCAATCCCGGGGTCTACAGCAGCCAGGTGGATTTCCCGCGAAAAGAGGCGCGTATCCATTTTAATTCCGGTCAGATCAGCCTGAGAGAACTGGTGAGTTTGCTCAGTGCGATTGGGTATGAACCCTCTATTACCCTGGAGCACTACGAGGGGGGTGCCAAAAAAGTTGACCGTAAACTGATTTACCAGCTGGGCATTGCGGGCTTTGCTTTTGGGAATATCATGTTCCTTTCCTTTCCCGAGTATTTTGAAAGTGGAGAGTATTGGCTGGAAAAGTACAAAGGTATCTTCCACTGGATCATGTTTGCCTTTTCCCTCCCCGTGGTTTTTTATTCCGGTTCGGGGTATCTGACTTCAGCCTATAAGAGCCTGCGCTCCGGCATGCTGAACATCGATGTCCCTATTGCCCTTGGAATACTCGTCCTCTTTATTCGCAGTACCGTTGAGATTGCCCTGGATTTGGGACAGGGTTTTTTCGACAGTTTGTCCGGCCTGGTCTTTTTCCTGCTGCTGGGTAAATTTTTCCAGCAGCGCACCTATGCTTTTTTATCCTTTGAAAGGGATTACCGGTCCTATTTTCCCATTGCCGTAACGCGCCTCAAAGCGGACGGATCTGAGGAGAGTATCCCGGTCCACGAAGTACTCAAAGGAGACCGCCTGCTGATTAAAAGCAGTTCCCTGATTCCGACCGATTCCATCCTGCTGAGGGGGGAAGGCCGGATCGATTACAGTTTTGTCACCGGGGAGGCGCGGGCCCTTTCCAAAAAGAGTGGAGACCGCCTCTATGCGGGTGGCAAGCAGCTTCAGGGGGCTATCGAGATCGAAGTGCTTAAACCGGTTTCCCAAAGCTATCTCACCGAGCTCTGGAGTGATGCAGCGTTTTCACGAAACCCGAAAACAGCCTTCAGGAATCTCACAGACCGGATTGGAAAAAGGTTCACGATTGCTGTACTGACCATTGCTTTTGTGGCTGCGGGAACCTGGCTTTTTATCGATCCCTCCCGGGCCCTGAATGTGCTTACGGCTGTTTTGATCATCGCCTGTCCCTGTGCCATTGCCCTGGCGGCCCCCTTCACCCTGGGCAACCTCCTGCGCATTTTTGGGAAAAAAGGATTTTATGTCAAGGACACCGAAAGCCTGGAACGCATGGCCCTGGTAGACACTGCAATTTTTGACAAGACCGGCACCCTGACCACAACCCGGAAAAACAGCATTGACTACACGGGGATCGAACTCACTGAGGCCGAGGCCATCCTGCTTAAAAATACCCTCCGGGCCTCCGGCCACCCTTTGAGTCAAACCCTGTACCAACAACTGGCGCCTTATAATATTATCCCACTTGACAATTTTGAAGAGCATCTTGGAGAAGGCCTGGAAGGACGTCTGGACGACGCCCGCATCCGGGTGGGTTCCAGTGAGTTTGTTACCGGAGCACCCCCTGCCCAGCCCGGCGGATCCGAAGTGCATATCAGCTCGAATGATAACTACAAAGGTCATTTTATCATACGCAACAGCTACAGGGAAGGCGCAGGCAGGCTCTTTGAAGAACTGAGCCGGGATTATTCCCTGGCGGTACTCTCGGGGGATAACGAATCTGAAAAAGCCTATCTGCAAGAGCTGTTACCCCCGCTGACACCTATGTATTTTAACCAGAAGCCCATGGAAAAACTGCAGTTCGTCCGGGAGCTGCAGCGGGAAGGGAAAGAGGTGCTCATGGTTGGTGATGGCCTCAACGATGCAGGGGCGCTTGCCCAGAGCAAGGTGGGGATTGCCATCAGTGAAGATGCCAACCTGTTTACCCCAGCTTGCGACGCCATTCTCGACAGCCGGCAATTCACAAACCTGGGCGTATTCCTGGGTGTTACCAAAAAGGCGATGAAAATCATATATATGAGTTTTGGATTTTCCCTCCTCTACAATGTGGTTGGCCTGTATTTTGCCGTTACCGGACAACTCGAACCGGTCATTGCCGCCATCCTGATGCCCCTCAGTTCCATCAGCATCGTGGCCTTTACTACGGCAGCTACAAATTGGATAGGTAGAAATATTGAATAACTTGTGAACACTGATATTTATCATATTTTTAACTTTACAGTGGATCTAGTTTTACACTCAAATTCCGCCTGGGTATGAGCGTTATTTATATGTTGCTGGCTATCAGTGTTTTGGTGGCCTTAATCTTCTTTGTAGCCTTTATTATTTCTGTGAGGAAAGGTCAGTATGACGATTCCTACACCCCTTCTGTACGTATGCTTTTTGAAGATGAGCTCGTAGAGAAGGACTCTGATGTATCTAATTTCAACCAACTCGATAATCCAAATTAAAAATTGATCTATGGAAATTCAGCAATTTCACTATGACAATAAAATCGTACAGAAATTTCTGTATGCCACCCTGCTTTGGGGTGTTGTCGGAATGCTGGTAGGCCTGCTACTGGCGTTCATGTTTATCTTTCCGAATCTCACGGATGGGATTTCATGGCTGAGTTTTGGGCGACTTCGCCCGTTACACACCAATGCTGTCATCTTCGCTTTTGTCGGAAATGCTATGTTTGCCGGGGTTTACTATTCCACCCAGCGGCTGCTGAAAGCGCGAATGTTCAGCGATTGGATGAGTAACTTTAATTTCTGGGGCTGGCAGGCCATTATCGTGGCCGCAGCCATTACCCTCCCCCTGGGATATTCCACATCAAAGGAATACGCAGAACTGGAGTGGCCCATCGATCTCGCCATCGCGGCGGTCTGGGTCGTATTTGGATGGAACTTTATCGGCACGATGCTCAAACGCCGCCAGCGCCACCTCTATGTGGCTATCTGGTTCTATCTGGCCACCATCGTTACAGTTGCGGTCCTGCATATATTCAATAGCCTGGCACTCCCGGTGAGTGCCATGAAAAGTTATTCCGTATACGCGGGTGTACAGGATGCACTGGTACAGTGGTGGTACGGGCACAACGCCGTGGCTTTTTTCCTGACTACGCCATTTTTGGGGCTGATGTATTATTTCGTTCCCAAGGCCGCGAACCGCCCCATTTATTCCTACCGGCTCTCAATCGTCCACTTCTGGTCCCTTATTTTTATCTATATCTGGGCCGGACCCCACCACTTGCTGTATTCATCCCTGCCGGACTGGGCTCAAAACCTCGGGGTTGCCTTTTCCGTAATGCTTATCGCCCCCTCCTGGGGTGGGATGATAAACGGTCTGCTTACCCTGCGCGGTGCCTGGGATAAAGTACGGACGAGCCCTGTACTCAAATTTATGGTGGTCGCCATTACAGGTTATGGAATGGCAACGTTCGAAGGCCCGATGCTTTCGCTTAAAAACATTAATGCTATCGCCCACTTCAGCGACTGGATTATCGCCCACGTACATGTAGGGGCACTCGCGTGGAATGGATTCCTGACTTTCGGGATGATTTACTGGCTGGTCCCCCGAATGTTTAAAACACGCCTGCACTCTACAGGTATGGCGAACTTCCATTTCTGGATCGGCACCCTGGGGATAATCCTCTATGCCCTTCCGATGTATGTCGCCGGGTTTACCCAGGCCCTGATGTGGAAAGAATTCAATCCGGATGGCACCCTGGTTTACGGAAACTTCCTCGAAACCGTCAATGAAATTATGCCCATGTACTGGATGCGGGCCATAGGCGGATCCATGTACCTGGTAGGTATGGTGGTAATGCTCTACAATATTATTGCGACCGTTCGTTCGGGAAGCAAGCTGGAAGATGAACTGGCGGAAGCCCCTGCCCTGTCCCGTATCGGTGGCCGGAGAAGGGCCGGAGAAAAGTATCATACCTGGCTGGAACGCCGACCCATTCAACTGACCTTGCTGGCCACCGTTGCCATCCTGATCGGAGGTGTTATTCAGATCATACCCACCCTTTTGGTGAAATCGAATATCCCGACAATCACCAGTGTAACGCCCTACACGCCGCTGGAGCTCGAAGGACGAGACCTGTACATTCGGGAAGGTTGCGTCGGGTGTCACTCCCAGATGGTACGCCCCTTCCGAAGCGAAGTGGAACGGTACGGGGAATACGCCAAAGCGGGGGAATTTGTATACGACCACCCCTTCCTGTGGGGTAGTAAACGTACCGGCCCGGACTTGTTGCGGGTGGGTGGAAAATATTCCGACAACTGGCATTTAAACCATTTTTACGATCCACAGAGCACCTCTTCGGGGTCCATCATGCCGTCGTATAAATGGTTGATCCGCAACCAACACGACCGCAGCGGGGCTGCGGATAAAATGCGGGTCATGGTTACCCTTGGGGTTCCGTATTCAGATGAAGACATCGCCGGGGCCGAGGCCTCCATGGATGCCCAGGCTGCGCAGATCGAGAAAAACCTCTATGCCGATCCGGAGTTTGTGAGGAGCTACGAGGAGGAAAAAACCTATGCCCAGCAAAACGGGGAGGAATTCATTGAAATGAAAGACCGGGAAATTGTCGCTATGATTGCCTATTTGCAGCGTTTAGGTACTGATATCAAAATTGAACAAAACACGGAGGTCGCCTCTGAAAATCGCTAAGCCATGATGAAAATTGTAAAACAACATATGGAGAGCATCGAGGGAATTGCGACCTATCCGATGATCTCACTCCTGATATTCTTCGTTTTTTTCACCCTGCTTTTCTGGTGGGTTTTCACCACCTCCAAAGAGCGGATAAAAGAAATGGAAGAAATGCCACTAGACGACCAACACCAAAAACCATTTGACCAATGAGAAATTCGACACCTGCCTGGGTACGGGTACCCGTGCTGTTTTTCACCATCTTCCTCCTGATGGAGTTCTTTATCGACTCCGGGGATCAGCCTGCGTTTATCGCCTATCCGATGACTGTGTACTTTTTGATTCTGGTCCTGTTGCTGCTTATCGCCATAGAACTGATCCTGAAGTCTATTGAAAACGTCATGTACCAAACCCTCTCGGAGGAAGCAAAAGTCCGGTATAACGAATCCAAGGGCCAACAATGGGAGTGGGCCTGGGGAAAACGTATGTACCAGAAACTCCTCGGCTCCCGACCGATTGAAGAAGAAGGGGAAATTATTCTGGATCACAATTACGACGGTATCCGCGAATTGGACAACCGCTTACCCCCCTGGTGGATTTACCTGTTTTACATCACCATCATTTTTGGAGTGGTGTACCTGGTGCGGTTTCACATCTTCAATGATTATGACCAGACGACAGAATTTGAACAGGAAATGGCCGAGGCCCGAATCGCCATTGAGGAGTACAAAAAAACAGCCAAAGACCTGGTGGATGTCAATACCGTTGAACTCCTTACCGAAGCCTCGGATATAAATGCCGGGAAGGTGATTTTTGAAGGCAACTGTGCAGTTTGCCATATGAATGACGGTGGAGGTGGAATCGGACCCAACCTGACGGATGACTACTGGATTTTAGGTGGGGGGATTCGCAACGTATTCAATACGGTTTCCGAAGGAGGCCGTTCTGGTAAGGGAATGGTTTCCTGGAAGACTTCCCTAAAACCCAGTGAAATGGCGCAAGTCTCCAGTTATATCCTCAGCCTGCATGGAACAACACCTGCAAACCCCAAAGATCCGGAGGGGGAAATTTGGATAGATGAAAATGCTCCGGTAGAAGAAGTCCAGGTAGAAATGGACTCCACTTCTGTGGAAATTATAATGGAAGACGAGGCAGTAAACCCACTTGATCTCGAGGAGTAAACCGACCTTCGATCAGGGGAAATGAAGCCGTACAGACATGGATTCAAACGAAAATTTCAGGGATTCAATAGGCACCATTTCAGAGGAAGGTAAACGCGCCTGGGTATTTCCCAAGAAGCCAAGCGGGCGTTTTTACACCTATCGGAAATACGTGAGTTATGTGCTGCTGGTCTTCCTGTTTGCATCCCCGTTTGTAAAGGTCAATGGGAATCAGTTTCTCATGTTTAACGTCCTGGAGCGGAAATTCAATATTTTCGGGTTTCCCTTCTGGCCCCAGGATTTTCACCTTTTTGTAATCTCCATGATTATCGGGGTGATATTTATCGCTCTCTTTACTGTCGCTTTCGGGCGGATCTTCTGCGGATGGATGTGTCCGCAAACCATTTTTATGGAAATGGTTTTCAGGCGGATCGAATACTGGATCGACGGGGATCGGGGGGCACAGATTCGGCTGGACCGCGCACCCTGGAATGCTGAAAAAATTCGGAAAAGGTTGCTGAAGTGGACCATCTTTTTTATCATCTCTTTTCTAATTGCCAATGTTTTTCTCGCCTACCTGATCGGCAGCGACGAACTTATCGGATATATTAAGGACGGGCCGTCCCAGCATATGGGCACTTTGGCCGCCCTCCTGATTTTTACAGCTGTCTTTTATTTCGTATTTGCATGGTTTCGCGAACAGGTCTGTATCATCGCCTGTCCCTATGGGCGCATGCAAGGGGTCCTGCTCGATGACAAATCCGTTGTAGTGGCTTATGATTACAAAAGGGGAGAAGGCGAAAACGGCCGGAAGAAATTCCGGAAAAATGAAGACCGGGAAGCCCTTGGCCACGGGGACTGTATTGATTGTTTGCAATGCGTCCACGTCTGCCCCACCGGTATTGATATTCGCAACGGAACCCAATTGGAGTGCGTGAATTGCACGGCCTGTATCGACGAATGCGATACCATCATGGAAAAAGTTGGCTATCCGAAAGGTCTCATCCGCTATGCCAGTGAAGTTGAAATATCGGATAAGATCCCGTTTAAGTTTACCCCCCGGATGAAAGGATACGCCGCGGTGCTCACAGTGCTGATGGGGGTACTGGTCGGAATGTTGTTCCTCAGGAACGATTTGGAAGCGACCATCCTCAGGCTCCCCGGGCAATTGTACGAACGGAAGGAAAACAATATGATCAGCAATGTATACACCTATAAACTGATCAATAAAACAAGCCACGCCGTGCCGGATATAAACTTTAAACTCCTCTCGCACAACGGCACGATCACCTTTGTAAAAGGTTCCGGGTTTGAGGTTCCGGCCCAGGAGCTCTCCGAAGGGACACTTTTTATAGAAATCAATAACGCCGCCCTGAGTGGTGATAAAGACAAAGTCAAAATTGGGGTATACAGTGGGGAAGAGCTTATTGAAACCACGACTGCCCGCTTTTTAGCACCCCATTCATATAAATAAAAACAACCCGTTATGAAATTTAACTGGGGAACCGGAATCTTCCTTTCTTTTGTAGCCTTTATCGTCTTCATTTTGTATTTCGTGGTACTCTCCTTCAGAGATCCGCAATCCAATCACCATCTGGTTACGGAGGATTATTACCAGCAAGAGTTGCAGTATCAGCAAGATCTCGATGCGGCCGATAACCTGAACAAAACCGGGTGGCAGCTTGAGGTAGCCAAAACACCTGAAGGCCTGCGGGTCGGTTTTCCGGAAGCCCTTGCCCCACAAAAAATAAAAGGAACAATATCCCTTTACAGACCGTCCAATAAGCAGTTGGATTTTAAAACTCCAATTCAATTATCCGAAAGGCAATTGCTCATACCCAAGAGTCGCTTGTTGGATGGTCGTTGGGATATTCGAATCGAATGGACGTATGAAGGGAAACCTTACTTGTATCAAAATAAAATGACCTATTGAAGCCTCTGTTGCCCCCGCCCATAAGTGTTACGGAAATTTGTGGCAGGGACCGCAGGGATAAATGATTCACCATGCTCACCACAGCATTAGTTTTAGGAGCCCTGGGAAGCCTGCACTGTATCGGGATGTGCGGACCCATCGCCTTTATGCTTCCGCTTAACCGACAGAATCGGATTAAAGGCGGGCTGCAGCTGAGCCTGTATCACGGGGGTCGCTTGCTCGCCTATGGATTGATCGGCCTGGTCTTTGGCCTGATCGGAAAAGGCCTCTACCTCTTTGGCTTTCAACAAAATTTATCGATAATCCTCGGGGCCGTTATGATCCTTTTAGTGCTGATTCCGGCCCGTACCTTCCGAAAATGGAAACCTGCAGCGCCCGTGTATCGCTTGCTGGGTAAATTACAATCCGCCATGGGCGCCAAATTGCGGGAAGGAAACCCCGACGCTTTTTTGAGCATCGGATTTCTGAATGGCTTTCTCCCCTGTGGTTTGGTGTACATGGCCCTTGTCGGGGCTATGGCAATGGCTTCAGCGCCTATGGGTGCTTTGTATATGATGGTTTTTGGTTTGGGGACCGTGCCCTTGATGAGCGGTGCAGCCCTGATGGGAAAAATATTTAAAACAAAACTTCCCACCGTACGCAAATGGCTCCCGGTTTTTGTAGTGGTGATCGGTCTGCTCTTTATACTCCGGGGTATGGGCCTGGGTATTCCCTATGTTTCTCCCCAGGCGCCCAAAGACCAGGTGACCGCGACGATGGAGTGCCATCCTTGAAAATTCTATATTTGCCTCAAAATACAAATCTGATACAGATGGATAAGTTGTGGATTTCTTTTTCAATGCTTTTTTTGCTGATTTCATGCGGGGATCGCCCCGAAAAAGCGGCTGTGGGGGCCGCGGAGCCCACAGGGACTGAAAACAGGGCCTACCAGTGGGGGGCAATGGCCCTGGAAGCCACGGCCCTGGATACCGAGCGTTTTGCACCCCGCCCTACCGTAACCTCCAGGTATCTCGGCCTGATATTTACCGCGGTTTTTGATGCCTGGTCCCGGTACGACCCCACGGCTATCCCTGTATACCTGGCCGACGTAGCACGCCGCCCGGTAGGAGAACACACCCTTTCCAACAAGGAAATTGCGATCAGTTACGCCGCATACCGCACCCTGAATGAATACTATTATTCCGATACCACCTTGTTCCGGGAGTATATGCTCGAGCTCGGCCTGGACCCGGATGATGAGAATATGGATCCGAACACCCCGGCCGGAATTGGCAATCTGGCAGCGAAGGCCGTTATCGAAGGCCGAAAAAACGACGGATCCAACCAGTATGGAGAAGTACCCGGTTCCAACGGGGAACCCTATTTCGACTATACCGAATACGCCCCGGTAAATTCTGCCGACGAAAATGTAGACATCAACCGGTGGCAGCCCAAATACTTCACGGATGCCGAAGGAACTCAATTTGCCCCGGGTTGCCTGACCCCGTTCTGGCAACACGTCACCCCCATCACCCTGGATTCCGCCAGTCAGTTTCGCCCCGGTCCCCCGCCTATGGTCGGCTCTGAACAATTGGAACGCGAGGTAAGGGAAGTTATTGAATTGCAAGCCAATCTTACGGATGCCGATAAAGCCCTGGTCGAATTTATGCGGGACGGGCCAAAATCTGTACAGCAGGCAGGGCACTGGTTGAAATTTGCGCAGGACGTATCCCGCCGCGATGCCCATACCCTGGATCAGGATGTGAAAATGTACTTTCTCAATCAGATTACCGCTATGGATGCCTTTATCGCCTCCTGGGATTCCAAAATGTATTACGATTATGCACGTCCCTATGCTTTGGTCCACGACTACTATCAGGACCAGGTCATCCGGGCCTGGGGAGGTCCTGGGAAAGGGGTGGTTGAAATGCCCGGAGAGCAGTGGCGCCCGTATTCCCCCGATGTTTTTCTTTGCCCGCCTTTTCCGAGTTATACCTCCGGCCACAGTACCGTGAGCGGGGCTTGCGGGGAGGCCTTACGCCTTTTTACGGGGGATGATTATTTCGGGGGATCCGTAAAATTGGTGCCGGGATCCCTGACCGAATTAGACCCCAAACACTTTGGCGATACCGTTACCCTCAAATTCCCAACGTTTACCGAAACCGCGGATATGGCAGGGAAATCAAGGGTCATGGGCGGATACCACATAGAAGCCGACAATACAGCCGGCCTCAAGCTCGGAAGGGATGTGGCACACCATGCCTGGGATTTCTATCGCAAACACCTGGGCACCCCGGAAGGCTCTTAGACCAGACGGGTACAACACTCTAAATAGAATAACACAATGAATATCGTATCACTGGAAGAAGCGGCTTCCATCGTCAAATCCGGGGACCGAATTTTTGTACAGGGTGCTGCCATGACCCCCAACACCCTGATCAATGCCATTTGCGACCGGTATGAAGACCTGAAGGATGTAGAGGTCATTTCAATTCATACTGACGGCACTGTTAATTACGCCCTGCCGCCTTATAATAAAGCCTTTAAGATCAATTCCTGTTTTGTAGGCGGCAATGTAAGAAAGGCAGTAAACACCAATCAGGGGGATTATATCCCTATATTTCTCAGTGAAATCCACTGGTTGTTCCGAAGGAATATATTGCCCCTTGATGTAGCCGTGGTACAGGTTTCTCCTCCCGATAAACACGGGTATTGCTCTTTGGGTGTATCCGTAGACATTACCCTGCCTGCCGTACAAACTGCCAAAAAAGTAATTGGGCAGCTCAATCCCCATGTCCCCCGAAGCCATGGAGACGGAATCATCCATATCAGTCAGCTCGATGGGCTGGTAGAGGTGGACGCCCCCATTCACACCTATCCCCTGGGGGAGATTTCAGAAACAGAAGCCAAAATTGGTGCACACGTGGCTTCCCTGATCGAGGACGGAGCGACGTTGCAGATGGGGATTGGGAGTATTCCCAACGCGGTGCTTGAAAATCTGGGCGGGCATAAGCGCCTTGGGGTACATACGGAAATGTTCTCGGATGGCTTGTTACCCCTGATTGAAAAAGGGGTGGTGACCGGACAGGACAAGGAAATCAAAACGGGAAAAATAGTCACCTGTTTTGCCGCGGGATCCCAAAAGCTCTATGACTTTATAGACGACAATCCCCTGGTCCATTTTAAAGAAGCGGGGTATACGAACGATACAACCATTATCCGCCAAAACCCCAAGGTAACTGCCATCAACAGTGCCATTGAAATTGACCTCACCGGCCAGGTCTGTGCGGATACCATTGGGAGTTATCAATACTCCGGTGTGGGCGGACAGATGGATTTTATTCGTGGGGCATCCCTGTCCCAGGGAGGCAAACCCATCATTGCCCTCACTTCCGTCACAGGAAAGGGTATTTCCAAGATTACCCCAATCCTCAAGCCGGGGGCCGGGGTCACAACCACCCGTGCCCACGTACATTATGTGGCCACCGAGTTCGGGGTGGTCAACCTCTTTGGGAAGAACTTGCAGGAACGGGCCCGCGCCCTGATCTCAATCGCCCATCCAGACCATCGGGAAACCCTGGAAGCAGCCGCTTACGAGCGCTTTGGGTAAGCTCAACTACAACACTTGATGGGTACGGGCGTCAGCAGGAACACCCAAGGTCAATACGCCGTCAGGGAAAGAACATCACACGTTTTATTACAAAAAAAGGGGCTGCCATGGCAGCCCCTTTCTATGATACATCCCGGACGTGAAATCTATAACTTAAAAGTAATCACAGGAATCGGAGAGTGGTTGGCGATATCCTCTCCAATACTTCCCATAAAGAAATGAGAAATACCTTTGCGGCCGTGGGTCGGAATACCGACCAGGTCTGCCTGAATACTTTCACAGTAATTCAATACACCCCGCTCAACACTGTAATCACAATACTTATCTACTTTGATACTGGATTTGGCGTGGTCCAGGAATTTGGAAATCTGCTGGTTCATGTCCCCGTCGCTCAGGAAATGGTCCCCGGGGGTATTGATATAGACCACTTTGAATTCTGCCCTTAATTTTTCGGCAAAGGCTTTGGCCTTGTTAAAGGCCGGAAGCGTCTCCTCCTTAAAGTCACAGGCAAATACAAAAGTATCGATCTTAAATCCTGGCCTTGGCTTTTTGACCACAATCACAGGAACCTCCGCATTTCGAACCACCCTTTCGGCATTGGATCCGATAAAGATCTCCTGGAGTCCGTCCGTTCCATGGGAGCCCATAACAATCAGATCCGCCTTGTGGTTTTCAGCAACTTCATTGACTTCCGAGAAGACTTTGTAGTGCTTTATGACAGGCGTGACAGTGAGGTCTTTTAAGTAATCTTTTTGCAAAAACTCACCCAGTCTTTTTTCTGCCACTTTGAGCAGAAACACGGTTTGTTCGGGATGATACGCCTCTGAAGAGGAAATCATCGCGTAATTCAGTTCGAGCATATGCAGCACGATAATCTCCGATCCATGCTTTTTGGCTAATGAAGCTGCCACTTCGAGGGCATATTCGGATTGTTGGGAGAAATCAACGGGTACGATTATTGTTTTCATGGTATTGGGATTAGATTAGACGGTCATTGAAAATAACCTTGTTTCGGGCACTTTATTGTGCAAATGCAGATCAAAGGCCATACAGATGTTGCGGATAAAGACACGGCCGCTCTCGGTAACCTGAACCGTTTCCGGATCCAGGACCACCAGGCCATCGGCTTCGGGTTCTTTAAGTCGTTCCCGGATTTCAGCAACACGCTCTGTGGACAGGCCTTTATCCCATCGGGTCTCAAAACGACACATCAAATCCAGGATGTGCCTGCGGATCAGCTGATCTTCTTCAGAAAGCAGGTGTCCGCGAAACACCGGGATAATCCCTGAGGACACCAGGTGTTCGTATTCTTCAATATTCTTTACATTTTGGGCAAATCCGTACCAGCTGTCGCTGATACTGGAAACGCCCAGGCCGATCATCATCTGGGTGTGTGAAACTGTATACCCCATAAAATTACGGTGCAGGCCGCCATTGACCATAGACTGGTAGAGACCATCGGCCTCGAGGGCGTAGTGGTCCATCCCGATCTCCTTATAACCCGCGCCACCCAGAATTTCTTTACCCAGCTGGTACTGCCGGCGCTTTTCATCAGGGGAAGGCAGGTCTGAGTCCTGAAATCCCCGCTGTCCGTTGCCTTTGAGCCACGGCACATGGGCGTAGCTGTAAAAGGCAAGGCGATCGGGGCGGATCTCCGCTGTTTTTCTCAGGGTTTCCACTACATGGTCTACCCTCTGGAAGGGAAGGCCGTAAATAATGTCGTGCCCTACAGAGGTAAAGCCCTCTTCCCGGGAAATTTTCGTGACCTCTGCCACCTGCTCATAGGTCTGGATACGGTGGATGGCTTTTTGAACGGTCTCGTTGTAATCCTGTACCCCGTAGGATACCCTTCTGAACCCGGCCTGATACAGTACCCTGAGGTGTTCCCGCGTCGTATTGGCGGGGTGACCTTCAAAACTGTATTCCCAGTCCTCTGCCCGGTCTGCGAATCTGAAGATACCATCCAAAAGCACTTTCAGGTTTTCAGGGGAAAAGAAAGTAGGGGTTCCTCCCCCGAGGTGTAATTCCCGTATGACCGGTCGTTTGCCAAAAAGCTTCCGATAGAGCTCCCATTCCTTTAAAAGCGCACTGATATAGGGTGTTTCTACCGAATGCCGGCGGGTAATCCGCTTGTGGCACCCGCAGAAAGTACACATGCTCTCGCAGAAAGGCAGGTGAATATACAGGCTGATCCCCGTTTTCTCATTGCTTTCCGCAAAAGCGCGGGAAACACTTTCTTTCCAGGCTTTCCCGGAAAAAGCCGGCACGTCCCAGTACGGGACGGTCGGATAACTCGTGTACCGGGGGCCCGGAACATTGTATTTGGCAACCAAATCGCACATACCCTAGCTGTTTCTTACAAATCTAAACCCCAGGAGCCGGGTAGTACATGATAAAAATCAGTTTAAGAAGGGGTTATCCCCGTGGCAGGCCGTTTTGCGACAGTTTACCAGGTGTCCGTAATCCACTCATGGGGGGTGCGGTTCATCCAGCGCCCCCTTGTGAAATCCGGGAAAAATTGAGCCGAGCCGTTTTCAGCTATGGAACGTTCCGAAAGTGGGGTTACTGCACTCCAGGCGGCTGCATCGTATACATCGATGGGCGGGGCTATTTTTCTTTTCGCAGCTTCCACAAAGGCATGGAGTACAAAGAAATCCATTCCCCCGTGGCCGGACCCGGTCGCGTACTCCCCGTACTTCTGCCAGAGGGGATGATCGTATTTCTCCAGCCAGGGACCCGCTTCATCCCATCGGTGGGGCTCAGATTTCCCTTCAATGTACATCCGGTTGCCATCCACCTCCCAGAGGCCGTTGGCCCCCTGCACCCGAAACCCCAGGGAATAGGGTCGTGGCAGGTTACAGTCATGGGTGATGATAATGGTCTCCCCCCGGGCCGTTTGCAGGGTGGAGGTAATCACATCCCCCTGTTTAAACTCAAGGGAGGCATTGGGATGGTCCTCACCCCCTTGTTGTACGATATGGTTGTGAAGGCCGACAGATTTGGTGGCCGCTGAAGTGAGGCTCAATAACCTGTTGCCCCGGTTGATGTCCGCCATTACGGCCACCGGGCCCAGGCCGTGGGTCGGGTATACATCCGCATTGCGATGCAGGGAATAGGCCGTCCTCCATTTGGCCTCAGAGGTAGCCTTCTCACCAAATTCTACCCCACCCCCATAGGGTTGCTGCCCATTGTTGAATTTAACTTCCCTTAAATCGTGCTGATAACCACATCGGAAATGGATCAATTCCCCGAAAACCCCTTCCCGCACCATCCTGAGTACCGCCAGGATATCCCTGCGGTAATTGACGTTTTCCAGCAGCATCAGGTGGGTACCTGTAGCCTCATGGGTGTTGACTAAATCCCAGCACTCCTCCAGGGTTGTGGCGGCCGAGACTTCCAGCCCAGTGTACTTTCCCGCCTTCATGGCATCGACAGCCATAGGGGTATGCCAACTCCACGGTGTGGAAATAACCACGGCATCCACATTCTCCAGCCCGAGTAAATCCCTGTAGGAATGGGCATGTGCCCCAAAAGTAGCCGCCTTTTTTTTCCCGGCTTTGTCGAGTAATCCGGTGCATAGACGAAGGCGCTCCGGATCTGTGTCGCAAAGGGCTGTTATCTCCACATCTTCTCGCTGCAGCAAATTCTCCAGGTGGTTTGTACCCCTGAGGCCTACGCCAATGAGGCCTACCCGCAAGGGAGGGGCAACTCCAGGGGCCGTTAAGGCATGGGTGGTCAGGGGGCTCAGGCTCATGGCTGCGGTGGTCAGCGCTATTTTCTCGAGGAAGGAACGTCGGGATTGCATCGGCATTAAATTAGGGTTATTTCGGGGTATGGAAGTTAGGAAATCCTGATGGGTTCTCTGGATTTCAATCTCAAAATAGTACTTTAGGGGCGCTAAAAAATTATCTTTTATGACTTTACTTCTGATGGCCGCCGGCCGGGGAAGCCGTTACGGCAAACTCAAACAATTTGACGATATAGGACCCAGTGGGGAATTCCTGATGGAATTCAGTATCTACGATGCCCTGGCAAATGGCTTTGAACATATCGTGGTCATTACCCAGAAAGACAATGTGCAATATCTTCAGGAGTACCTCGAAGCACGCCTGCCTTCCGGGGTTCGCCTGGATGTGCTGGCCCAGGAGTTAAGTGACCTGCCTGAAGGCAGCTCTTTTTCAGGGGAACGCCCGAAACCCTGGGGCACTGCCCATGCGGTCTGGACGGCCCGAAATGTGATTCACAATCCCTTTGCGGTGATCAACGCAGATGATTACTATGGGCAGGCCGCCTATTCAAGGGCTGCCGGATTTATGAAGCGGGCCGCGGCCGACGATGCCTTTGGAATTGTCGCCTACACGCTCAAGGACACCCTCTCACCCTACGGCTCTGTCTCCAGAGGGGTGTGCAGCCAGGACGGTAAGGCGCTTGTATCGGTAGATGAACGCCTTGAGATCGCTGAAACCAATGGGAGCATCCAGGATGCCGACAGCGGATTGTCCTTTAGCGGAGACGAACTCGTCAGTATGAATTTCTGGGTCTGCCAACCGGCTATCTTTCCAAAAATTGAAGCGGATTTCAGAACTTTTCTCGATACGATGGAGGACCCCGCCAAAGGAGAAATCTACCTCCCTTTCGTGATTCAGGACATGTTACAGGGTGGCACAGCCCAGGTAGAGGTAATCCCTTCAGACAGCAAGTGGTTCGGGATCACGTACGCCGCTGATAAGGAACTGGCCATGCAGGAATTGGCCAATTTGTCCAGTACGGGTAAATACCCTTCCCCCCTCTGGAAGAACACCTAAGCCGACATCGTTATGGCCCCCTCCCAGCCCCTGGAAATCCTTAAACAATTTGGTATTTCGGGCGCTGGAATTTCGCTGGAAACCCTTACCCAGGGGTACATCAACGACACCTTCCGGGTCCATACCCCAAAGGGGGACGGATTTGTCCTGCAGCGGATCAACCCGGTGGTTTTCCCGAAACCGGGGGTGCTGATGGCCAACCTGGAAGTGGTCCTCCCCCTGCTTCGAGCCCCGGGTTACCGGGGATTGCAACTCCGACAAAATACGGATGGGAAGACATTTATAAAAGATGGCACGGGAGGGCTTTGGCGGGTTTTCCACTACATCCCCGACTCGGCGAGTTTCCCCCGGGCGGAATCCCCCCAAATGGCCAGGGAAGCGGGCAGGATCGTGGGTTTTTTTCACATGCTGGTCTCCCCACTGCCCCCGGAAACCCTGGAGGCTTCCCTCCCGGAATTTCACGATATCCGCGCAAGGGTTACCCAATTAAAAGCTGCCATATCCGGCGCCCCGGCTGAGCGCAGTCAAAAATGTTTGGGCCTGATCTCCCAGGCCGAAGCCCTGTATGACTTCTGCGGGCAAATCCCTTTTGAAGCCCTCCCGCTCCGGGTGTGCCACAACGATACGAAATTCAGCAATATCCTTTTTGATACACTCTCGGGAAAGGCGCTCTGCCTGATTGATCTCGATACGCTTATGCCCGGCCACCTGCTCTGCGACTTCGGGGATGCCGCCCGCGGACTGATCGCCACCCAAGCTGAAAATGGGAAATCCGGAAAGGCGGCGGGGCCGGATCTAAAGGACTTTGAGGCTTTTGTAAAAGGATGGAAAGAGAGTGGACTAAAAATGCAGCCTGTGGAAAAACAGTGGCTTTGCCATGGGGCAGTATTGATGCCAGCCCTCCACGGTATTCGGGCACTTACCGATTACCTCTCCGGGGACCGCTATTACAAGGTGGCGTACCCGGAGCAAAACCGCGACCGGGCCCGGGCATTGCTGCACACCGCCCAAACGGCCCAAAAGGCACTGGGCCGGATGCAGGAAATCGCAGAAAGTACGTGGACCTGACTACTTAAACGCGCTGATGCCGGTAATGTCCCACCCGGTGATCAGCAGGTGGATGTCGTGGGTTCCTTCATAGGTGATGACCGATTCCAGGTTCATCATATGCCGCATAATCGGATATTCCCCTGTAATGCCCATACCCCCGAGGACCTGTCGGGCCTCACGGGCAATGGAAATAGCCATCTCCACGTTGTTCCGCTTGGCCATGGAGATTTGGGCCGTAGTCGCCCGGCCCTCATTTTTAAGCTGCCCGAGCCGGAAGGCCAGCAACTGTGCCTTGGTGATTTCGGTAACCATCTCGGCTAATTTTTTCTGTTGCAACTGGGTGGCTGCGATAGGCCTGTCAAACTGGATCCGTTCTTTCGCATAGCGAAGGGCCGTATCATAGCAGTCCATAGCTGCTCCTATGGCCCCCCATGCAATCCCGTAACGGGCTGAATCCAGGCAACCCAGGGGGGCGCCCAAACCGCTTTTACCCGGAAGGAGATTTTCCTTGGGCACCTTTACATTGTCGAAGATCAGTTCCCCGGTAGCCGAAGCGCGGAGCGACCACTTGTTATGCGTTTCGGGGGTTGTAAAACCTTCCATTCCCCTTTCGACGAGCAACCCGTGTATCCGGCCCTCTTCATTCTTGGCCCAGACCACTGCGATATCCGCAAAGGGGGCATTGGAAATCCAGAGCTTGGCCCCATTGAGCAAATAATGATCGCCTTTATCGGCGAAATTTGTGGTCATCCCACTGGGGTTGGACCCGTGGTCCGGCTCTGTCAGGCCAAAACACCCCATCATCTTGCCGCTGGCCAGGGCGGGTAAATACTTCTTGCGCTGCTCTTCCGTCCCATAGGCATATATAGGATACATCACCAGGGAGGATTGTACGGAAGCCGTGGAGCGCACCCCGCTGTCCCCGCGTTCGATTTCCTGCATGATCAGTCCGTAACTGATCTGGTCCAGGCCTGCCCCTCCGTATTCCGGCGGGATATAAGGCCCGAATGCCCCGATTTCGGCAAGGCCGCTGATGATCTGGGTTGGGAATTCTGCCTTCTGGGCGTATTCCTCAATAATGGGGGATACGTCCCGTTTGACCCAGCTGCGGGCAGCATCGCGCACGAGTTTGTGTTCTTCGGTAAGTAAGTCGTCGAGTAGGTAGTAATCCGGGGCTTCAAAAAGATCTGGTTTCATCCTGCAGTATTTCTGTCAAAGGTAGCTAAAGCGGGTAAAGAAACCAATACGAACCCCTGGGATTGCGATCGAAAAAAGAAGTACTCCGGACACCATTACACCCCCTGCCAAATACGTCCTGGCCTTCCCTCCTATTCCGCGCTCACAAAACGGGCCAGCAGCGAGTGAAAGTGGTGTACGCCCTGCTCCCTTGTAGGGGAAAACCGACCGGCTCTGTAGTACCGGGAACGGATGCCTTTATATACACCTTCCACGACTTCCTCGTCTTCCATCTCTACCTTGTCCAGGCCGGAGCCTGCCCCCTGATCCAGTTTTGCAGCATCGTATACATAACTCCTGAAGGAGACCCGGGTCCGGCCTGGACCCAGGGGCTGCACCAGGTTTATCGAAAGGCCCCAGGGATAAAAGTTAAACATTGTATTGGGAAAGACCCAGTAGTAATAGGCCGCCACGTTTTTACCGTAATCCGGATGGCCTTCCGGCAAATCAAAAACCACTTCCGAGCCCCCGGCATACCCGATTTGCAGGTTGAAATAAGGATACAACACCGTCTCGTAGTCCCCGTAATCCAGAACAGCATTGAGGTCGTCGTGGACAAAGGGAATATGGAACCCTTCCAGATAGTTATCGCAGTATAGGGCCCAATGCGCGTTGATGGAATACTCTTTATGCAGGGATGGCTCTTCCCGGAATTCCTCCAGGGGCAGGAAACCCACCCGTTCGGACATCGCATCCAGGACCTGTTGAAAATCAAATTCCGGATTCAGGCCGGCAAAAAGAAGCGGGCCCCATTTCCGTAACTCAAAAGCCGGAAGGTTGTCACAGGACGTGGGGAAATCCTCTGTTTCTCCAAATTCGGGCATATGCTCAAAAGTACCGTCCAGGTCGAAGCGACGTCCGTGGTAGCCACAGACCAGTTTCCGGGTTTTTCCCGCTTCCCCAACGACCAGGTTCCCCCTGTGGGTGCATACATTGCTCAGGCAGTGCAACGTCCCTTTAGCATCCCGGGTAAGGACCATGGGTTCGTCGAGAAAGCCTTCGAGGAGGGTAAACGGGAGGGCCGACCCTTTTTCGTCCAGCTTGCGGTCGTCCCCGATCCATTGCCAGGTCCTGTAAAAAACCTTTTCGCGTAACGCCTCAAACACAGTGGTGTCCCTGTAAAAAGAAGCAGGCAGGGTGGCTGCCTTTCGGATGTCGGGGTCTATTGAAAAATTCAGGGCCATGGCTGGGATTTATTTGTACTTTTAAAAATATGGAATTCTTTTCGGTAAACCCCTATTTTAATGGCCGCTGATTCCGGGAAGCAGTCCCTTGGGATTTGGATGACTACCGCCCTGGTCATTGGAAATATGATCGGGGCAGGTATTTTTATGATGCCCGCAACCCTCGCGGGTTTTGGGGGTATCAGCATTGTGGGATGGGTGGTCTCCGCAGCCGGAGCCTTGTTACTGGCACGGGTTTTCAGCGCCCTCACGAAAATGATTCCCAATAGCAACGGGGGGCCCTACGCCTTTGCCAAAGCGGGATTCGGGGATTATATCGGTTTTTTGGTCGCCTGGGGCTACTGGGTTTCGATCTGGATTGCCAATGCCGCTATCACTATTGCCTTTATCAGTGCGATGAGTGTGTTTTTCCCTGTACTCAATACCCATTCCCTTATTGCCGCAGGGGCATCCCTGGCCACCATCTGGGGGTTGACCTGGTATAATTCCCTCGGGGTGCGATCGAGCGGGAAAATGCAGGTCGTTACAACCCTCCTGAAATTAGTACCCATTGTCGTTATCATCATAGGGGGCTTCTTCTATTTTGACCCGGCCAATTTTATACCTTTTAACGCCAGTGAAACCTCATCCCTCGGAGCCATTGCTGCCACAGGAGCCCTTACCTTCTATTCGTTTTTAGGTTTTGAAAGTGCCACCGTCCCTTCAGATAAAGTCAGAAATCCCAAGAAGACAATTCCCATGGCTACCCTATGGGGAACCCTCATCACTACGGCTGTCTATATACTCAGCACCGTCGTTATTATGGGAATGATCCCCGCTGCAGAACTTGCGGTTTCTGCGGCACCTTTTGCCGATGCCATGGAGATCATGAGCGGGAAGCTTGGGGCAGGCTTTGTAGCCGCCGGGGTGGCGATTGCTTCGTTTGGGGCCCTGAACGGATGGATCTTTATCCAAAGCCAGGTGGCTGAAGCTACGGCCCGGGACCGCCTTTTCCCGGGGGTATTCCGGAAGGAAAACCGCCACGGGGTTCCCATATGGGGGATGGTTATCGGCAGCACCCTCAGTTCCCTTGTCGTATTGATGAATTATACAGAAGGGCTGGTCGAGCAGTTTCGGTTTATGATCCTGCTCTCTACGTTCTGTGTACTCATCCCATACCTTTTTGCCTCCGCAGCTTTTGTAGTTTTATCCCTGGAAAATTCTCACAGCAACAGGTCCAGGGTTGGGATTTTTACCCTGGGCGGCCTCGCTTTTGCCTTTTCCCTCTGGGGGATCTACGGTGCCGGGGAAAGTTCAGTTTCATGGGGCTTTATCTTATTGATGCTGGGAACCCCTGTCTATGTATTTATGAAATGGAAAAACAAACCTGGAAATGAACCTTAAGGATTTTACCACCCAATCTGAATATCTCCCCCTGAACTCAGTGTGTATCCGGCCAGTAGCCAACGCCTTCAGGAGTGAACAAAACCTCTCCTCCGCCTGGGAATCATTAAATTACCTGGGGTTGCCGGACTTCACCGAAGCCTTGTTACAATATCAGAATTTTCAAAAAATACTGGAGGAACACGCCGGGGAAATCCTGCCCATGCCTTCCACCGATGGACTGTCCCCGGACTGCCTCTATTGCCGGGATGCCTCCATTGCCACGGATCACGGGATGATTTTATGCCGGATGGGCAAGCCGGCGCGAAGCGGAGAACCTGCGGACCACAGGACGTTTTATGAAGCCCATGGTATTCCTATCCTGGGCAGTATCGAGGCTCCGGGAACCCTGGAAGGAGGGGATGTCGCATGGCTGGACACGCGTACCCTGGCTGTAGGCCATACCTACCGCACCAATGCCTCGGGCATCGAGCAGCTCCGCGGGTTATTGGCCCCCCGGGGTATAGAGGTGATCACCGCCGACCTTCCACATTTCCGGGGCCCGGCAGACGTATTTCACCTGATGTCCATCCTGAGTCCGGTGGACCGGGATCTCGCAGTGGTCTATTCCCCTTTGATGCCTGTTGCGTTTCGAAATATGCTTTTAGACCGGGGGTTTGCATTGGTGGAAGTCCCGGAGGAGGAGTATGACACCCTGGGTTGCAATGTTTTGGCATTGGCCCCGAGGAAATGCCTGATGGCGCAGGGAAATCCGAAAACCGAGGCGGCTTTGAGAGCTGCGGGGGCCGAGGTAATCACCTATGCCGGAAGTGAAATCAGCCTCAAAGGAGGGGGCGGGCCCACGTGCCTGACGCGGCCCTACCTCCGCCAAAAGTAAAACTTACATCTTCAGGTAAAAGTCTCGGGTTAGGGCTGTGTACTCCGGGGTATACTGGTGTCGCTCCCATTCAATAGTAAGGGTATGCTCCTCACAGGGGCCTGCTTCCCGGGTACATTCTATCAGGCTTCGCTTTACGGGGGCTGTTGGATTTCCTTTGACGCGGGTAAGACGGGATGGGTAGAGCCCCCGGGACTCCGCTTCCTGCAAAAACACACCCTCGGCGGCAAAGGGAAGGATTGCTGAAAAGCGGCCCTTCGGCGCCAGGAGCTGGGCTACGCCGCCCAGGAGTACATCAAAGGGCAATGCAGCCAGTTGGCGGGCGCGATCCCGGGCGGGGTCTGCACCACCCACCTGAGATTCAAAATAGGGTGGATTACTGACGATTAACTCGTACCTGTCTTCGATTTCCTCCGCAAAGTCTGCAAAGCCCGCATGATAACAAAACAATCGATCCCCCCAGGGACTGGCTTCGAAGTTTTCAACGCATTCCTCAAATGCTGCCCCTTCTGCCTCGACGGCATCTATGGTTTCGGCCGCTGAACGCTGGGCCAGCATCAGGGCGATGAGCCCTGTTCCCGCCCCTATATCCAGAATGGTATCCGGATGGTGGGATAAAGAAGTCCAGGCACCCAGAAGCACTCCGTCCGTACCCACCTTCATAGCCGATCGCTCCTGTCGGATTCGGAACTCCTTAAATTGAAAGTCCGGGTTCATAAACGGCGATATTTTTGTTGGAGTTCAAAACAACCGTTTCAGGATTCCCCCAGATACAGATCGATCAATCCCTCAGGCGTTCGAATATGGATAGTGCGTTCGGGGCGATCCACTTTTAGGATGAAGTCATCACTTACCGGTATGAGCACTTCTTTTCCATCCTTATCTGCCATAAACAGTGGTTGGGCAGCCTGGTCATTGACGCCTTTTATCTCCCCTACATCTCCATGCACTTCATCCACGAGCCGAAAGCCGACAACTTCGTGATAGTAAAACCGGTTCCCGGTGAGGGGAGGCAGCAGAGCCAGTGGGAGGTAAAGGTCTGCACCCATCAGGTGATCGGCTGCCGCTTCCGTGCTGACCTCCTCCAAAGAGAGGCGAAGCAGGTTGGTCTTATGCAATTGACTTCTACGAATAAAAAAAGGAATCAGATTGTTCCCGAGGGAGACAAAAACTGATTCCAATTCTTCGTATTGTCCGGGGTCGTCTGAATCTAACTTGACCAGTAAATCCCCTTTGAATCCGTGTTTGGAGACGATCTTACCTAAGTAAAAACAATCGTCTTTATGCATTTCGGGCCTTTATTTCTTATCGGCCTCGTCTGCCTCAGGAGCTTTCTCTTCAGCAGCTTCGGGTGCTTTTTCTTCAGTGGCCTCAGCGGCAGCTTCAGGAGCTTTCTCCTCAGCAGCTTCTGGTGCTTTTTCTTCAGCGGCTTCAGCGGCAGCTTCAGGGGCTTTCTCCTCGGCAACTTCTGTTGCTTTTTCTTCAGCGACCTCGGCAGCAGCTTCAGGTGCCTTTTCTTCAGCGACCTCAGCGGCGGCTTCAGGAGCAGTCTCAGCAGGGGCTTCTTCAGCAGGCGGTGCAGCGGCGGCAGCGGCTTCGGCGGCTTCAGCAGCTTCGGCATCGGCAGCGGCTTTAGCACGCTTCTCGTTTGCTTCTTTTTCTGCTTCGAGCGCTTTTGCCCTTGCCTCGGCTTTCTCCTTTTCGAGTCCCTGAGATTTATCAGCTACTTTCTGCGCCTTCTCCTCCATCCAGGCCTGGAATTTTGCTTCGGCCTGCTCTTCGGTCAGTGCCCCTTTGCGAACACCTCCTTTGAGGTGATGCTTCATCAGCACTCCTTTGTATGATAAAATACGACGGGCCGTTTCTGTAGGCTGCGCCCCATGGTCTAGCCAGGTAACCGAAGCATCGACGTTGAGGTCAATCAAAGCTGGATTCGTATTGGGATTGTAGGTGCCGAGTTTTTCGAGGTAACGGCCATCTCTCTTGGAACGGCCATCTGCGGCAACAATCCAGTAAAAAGGTTTTCCTTTTTTACCGTGTCTTTGTAATCTGATTTTTACGGGCATATCACATTAATTTATAGGGTTCCCGACCCTGGTTATTAATTCTTTCAATACAGGCGCAATCCTGTTTTAACCCCTTACAATGGGCTTAAGCGGGTGCAAATATAAGCTTCTTTCGCAATTCATCATTCGAATTTTGAAAATTTTACCCCCGATTTAAACCTCTTTTCGGCCTTTAAACTGTTAAACTTATGTAAAACCGAAGTATATATTTGATTTTCAGCGTTTTAGTTATTATACTATAGTTGAAGATACTGAAAGACAGTTATCTAATTTGAATTAAAAATGACGAAAGATTAATGAAGTACACTACAGAGATTTCCAATCGCTTAAATGATTTATTAGAAAAGACCTATGATGCCGAGAAGGGCTATAAGCTGGCGGCAGATGAGGCAAAAGAGTCTTATGTTAAGGACTTTTTAAAGGATAAAGAAAAACAACGCCGTGCCTTCGGCTTCGAACTGAAGACTGAAATTATGGAATACGGAGAGCTCCCTGAAAAAGGCGGAAGCCTGAGCGGAGACCTGCACCGGGTATGGATGAAATTAAAGCCCCTCATGAGTTCAGAGAAAACCGAGAAAATTCTCGAAGAAGTTGAACGGGGTGAAAAAGCCAGCCTGGAGGAGTACAACGATATCCTGAAAAACTCAGAGACGCGTTTGCCCCCATCCACGGAGCGCTTACTCATCCAACAAAGGGACGCCATTCAGGCCGCCCTGAACACCTCCAAAATGTATGAGGAATTACTCTCCTAATTACTGGGCACAATAGTTTTAAAACCCGTCCCTCCCGGACGGGTTTTTTTATCGGTTAATAACTCCTAAAAACTCCCTTTCCTTAGCCGGGTGCATTTCTATATTTTTATCCTCCCGAAATTCTGAAAACTGCCCATGTACCTCATTTTTGATACTGAAACCACAGGCCTCCCCAAGCGGTGGAATGCCCCCGTAAGCGATACCGATAACTGGCCGCGTTGTGTACAGATCGCATGGCAGTTGCACGATGATTCGGGAAGGCTTCTGGAACACTACGATGCGCTGGTACAACCCGAGGGGTTCAACATCCCTTACGATGCGGAGCAAATCCACGGAATATCGACAGCCCTGGCCGCTGCGCAGGGCAAACCCCTGAAGGAAGTTTTGGAAGATTTCAAGGCAGTCCTGGCCAAAACCCAGTTTGTGGTGGGGCAGAACGTCAGTTTTGACCTCAATGTCATGGGGGCAGAATTTTTCCGGGATTCAGGAACCAACCCCCTGGAATCCCTCCCGGTCCTGGATACCTGTACCGAGGATACGGCGGAACTTTGTCAACTCCCCGGGGGGCGGGGCGGAAAATTTAAGCTCCCCACCCTTACCGAACTCCACCAGCACCTCTTCGGAGAACCTTTTAACGAAGCCCACAACGCCAGTGCGGATGTGGAGGCCACGGCCCGGTGTTTCCTGGAACTGGTACGAACAAAATCCTTCAGTGCTGAAGTCCTCGGCCAGGGTCCCGGCTACCTGCAGCGTTTTGAGCAGGCCAACCCGGAGGTCATCCCCCCCTTCCGCCTAAAACACAAAAACTTAAAAAGGGCTTCTGAAGCCCTGGCCCGGAAAACCGCCTCCCCGGAAGCCGGCCTGAGCCAGGCAGAAATAACGGAAAATAAAAAAACCCTGGAGGAGGTTCCCTTTGCCCACCTGCACAACCACTCCCAGTTTTCCGTCCTGCAGTCCACTATTCAGATCAAAGACCTGGTGGCTGCCGCCACTGAGGCCAGTATGCCGGCAGTCGCCCTGACAGATCACGCCAATATGATGGGTGCCTTCCACTTTGTCAAAGAGGTGAATGCCTATAACAAAAGCCTGGAAGAGCTGGATGAGGGCGACCGCCCAGCACCACTCATCCCTATCCTGGGCTGCGAATTCTTTGTCTGCGAAGACCGGCACAACAAATCTGTAAAGGACTACGGCTACCAGGTTGTGATGCTTGCCAAAAACAAGAACGGATACCACAACCTCGCCAAAATGTCCTCCATCGCCTATACCGAAGGGTTCTACTACGTCCCGAGGATTGACCGGGAAGTGGTGCAAGAGTATAAAGACGATTTGATTGTCCTCACCGGGAACCTCTATGGGGAAGTACCTTCAAAAATCCTCAACCAGGGTGAGAAACAGGCCGAAGAGGCCCTGCTCTGGTGGAAAGCGGAATTTGGGGAGGACCTCTATGTAGAGCTTATGCGGCACGGGCAGGAGGATGAAGACCGGGCCAATACCTCTTTGGTAAACCTGGCCCGTAAACACAACGTTTCCCTGGTGGCGACCAACAACACCTATTACCGGGACAAGGAGGATGCGGAGGCCCATGACATCCTGCTCTGCGTCAAAGAAGGCGAAAAGCAGGCGACCCCTGTGGGCCGCGGCCGGGGCTATCGCTTTGGGCTGCCGAACCAGGAGTATTATTTTAAGTCCCAGGAGGAAATGAAGGCCCTTTTCCGGGATCTGCCGGAGAGTATTGTATCGATTCAGGAAATCATAGACAAAGTCACTCCCTTTGAACTCGCCCGGGACGTGTTGCTCCCAAAATTCGAAATCCCCACTGAATTCCAGGTAGCGGAAGACCTGGCCGATGGTGGGAAGCGGGGCGAAAATGCCTACCTGAGGCATATCACCTTCCTGGGGGCTAAGCAGCGCTACGGCGAGATCGACGCCCCCCTGCAGGAACGCCTGGATTTTGAACTCAAGACTATTGAAAACTCAGGCTACCCCGGGTATTTCCTTATCGTGGAGGACTTTATTAGGGAAGCCCGGAATATGGATGTATCCGTAGGGCCGGGCCGCGGTTCAGCCGCCGGTTCGGTAGTTGCCTACTGCCTGGGCATCACCAACATTGATCCCTTAAAATACGACCTGCTTTTTGAGCGATTCCTCAACCCGGATCGGGTCTCCATGCCCGATATCGACATCGACTTTGACGACGAAGGCCGCTCGCGGGTGATGGACTATGTCATCAATAAATACGGCTCCAGCCAGGTCGCCCAAATTATCACGTATGGCACCATGGCGGCCAAGTCGTCTATCCGGGATACAGCGCGGGTACTCGACCTGCCCCTGGGCGACGCCGACCGCATCGCCAAGCTGATCCCGAACATGGCTAAATTCGGTAAAATCTTTGGGAAGGAGACGGCGGAGCTCAAGAAGAAATTCCGGGCCGATGAATTCGAAAAGGTCAATGAACTGCTCGGCATCTCAGAGGGGGACGATTTGGAAGCCCGGACGGTCAATATGGCCCGGGTGCTGGAGGGTTCCCTGAGAAATACAGGAATTCACGCCTGCGGGGTCATCATCACCCCGGATGACATTACCAATTTTGTGCCGGTGGCCACGGCCAAGGATTCGGATCTGTACGTCACCCAGTTTGACAACTCTGTGGTGGAGAGTGCCGGCCTGCTTAAAATGGATTTTCTCGGGCTCAAAACCCTCACCCTCATTAAGGATACGGTAAAAATTGTTAAGGCGCGGCAGGGCATTGAACTGGTGCCGGATGACTTTCCCCTGGATGATGCACAGACCTATGAACTCTTCCAAAGGGGCGAGACTATCGGGATCTTCCAGTACGAATCCCCCGGGATGCAGAAGTACCTCAAGGAGCTCAAACCCTCCGTATTTGATGACCTTATCGCCATGAATGCCCTCTACCGCCCGGGGCCCATGGAGTACATCCCCAGCTTTGTGGCCCGAAAGCACGGAGAGGAAGAAATTTCCTACGACCTGCCTGAAATGGAGGAGTACCTCAGGGATACCTACGGGATTACGGTCTACCAGGAGCAGGTGATGCTCCTGTCCCAGAAACTGGCGGGCTTTAGCAAGGGTGAGGCAGACGTACTCCGGAAGGCGATGGGGAAAAAGATTTTTGCCCTGCTTCAGAAATTAAAACCGCAGTTCCTCGATGGGGGCGAAGAGCGGGGACATCCGCGGGAGGTACTCGAGAAAATCTGGAAAGACTGGGAAGCCTTCGCTTCCTATGCCTTCAATAAGAGCCATTCTACCTGTTATGCCTATATCGCCTATCAGACGGCCTATCTCAAGGCGCACTACCCGGCCGAGTACATGGCGGCAGTGCTTTCGAACAATATGAACGACATCAAACAGGTGACGTTCTTTATGGAGGAATGCCGGCGGATGGGGCTGGATGTCCTCGGGCCTGATGTGAATGAATCTTTCTACAAATTTGCCGTAAACAAAGAAAACCAGATCCGCTTTGGCATGGGTGCCATCAAAGGCGTGGGACGCTCGGCTGTGGAGACCATCGTGGAGAACCGCAAAAAAGACGGGGCGTACCACTCCGTTTTCGACCTGACCAAACGCCTGGACCTTAGGGCGGCAAACAAAAAAGCTTTTGAAAACCTGGTACTGGCCGGCGGGTTTGACTCTTTGGGGAATGCCCACCGGGCCCAGTACTTCGCTGCCGGGAATGACGGCATCACATTTCTGGAGAAGGTCATCCGGTACGGGGCCAAATTCCAGGAAAGCGAAAACTCCGCCCAGGTCAGCCTTTTCGGTGGAGCGAGTGAGGTACAGATTGAGGAGCCGGAAATCCCGCCCTGCGAATCCTGGGGTACGCTGGAGACCCTGAAGCGGGAGAAAGAAGTCGTGGGCATCTATATCTCCGGGCATCCGCTGGATGACTTTAAAACAGAAATAAAGTCGTTCTGCAATGCGGAAATCAGTGCTTTTCAAAATGTGGATCCCTTTGTCAACCGGGAATTGTCCGTGGCCGGAATCATCACCGATGTACAGCACCGTATTTCCCGAAACGGGAAAGGATGGGCGGCCTTTACCCTGGAGGATTATTCAGATAGTTTTGAATTCCGGATTTTCGGGGAGGAATATTTGAAGTTCCGCCACTTTCTGACCATCAATGCCTTTTTATACCTGAAGATCTTTGTACGGGAAGGCTGGGTAAACCGGGATACCGGTAAAAAAGGAGACCCAAGGCTTCAATTCAACCAGTGTATGATGCTGCAGGACGTCATGGAGTCTTTTGCCAAAAAACTGACCATACAGCTGGATATTGAACAGCTGCACGAGCAACGGATCCGGCAATTGCAGGATACCCTGGGGTCCTTTAAGGGAAAACACCCGCTAAACTTTGTCGTCTACCAGATGGAGGACGAAATCAAGGTTAACCTGAGCAGCCGTAAGCAGAAAGTACAAATCAGTACAGAGCTGCTGCACCAGCTCTCGGAACAGGAAATTCATTTCAAACTGAACTAAGCCCGGAATCGGGCAAACCCCCTGGGGGTAAAGCAGATAGTATAAGCCCGCTCAATGGGGGCATAACAAAAATGTATATCCGCCCTGTAAGGAAACGGGCTTAGAATTGACTAAATTTGCGTAATTTAAAACTAGAACAATCATGGCTTTAGAAATAACAGACGCTACGTTTGAAGAAGTAGTATTGAAAAGTGATAAACCGGTAGTCGTTGACTTCTGGGCAGCCTGGTGCGGCCCTTGCCGTATGGTAGGCCCAATCATCGAGGAGCTGAGCTCAGAGTACGACGGAAAAGCCGTTGTAGGGAAGGTGGATGTGGATGCGAACCAGCAGTTCGCCGCCAAATTCGGAATCCGAAACATTCCCACTGTCCTGGTCTTTAAGGATGGGGAGATCGTCAACCGGCAGGTAGGGGTAAGCCCCAAGAAAGTATATGCAGAAGCGATAGACGCGGTACTGTAAATACAAATCTGATGTAAGTCAAAAAAACCCGGGATTCGTCCGGGTTTTTTTTGTACCCGGCCCGCAGGGGAGTTTCGTATCTTTAACCCATAGACCTCAGCCTTACCTTATGGATCTGCAGTCCGAACTCTACAAAGCCTCCCTTTTTGAAAACCTGCCCCTGCTGGTCAAACAAGTGGTGGAAGGGTACATCAGCGGCATCCATAAAAGCCCCTTTCACGGGTATTCGGCCGAGTTTGCCGAGCATAAGATTTACAATACGGGGGAGAGCACCAAGCATATAGACTGGAAACTCTTTGCCCGGACCGACAAGCTCTACACCAAAAAATACGAGGAAGAAACCAACCTGCGCTGCCACCTGATTTTGGATAGCTCCTCCTCCATGTACTACCCCCCTGTGGAACGGCCGGACCTGGACCATTTGAACAAAATCGGGTTTGGGGTACTGGCCGCCGGCGCCCTGATGCAGCTGCTTAAAAAGCAACGGGACTCCGCGGGCCTGAGCATTTTCTCGGACAGCTACCAGTTCTACGCCCCGGAAAAAGGAAGCGAAAGGCATTATTATATGCTGATGAACGCCCTGAACGAAATCGCCGTACAACCGGCGGAAAACAAAGGGACGGAGCTCTACACCTACCTGCACCAGATCGCCGAAAAACTCAAAAGGCGAAGCCTGGTCGTGCTGTTTTCAGACCTCTTCCAAAACCAGGTAGACGACGAGCGGCTCTTTGAAGCCCTGCGCCATTTGAAGTACAACAAGCACGAGGTGTTGCTGTTCCACCTCACCGACAAGCGCACCGAGTTGGATT
>Ga0272441_10001440_pt1 | contig 50773 bp, 47 predicted proteins | sample SSMProp6N_FD_193582 | JGI IMG/M metagenome (GOLD analysis project Ga0272441, IMG submission 193582) | Marine sediment archaeal communities from Little Sippewissett salt marsh, Falmouth, MA, United States - SSM-Prop-6N | ecosystem: Environmental > Aquatic > Marine > Wetlands > Sediment ... | reverse complement strand
CCTGCGACACGACAGTGTAGCCAGGCTGAGAGGAGCACGCGCCCACCACAAAGGGCAGAAGCAAGAGGAATGCCAAGCGGAATCTGCGCAAGTTCCCTCCCAGTTGAAGGTGGGGCCATCTAACGAACCGCGCGTCAGCCGCGGCGGGGCGGTGGCGGGGCGGGTGCTCAGCCTCGCAGCCGCCGTGACACCGCCCGCCGTCGGCTGCATGCGCTAGTTAGGCCGACGACGCGCAGCCGATGCGCCTACGGACTTGCTCTGTCCCTATACCTAGCCTTGAGGCTGCCCCACGAGACGCCCTCAGCAGCAGTCGATGGACAACCGACGCCGCAGCTCCCGATCAGCTGTCCGCACGGGGAGTTCTCGGGTGTGCATGGCGAGGCATCGTGCAGACTCCAAGGGAGATCGGGATTCGCTGTTCCGCAGAACAGGGGGTCGGCGGCGATGTTGCCGTCGCTTCCGAGTTGATCGCTCACACAACCCGTCCAGTCGCCACCCGCGTTGCCGAAGATATCACAGCAACGCAAGGTCGCACCTGTCCCGTAAAGGCAGTCGAGAGCTGCGCCACCTTCCGTACCTGCAATGATGCTGTTGTCGATCGTGAGAGGCCCGTAGCACACGCTCACACACCCTGATGTCTCCGAAACCCGATTATCGAGGAAGGTGCAGTTGCTGATTCGTACGCCCGCAAAGGCTCCGAAGACGTATGGTCCGACGTTGCCGACGAAGGTGCAGCCCTCGGCCGAACACCCGTCCCAGATGTCACAGCTAACAGCTGCGGCACCATCATTGGCCTCGTTCTCGAGAAAAATGCAGTTCCTGGCAGTCGCCTCCCACAGACAGAGAGCGCCGCCCGTGGAACCGGCAGTGTTGCCGATGAATACGCAATCCTCCACGACGGCTGATCCTTCGATCACGAGCGCACCCCCGTCTCTAGCGGCGGTGTTGTCCCGGAACACGCAGTGTCGGATCCGGAGTGAGCACTCATAGCAGAAGACGGCACCGGCATGACTCCAATAGTTGTCTTCGTAGCCATGCGAGAATGTGATGCCCTCGATGAGCGAGCCAGGCCCGAGGTTGAAGCAGGCGAGGATCTTCGTGGAGTTGCCTCCGTCCCAAGTGACGCAGTCGGGTTGCCCTGTCTCGCTCCGCAGAACGATGTTCGTTTCGAGGCGGAGGCAGTGCTGGTGGGTATACGTGCCCGACGCGACTACCACCGTATCCCCCGCAGCTGCCGCTCGGATCCCCTCCCAGATAGTCGTGTAGTCTCCACCTCCTGACCAGTCGACGTGGATGACGTCAGCGACCGTAGACTGGGGCCACATGAGGACTACTGAGCTCACCACAAGCACGGCAACGGTGCTGAGGACGACTGCAGTCCCACGACGGCCTGAGCTGGCTCGCAAAGATCGTCCTATCACAAGGGGCCTCCCCATCGAGTCAACGCGATCTTGTCGTTCGGCCTAACGAATCGCGCGTCAGCCGCGGCGGGGCGGTGGCGCGGTGGGTGCCACCCTCGCAGCCAACGTGACACCGCCCGCCGTCGGCTGCATGCGCTAGTTGGGCGGTCGGCCCGATCCTTCTCGCCTCTCCTAGAGACCGTACCGCTCGTGGAGCTCACAGCGTGTGGGGCACGTGCAGAGAGGCGCCCCATCACGCGACACGAGATACGGGCACGAGTGGCGAAGACACAGTTCGAGAAGCACGCCCCGCGGCTCAATGGGTCTCGTCACGGGGCACATGTCCCACCCGAAGTTCTCGAGACAGTGAAACTCGTACCTGCAGTCGGTTGTCACCCGAAGCGTGTCTCCGCTCACATGCCGCACTTGCACTCCTCATGCTTCTGCCGATCCGCCCAACGACAATTCGATTCCCTAAGGCGGCGGTGCCGGGCATCCTAGCGGGCGGACTAGATCGCGCGCTTGCCGCCGTTCGAGTGTCCGCAACTCCCCTCGCACCCATCTTCTACGCATCGGGCGCGGCTCAGGTTGTGTGCGGATATGCTCCCCGTTGGGCAACCGAATCCGCGCCCCCCACACCGGCTCGACGACAGAACTACAGCGAGTCCACCGGACTCCGCACGCCCAGCTCGCCTCCGGTGAGCACGTGCGTGTAGATCATCGTCGTCCGCACGTCGCGGTGGCCGAGGAGCTTCTGCACCGTCCGGATGTCGTATCCGGCCTCGAGCATGTGCGTCGCGAAGGAGTGCCTGAACGTGTGACACGTTGCCCGCTTCGCCACGCCTGACTTCCTGACCGCCTCCTTCACGGCCCTCTGGAGAACCGAGTCGTGCACGTGATGACGTCTCACGTCGCCGGTCTCGGCGTCTTCACAGAGCCTCGACGCCGGAAAGACGTACTGCCATGCCCACTCGCGTCCCGCGTTCGGGTACTTCGTCGCGAGGGCCCCCGGCATCGTGACGAGGACGTCCCCGCGCGCGGCGTCCCGCTCGTGGGCAGCCCGCGCCACGCCGAGCTGCTTCCGCAGCGCCGGCTCAAGCCTCCTCGGGAGCACGGTGATTCTGTCCCGGTCTCCCTTCCCTCCGCGCACGTGGATCTGATGTCGCTCGAAGTCGACGTCCTTCACCCGGAGCTCGATGCACTCCGTCAGTCGAAGCCCGGCCCCGTAGAGGAGCGACGCCATGAGCTTCGTCGTCCCCCGCATCTGGCCGAGAACCGCCCGCACCTCCTGGCGGGAGAGCACGACAGGAAGCCGCTTCGGCTTCCGCGCCCTCACGATCCCCGAGATCCAGTGGACGTCCTTCCTGAGCACGTCCTTGTACAGGAAGATCAGTGCGGAGAGCGCCTGGTTCTGCGTCGAAGAGCTGACTCGCCGTCGCACGGCGAGATCGGTCAGGAACTCGCGAATCTCCTTCTGTCCCAGCCTGCTCGGGTGACGCATCCCGTGAAAGCGGACGAAACGCTTCACCCACCCGACGTAGGCTTCCTCCGTGCGATGGCTGTAGTGGCGTGCTCGTATCGCGGCGCGGATCGACGCAAGAAGGCGAGAGTGGCTGGGCCGTCTCGGAGTCGGCCCACGTCGCACTGTCCGGTGTTCATCCCCGCGCTCGCGCGCGGTCCTCCGCTCACGGTCGACGAAGCCGTCTCCCATGGCGTGCCCCCTTCGTCACACATCAGGGGAAGACACCTGTGAAGGGGCAGGAAACACTATACCGTGCTTGCCTGGTCTATGTCAAGACCCGACACCAGACCGCTGTGGGGTTCAGACATGCTTCGGAAGATCGAAGCAAACGCGCGGGGTGGAGCGCGGAGGCGGGGCGGCAAGAGGGCCGACAGGACACCTACCCGTTCGAGTGCAGCGCGAGCCGGTTCCCCTCCGTGTCGAGGAAGAACGCGTAGTAGCCCACCTCGTCGGAGATCTTCGTCTTCGGCACGAGCACCTTGCCTCCCGCTGGCTCGACGCGGTCGAGCATCCGCTGGAGGTCGCTCCCACCGTTCAGATAAACGACGACACCCTGATCCGACGGGCTGGCTGCCCCCATCTTCGTCAGGGCGCCGCCGTTCGCCCAGCCCTCGGTCGGGAAGAAGCCCATCTCCTCACCGTACATGGTCTCGACCCTGACCTCGAAACCCATCACCGCGCCGTAGAACTTCGCGGCCCGCTCCATATCCACGACGGGGATCTCGAACCAGACGGCCATGCTCTTCTCCATCATCTCACCCTCCGATCGGCCCTCTCAGTACCCTCGCTTCACGTCCACACGGTTCGGCATGGCCTCCCCTCTCGCCGCCGCGTTCAGGAGGCGCGCCAGCGCAACGACCCTTCGCGTCTCCGACTCGTTCTCCCCGAGCGCGCTCGCGCGGTGCGGACTCATCACGACGTTGTCGAGATCCCGGAACGGGTACGAGGACGGCGGTGTCGCGCTCCGGGCCTCCTCCGACTCCGGATAGCGATACCAGACATCGAGTCCGGCCGAGTGGATCCGGTGGTCCCTGAGGGCCTCGTAGAGCGCGCGCTCGTTGATGATCTCGCCACGCCCGACGTTCACGACAATCGCGTTCCGCGGCAGGAGACCGATCTCCCGCTCGCCGATCATCCCGGCCGTCTCCCCGGTGAGCGGCACGCAGACGAGAAGCGCTTCGGCCTCGGGCAGAAGCTCCTCGAGCGCGTCGACAGACCGGACCACGTCGCGCCGGTAGATTGCGCGGAGCCGCTCGTCCGGATCCTCGGCCGGTCCCCCGCCGTTCGCGATCGGCCGCGCCTCGCGTCTTCGTTCGGCCTGCTCTCCTCCTGCGCTCCGGCGCACCGCCACCACGTCCATCCCGAGACCGGACGCCAGCGATGCGACGAGCCGTCCGATCGCCCCGTACCCGAGAACGACGGCCGTCTTGCCCTCGAGCATCATCGACAGGCTCTCGGCGTACCGTGACGACCAGTCGTCGGCGCGGAGTTCGCGGTCGATCGGCACGATCCTCTTCGCCGCAGCCAGAAGCAGCGCGATCGCCATCTCCGCCACCGGCGCCGCGTTGTAGTGAAGGTTGTGTACCGAGAGCTGCGGGAACTCCAGGAGAAGCTCGCGCGTCTTCGCGGAGAGGCCCGCCCACGGTATGACGATGCTCCGGAGGTTCGGACTCGCCTCGAGATGCTCTCTCTCCGGCCTTCCCGCGACGAGAATCTCGAAGCGCCCGGGCCTCGGTGTCTCTTCGCCGCTCGTGATCTCGACCCCGGGCTCGAGAAGTTCCCTGAGGTGGGCGAAGTGCTCGTCCTCGGGTACCCGAAGGAGGTGCACGCGAAGAGCGTCGATCACGACCCGGCCTCCTTCCCGGTCACTCCCTTGATCTCCGCGCCGGCCTCGGACCCGACGATCAACTCGTCGACCATCCCGACGAAGAGACCGTGCGCAAGGATCTCCGGGACGGCCTCGAGATCGCGGGCGAGGCGCGCGGGGCTGTCGATCGGCCCGAAGGCACAATCGAGCACGCAGTTTCCCTGGTCGGTGAAGTAGATCCCGCGGCCGGCGCGTCTCCGAACCGCTTCACCGCCGAGGTCGGCCACCGCCGCAGTCACCGATGCGAAGAGGAGCGGCTTCACCTCGACGGGCACGGGAGCCGTCTCCCCGAGCCTCGCGACGAGTTTACTGTCATCGACGACGACCACGTACCGTAACGCCGCCCGCGCGACAAGCCGCTCCCGGAAGAACGCTCCGCCCCTCCCCTTGATGAGGTTCCAGTCCGGATCGACTTCGTCCGCCCCGTCGACCGCGACGTCGATCGTCCCGGCCTCCTCGAGCGATGCCACGCGGATCCCTGCGTCCCGCGCCGCTTCCTCGATCTCGGTCGACGTCGCGACCCCGACGACTCCTCCGAGGTCTCCGGATGCTACCCTCTCGGCCAGCGCCTCGAGGAAGAGCCGCGCGGTCGAGCCGGATCCCAGACCGATCGTTGCGTCGCTCTCCATCCGCGAGGCGGCAAGCGCCGCGGCGGCCATCTTCGCCGATTCAGTGCCCAACACTCACCTCCGCCAGAGCCTGACGTTCGTGGTCGATCGCCGCGCTCAGGTGCGCGCCGTAGAGCACGATGAGGCCCAGGAGATAGACCCATGAGAGGAGCGCGATGAACGCGCCCAGAGAACCGTAGACGACATTGTACCTCGCGAGTCCGCTCCTCAGATAGAACGCGAAACCGGATGTCGCGAGCCGGAAAAGCCCCGTAGCCGCGAGCGCCCCGACCGCGGCGTCTCTCGGACGCACGCTCCTGGCGGGAACCCAGTAGTAGAAGAAGAGGAGCGAGATGAAGAGAAAGAGGTAGAAGACAACGGTCGATGGCACGCGGGCGAGCATGAAGAAGAAGACCGTCGAGGTCGAGATCGACCGCCAGTCCGCGATGAGTTTCCCGGCAGCCCGCGAGAAGAGCGATACGCCCCAGAGCCCCGTGAGGAACGCCACGAGTCCCAGCGAACGGACGCGCGCGACGAACACATTCTGCGGTCCCGCATCCGGCCAGGCCCGGTTCAGATTCCGAACGAGCACCGCGAGCGCGCTCGTGGCCGCCCAGAGAAGCCCCAGCGCCCCGACCAGCCCTACGGTGCCCCGGATCTCCAGGACATGGACCAGGTTCCGCCGCACCAGCTCCCGCGAGATGGGCACGAGCTTGAGCGCGGCGTCGAGCAGGAAGTTCTGGACCTCCACGCTCTCCAGAACGGAGCTTCCGATTGCGACAAGGATGAGCACGAGCGGGAAGAACGAGAAGAGCGCGAAGAACGCGATCGTTGCGGCCGCCTCGAATCCGCGTTCCTGCCCGAGCCTCCGCACGGATCGCTCGAGCACGCGCCAGGAGGCGGCGCCGACCCTGCACACGTTAACGAACGTGTTCGCCTTCATCCGCTCTTCCGTCAGTCGTCCCGGGGCTTGACCGGCCGCCGCTCCTTCTTCACGCGGCTCCTCCGCTTCTTCTCGTCGAGCCGCCGCTCCCGGGAGGCCCTCGTCGGCCGCGTCGGCCGCCGCCGTTTCGGCGGCTCAGCGGCGCGCCTCACCAGTCGCACGAGTCGCTCGAGCGCGTCGCGTCGGTTCCGTTCCTGCGTCCGGTATCGCCGCGCGTCGATCACGAGCACGCCGTCGTCGGTGACCCGCCTGCCGCCGAGCCGGAGCAGCCGTGTGCGGACGTCGTCCGGCAGCGATGGCGAGCGTGCCACGTCGAACCGGAGCTGGACGGCGGTCGCCACCTTGTTCACGTTTTGCCCGCCAGGCCCCGAAGACCGAACGAAGCGCTCCTCGATCTCGTTCTCGTCGATGGCGATGCGTCGCGTTATCTCGATCATGGCGTCAGCATACGACCGCCCCGGCTGGACGACAAGACATCTCTGGTCCCGCCGCGCGCCGCTCGCGCTCCGCACACGACGAGAGCCGGGCCGCATCCCACGCTCGGGGTGCGGACCCGGCTCTCCTCCGGCGTCCGGGCTCTCCCATCGGACGAAGACGTTCTCTACGGCTGTCTCTCGCTCGCCAGCTCCTCGCCGGTCCTCGTGGAGATGATCCTGAACTCCTCCCGAGCCAGCTCGCCGTCGTCCCTCACGTCGATCGAACGACGCGTCTCCCGCTCGAGCCCCTTCACGCGCTTCTCCTCCTCGGTCAGAACGTGCAGCGCGACCTCGGGCGCGAGAAGCACCGCGAGCTTCCGCTCGCGTGACGACGACGCAACGCGCCGCACAGCGCGCTCGACAAGCAGGAGAATCGAGTCGATCGAGAGGACCTTCCCGGTACCCTCGCAGCACGGGCACGGGTCGGTGTACTGGTGGAGCAGGCTGGGCCGCACGCGCTGACGCGTCATCCGAACGAGACCCAGCTCTCCGATCGGGAAGCTCTTGCTCCTGGCGCGATCCCTCGCCAGCACCTTCTTGAGTTCGTTCACAACCTTCTCGCGGTTCTGCTCGCTCTGCATGTCGATGAAGTCGATCACGATGATCCCGCCGATGTCGCGGAGCCGGAGCTGCCGGCCGATCTCGCGGGCAGCCTCGCAGTTCGTCTTGAGGATCGTCTCCTCCTGGTCGCGCTTGCCGGTGTACCGCCCCGTGTTCACGTCGATCGCGGTGAGAGCCTCGGTGTGATCGATGACGATGTAACCGCCCTTCTTGAAGTAGACCTTCCGGCGCAGGCTCTTCTCGATCTCCCCCTCGATGTTGTACGCGTCGAAGATCGGGGTCTGGTCACGATAGAACTCCACCCTGCTCCGCAGGTCGGGCGCGACGTTCCTCAGATACGAGCTGATCTCCCGGTACCCCCGACGCGAGTCGATCACCAGGCGATCGACGTCGGCGGTGAAGATGTCCCGGACCAGGCCTGCCGTCAGCTCCATCTCGCGGTGGATGAGCGACGGCGCGCGCTTCTTCTCCCCCGCGTCGTGGATGCGCTTCCACGTCCGCGACAGGTACTTGAGGTCGCGCTTCAGTTGCCGCTTGCTCATTCCCTGGGCCGCGGTCCTGACGATCAGGCCGCCCCACGGCGGCCGGATCTCGCGCGCGATCTCCTTGAGGCGCTCGCGCTCCTCCGAGTCCTCGATCTTCCTCGAGACGCCGGTCGATCCTGCGAACGGTACGAGAACGAGGAAGCGCCCGGGCAGCGAGATCTGCGTGGTCACTCGCGGACCCTTCGTGCCGATCGCCTCCTTCGTTACCTGCACCAGGATCTCCTGTCCCTTCTGGAGCAGGTCCTGGATCGGGACGTTCGGCGCTGCCATGCGCTGGCCGTCCTCGACCTCGACGCCGTCGGGACCGAGGAAGTCGGCGAACTCCATCGTCACGTCCCGCATGTCCGACACGTGCAGGAACGCGCTCTTCTCGAGCCCGATGTCGATGAACGCTGCCTGCATGCCCGGCAGCACCGCCCCGACAAGGCCCTTGTGGATGTCCCCGACGATCCGCTCGCCCTCGCCCATCTCGACCATGAGCTCGACGAGCTGATGCTCCTCGAGGACTCCGATGCGGGTCTCGCCCGGGGTGTCGTTGATGATGATTTCCTTGTACACGTATCTCCCTGTGTTGAGTCTCAGTCGATGCGCCACGGGAATCGTGACGCTATGATGCGGTCATGCATGTTTTGAGTATACCGCCCGATCTACAAGGGTTCAAGCCTCCCGGCGGGCCCGGGAACGCGCCGGTAGAAGCCCCGCCGGTGGATCCTCCCCAGTGGCGAACCCGATTCCAGCGGCTCTTCGGCACCCTCGGCGTACTCCGCTCCGGCCAGAAGGCCCGTGACGTCCCGCGGACCGACGGCCCCGCGCGCACCGAAAACGAGGAGCGCGCGCAGCACCGGGGGGTCCTCCGACTCCGCCTCGAGTTCCACGATCCCCTCGCGCGGCCGGATCTCCCGGACCTTCGCCCCGCGCCTCACGCTGACGGCCTCGATCCCTCGCACCCGCCTAATCCGACGCGCGATCTCGGCCGCCCGAAGTCCACGAAGCTCCGGCGCCTCACTGATCTCGTACTCGACGGCCGCCACGTCCGAGGACCCCGACTGGCCGTTCGGCGTCGCGACGACCCGGACGAGCCGCAGTCCCGAGGGCAGTCCCCGCGCGAAGCGACGCTCGATCTCCTCCTTCGTGACCGGCGACGCGAGATCGACGTCGAAGAACTCGGCGCCGCCTGTCGCTCCGACGGGCAACGGAGGCCCGAAGGACACCTTGGGGTGCGGGTTGTACCCGTGCGAGTACACGACCGGCAGGCCGGACGCCGCGAGCGCGCGGTTCACGGCACGCACGATGTCGAGATGCGAGATGTGACGGACGCTCGCGCCCTTCTCGTAGGCGATGCGCCAGCGCGACACCGTTCCCGGCAGAACGCGCCGTCCCCGCCTCGCTGATCTCCCGTAGGGCACGGGCGCCGAAGAAGCACCCCAGTCGTTTGGAGCGGCCGGCATCTCCCGGGACGGTGTCTGCTCGACAGCACAGACGCCGCAGCCGGCGCAGGTCCCGTCGCGGCAGTCTGCCGTCGTCTCGCCGCGGAGCGCCCGCTCGCGTTCTCGTCGCAGGAACGCCTTGGACGGGCCGGCGTCGATGTGGTCCCACGGAAGCGGGGACGCGGGGTCGATCGCCCCGCGGAACGCATCGATGTCGAGCCCGCTCCCCTCGAGAATCCCCCGCCAGATCCCGAAGTCGTAGTGCTCGGTCCAGCCCTCGAGCCTCGCACCGGCGCGCCACGCCTTCTCCAGGAGGTCGGCGAGCCTCCGGTCACCGCGCGCGAGCACCGCCTCGAGGAGCGACACCTCGGGATCTCTCGTCGCGACCTTCACGCCGCGGATGCGGAGGCCGTTCCGGATGAGACGCTCCTTCCGCCTGATCTCCTCCGCATCGTCCTGCGCCTCCCACTGAAACGGCGTGTGCGGCTTCGGAACGAACGGCGACACAGAGACGTTCACAAACGCACCACGCCGCCGACTCCAGGCCACACGGCGCACCTTCTTCACGAGATCGATGATCCCGGTGATGTCCTCGTCGGTCTCCGTCGGAAGCCCGATCATGAAGTAGAGCTTCACGCGGCTCCATCCGGCCTCGAACGTCGTCTCGACGGTCTCGAGGATGTGATCCTCGGTCTCGTTCTTGTTCACCACATCGCGAAGCCTCTGCGTCCCGGCCTCCGGAGCGAACGTCAGCCCGGCCTTCCGGACACGCGCGATCCCGTCGGCCAGTTCAAGGCTGAACCGGTCGGCCCTGAGCGACGGAAGCGAGATGCTCACCCGCCGGTCGAAGAAGCGCTCGTTCAGTCGCGCGATGAGAAGCGGCAGATTCCCGTAGTCCGAGGGCGAGAGCGAGACGAGTGAGACCGTATCGTAGCCCGAAGCCGCGAGACCCCGGTCGGCGTTCTCGACGATCTCGTCGACGCTCCGCTCCCGCACGGGCCGGGTCACCATTCCCGCCTGACAGAACCGGCAGCCACGGGTGCAGCCCCTCGCGATCTCGATCGCGAGGCGGTCGTGCGTCGACTCGGTGATCGGCACGATCGGCGCGCACGGCAGACTCGAGGCGTCGAGCGACGACTCGACGCGCCGCCGGACCACGGTCGGCGCCCGATCGTCGATCGGGTCGATACCGACGAAACGGCCGTCCGCGTAGCGCGGCTCGTAGAGCGACGGCACGTAGACGCCCGGGATCCACGCTGCGCCGGCGACCGTCTCCCCGCGAGGCCGTCCCTCCCGCCGGGCCTCGATGAGATGGTCGGCAAGGTCGAGGATCGCGCTCTCCCCGTCCCCCAGCACGAGACAGTCGAAGAAGGGTGCTACGGGCTCAGGGTTCAGCGCGCAGGGCCCCCCGCCGACGATGACCGGATCGCCCTCGCCGCGGTCTCGCGCCCGCACGGGAACGCCCGCAAGATCGAGCATCGCGAGTATCGTCGTGTGATGGAGCTCGTACTGGAGAGTGAATCCGATGACGTCGAACTCGCGAGCCGGACGGTGAGTCTCCATGGAGAAGAGCGGGACGCCCTTCTCCCGCATGAGGGCCTCCATGTCGGGCCAGGGCGCGTAGGCGCGCTCGGCCGCGATCTCCGCCCGCCTGTTCAGAATGTCGTAGAGCACGCGGATGCCCAGGTGGGACATGCCGATCTCGTAGACATCCGGAAAAGCCAGAAGGAAGGTGAGATCGACCGACGCGGCGTCCTTGACGACCGCGTTCCGCTCCTGGCCGATGTAGCGGCTGGGCCTCGAGACCAGCGGCAGGATCTCACGCTCGAGCTTCTCAGAGAGCTCGCTCATGATCCCACCTGCCTCGTTCGGGGACGCGCGCTCCGACGTGCTACTCCGCGAGCGCGGCGCCGCGCCTCATGGCCTCGCGGTTGATCTGCATGATCTTGTCGCCCTTGCCGTGAAGCAGCACGTCGAGCGAAGCGATCATCGTCTCCACGTCGATCACGCCGAGCTTCTTGGCGAAGGCGCCGAGCATGACCATGTTGGCCGACCGCGCGCTCCCGACTCCCTCGGCGACGTCGTTCGCCGGCACCTTGACGACCTCGACGTCGTCGCGCCCGACCGGCCGGTCGATCAGGGATGTGTTGTAGAAGATCCAGCCTCCGGGCTTGACCGTCGGCTCGAACCTGTCGAGCGAGGGACCGTTCATGATGAGAACGACGTCCGGAGCCTCGACCATCGGCGAAGCGATCTCGTCATCCGAGACGACCACCGAGCAGTTGGCCGTTCCACCGCGCATCGCCGCGCCGTACTGGGGAAAGAACGTAGTGTGCTTGTCCTCGACCATCCCCGCGTGCGCAAGGAGCTTCCCCATGAGGACGACGCCCTGGCCGCCGAAGCCCGCGCATCTGATCTTGTGGGTCATCGCTTTCTCCTGTATCGCTTGCGGCGCTCGCCGGATCGCCCCGGCCGGCCCCGCGCAAGTCCTCTACGCCTCGGCCGCCCCGCCCTCCGCGGTGCAGTCGCGGAAGACGCCCAAGGGGTAGTAGGCGAACATGCTCTCGCGCGTCCACTCGAGCGCCTTCAGGGGCGTCATGCCCCAGTTCGTCGGGCACGGCGAGAGGATCTCCACGAGGCAGTACCCGGCGCCGTCGAGCTGGAGCTGGAACGCCTTCTTGAGGTACTTCCTCGTCGTGAGCACGTTCTTCGGCGAATCGACGGACCCGCGCGCGGCGAAGGCGACTCCCGGCAGGTCCTTCAGAAGCTCGCAGACCTTGATCGGATAGCCCATGATCACCGGATCCCGCCCGAGCTGGCACGTCTGGGACCGCTGGCCGATGAGCGTGGTCGGCGCCATCTGCCCGCCCGTCATCCCGTAGATCGCGTTGTTGATGAAGACCGTCGTGATGTGCTCCCCGCGGTTCGCGGCATGGATCGTCTCTGCGGTCCCGATCGCGGCGAGATCGCCGTCCCCCTGGTAGCTGATCACGAACGAGTCCGGGTTCCCCCGCTTCATCCCCGTCGCGACCGCCGGAGCCCTCCCGTGGGCGGCGGAGATCACGTCGAACTTCCAGTACTTGTCCGCGAAGACCGAGCACCCGACAGGGGCGATCCCGATCGCCCGCTCGCGGAGCCCGTATTCGTCAACCATCTCGGCCACGAGCCGGTGAGCGATCCCGTGGCCGCAGCCCGGGCAGTACAGCGTTCGCTCGGACTTCATTGCCTCCGGCATGCCAAAGACTTGTTCCACGGGTACCTCCTAGAAGTTCCTGACGGTCTCGCCCGGCTTCGAGGCGAACACCTTCTCGATGTGCTCGACGACCTCGTCCTCGCTCGGCACGCCGCCCGCAGTGCGCGCGTGCAGGTGCACGTCTGCCTTCCCCTCGACGGCGAGCTTCACGTCCTCCCACATCTGCCCGAGGCTCATCTCGACGACGAGGAGCTTCTTCACTCGATCTGCGAGCGCGTTCAGACGCTCTGTCGGGTAGGGCCAGAGCGTGATCGGGCGGAACAGCCCGACCTTCAGGCCCTTCTCCCGCGCGATTCCGAGAGCCGTCTTCGCGATCCTGGCGGACGTTCCGAACGCCACGATTACGACATCGGCGTCATCGATCATCGTCTCCTCGTAGCGGACCTCGTTCTTCACGATCTCGTCGTACTTCTTCTGAAGTCTCAGGTTGTGCTCTTCGAGTTCGCCCTCGCCGAGCCGGACCGAGGTCATCCAGATCGGGTCCTTCGTCGATGGATCTCCGAGCTGCCACGGCTGCTTCGATGGCAGATCGTCGGGGCGCTTGTACTCGTTGAGCACGAGCGGCTCCATCATCTGCCCGAGGATGCCGTCCGCTGCGATCATCACCGGGTTCCTGTACCGGTCGGCCATGTCGAAGCCGAGCATCGTGTAGTCGTAGAGCTCCTGGACATCGCAAGGCGCGTAGACGATCGTACGGTAGTCGCCGTGCCCGCCGCCGCGCGTCGCCTGGAAGTAGTCCGACTGCGCCGGCGCGATGTTCCCGAGCCCCGGGCCGCCGCGCATGACGTTCACGTAGAAGACCGGCAGCTCGGCGCCCGCGATGTACGAGAGTCCCTCCTGCTTCAGGCTGATGCCGGGTCCGGAGGACGAGGTCATCGTCCGCCGGCCGACGGCGGCCGCGCCGAAGCACATGCTGATCGCCGCGATCTCGCTCTCGGACTGGATGAAGACACGCCCCTCCTCGATCATCCGCTTCGACATATAGGCCGTGAGCTCGTTCTGCGGCGTAATCGGGTATCCGAAGTAGCACTGGCAGCCCGCCTGGACGGCGGCCTCGCCGATGGCTTCGTTACCCTTCATGAGAACCTTCTCAGCCATTCCCAACTCCTCGTCGTGTGATCGGGCTACTTGAAGACCTTGATCGCCAGGTCGGGGCACATGATCGCGCAGAACGTGCATCCCGTGCACTTCTCCGGATCGAAGCACTCGACCGGATGGTATCCCATCGTGTTGAAGCTCTCGGCGAGCCGCAGGATGTGCTGCGGGCAGGCCTCCACGCAGTAACCGCAACCCTTGCAGCGCTCGATATCGACCTCTATCTTCGGCACCCCCACCCTCCTTCTGTGAACAGGGTACGGACGTGATATCCCGACGTTCCCGGGCCAAGGGAACCAATTTAGCACGCTTGTGCTAGGGTTCCAAGGGCTTTTCGTCGCCCCACGGAAGGACGGCGCGCGCCGTCTGGGAGTGCGGGTTCGCGAGGAGACCATCGTGGCGCCCGGTCGTGACACCGATCTTCCGGAGGAGCGGCACGAGTTCCGCATCACCCTCTGAGGGCGGAGGGTCGATGCGAACGCGCCACCGCGTCCACCTCTGCACGTTCTCGACGCCCGAGATGCCCAGCCTGCGAAGTAGGGGCAGGATTGAGGCATGCCAATTGCTGTCGCGGTCGCGGACGAGAATCGCCACTTCGTCGGAATCGAGCGGGTGACCGCGTTCGGAGCCTCCCTCGACAATCCCGTAGGTGTGCTTGTTCGGGTTCGCGAAGACGTTCGACTCGCGGACGAGCCGTTCGACGGCCGCCCGCGGATCCCCGGATCCGTCGCCGAAATCGAAGGCCCAGAGCGTCTCGCGCGCCAGGTCCTTCACGGCCGCGCCGAGGTCCATCTTCACGGTCAGGGCCTCGAGCGCCGAACGGGCCTCGTTGTCCGGAACCTTGAGCGACACCGCCAGTTCGATCGTCCGCGCCACCCCGTCACCTCCCCTCAAGCGTTCGGAGGAGCGAGTCCACCACCAGCGCTCCCGGCCCCGGCCCCGTCAGCCCCTCGCCGGATCCGGCCGCGGCGCGCCGGCGCTCTCCCCACGGGCCGGCGAGCCCCACGGGAAGCTGGAAGAGCCACGCCGCCCGCTCCGGGTGAGGCATCATCGCGACGACGTTCCCGGCCGGGTTCGCGACGGCCGCGATCGCCCTCGTCGATCCGTTCGGGTTCGTGGGGAACCGGTCCTCGTCCTCCCCGTCCGGCGACGCGTACGTCATGACGACCTGTCCGCGCTCGAAGAGACCGTCGACTAGTCCCTCGGTCGACGATACGAAACGGCCCTCCGCATGCGCCACCGGAATCGCGAGGACGTCACCGACGGCGAGCGCGGCCGTTGCCGCGCTCCGGTCGCTCCGCACGGTGAGGTGCGTCCAGCGCGTGTAGTAGCCGTCGCGGTCCGGCATGATGTTCCGCGCCAGCCCCATCTCCACGCGGCCGGGATCGAGGCCCGGTACCATGCCGGACTCGAGGAGAACCTGCGCGCCGTTACAGATGCCGATCACTGGCTTCCCCGACGCCGCTTCATCGAACAGCCGGTCCACGATCCGGTCCTTCGCCGCGATCGCGCCGGCCCGCACGCGATCCTGATACGAGAATCCACCGGGAAGCACGTACGCGTCATACATCGACAGCTCCTCGGTCGGTCCGTTCCACATGAAGACGTCGCACGCCATGCCGGATGCCGCCACAGCGCGACGCGTCTCGTCCTCGCAGTTCACGCCCGGGAAGCGGATCACCGCGACGCGGAATGTCCGGGAGCGTTCCATCTCAGATCATCGCCTCCGTGGCGCCGCCCGTCCACGCCCGCTCGAGCGCCTCGCGCGCGATCACGATCTCCCCTCTCTCGAGGCCGCCGATCGCGAGATCCCCGCCGCTCGTACTCTCGCCGATCACCCAGTACGGGACGCCCCGGCGCTCCAGAATAGCCTCAACGGCGGCGGCTCGCGCGGGGTCGACCTCGGCAACGTAGCCGCCGCGCTCCGAGAAGAGCGTCCGTGCGGCCTCCGCCAGCCCGAACTCCGCACCCCCCCCGGGAAGCTCGATCGTGAGCCCGATCGACGCGCCCTCGCGACCCAGCAGGATCATCTCCGCCAGCGTCACCGCGAGACCGCCGTCGCCGATGTCGTGGCACGAACGCAGAAGACCCGCGGCCGCAAGATCGGTGACCGCGGCCACGCGGGCCCGCTCCTCGCCGAAGCGCACCTCGGGCGGCTCGCCTCCTTCCCGACCGAGAACGGTCCGCGCGAACTCGGAGGCTCCGAGTCGCTCGCCGCGGCGGCCGAGAAGATAGACGCGGCTCTCCTCGGCGACGAGTCCGGCGGCGAGGGCGGTCGAGCAGTCGTCGATCCTCCCGACGCAGCAGACGATCGGTGACGGCGGGATCGCGCTTCCCGTTGCCGACTGGTTATAGAAGCTGACGTTCCCCGAGACGATCGGGATCGGTTCGTCCGAGTCCTTCATCCCGATCTCGCGCGCGGCGTCTCCGATCCCGCGGACCGCCTCCACGAAGTCGTGGAAGACCTCGGGGACCTCTGGGCTTCCGAAGTTCAGGCAGTCGGTGAGCGCCACGGGAACGGCGCCGACGGCAACGACGTTCCTTACCGCCTCGGCGACCGCCGCGGCGCCTGCCGTGTACGGATCAACCGCACCGAGAAACGGGCTCCCGTCCACCGACACCGCGAGCGCTACGCTCGATCCGGGGAGCGGAACGACGACCCCGGCGTCGGCCTCACCGGGACGGGCCAGCGTGCACCCCTTCACCTCGCTGTCGTAGTGCCGGTAGACGTGCTCGCGCGACGAGATGTTGGGCGAGCCGAGCACCGCGAGGACGGACGCCGCCAGGTCGAGGTCCCCGGGGATCTCGGTCGCGGACGGGGACCGCATCCGCGCGCGTGCCGGACGGTCGTAGGAAACGCCCGCCGTGATCGCCTCGGTCGATGCGTCGCAGACCGTATGGCCTGCGTGCATGAGGACGAACCTCGGCTCCGCAATCACCTCACCGATCACGGTCGCGCTGGCCCCGTGACACAGCTCCGGCAGCTCGTAGGCCTCGTTGTAGATCGCCGTCACTTGAGCGGCAAGATCGCGCGGCACGACCAGACAGTAGCGTTCCTGGGTCTCCGAGCAGGCGATCACCTCGGGCGCCATCGCGCTCTCCGCGACCGGTACGAGCGAGAGATCGACGCGCACGCCGAGCCCGGCCGCGGCACCCAGCTCCGACGTCGCGCAGGCAATGCCCCCGGCGCCGAGATCCTTGAACCCGATCGCCGCCCCGCGTTCGCGCACGAGTGCCAGCACGTCGGCCGTCGCGACCGTCAGCATGCGCTTGAGAAACGGATCCGGCACCTGCACGGCGTACTTGTCCGAGAGCGCGCGCTCCTCGTCGAGAATCCGCGAGGCGAAGGTCGCGCCGCCGAAACCAGACGGGTCGGTGGGCTTCCCGACGAGAACGAGTACGTAGGGCGTCCGCGCCGCCTCGGCGGGCGCGCGGCTCCGCACGACCTGTTCCTCCTCGACGAGGCCGATCGCGACGACGTTCACGAGGCAGTTGTCATCGAATCGCGCATCGAAGCAGACGTCGCCGCCGAGGTTCGGGACCCCCAGCGCGTTGCCGTACTGCCAGATTCCCTCGACGACACCGTGGACGATCTCGCGCGTCCGCTCGGCGTTCGGGCCCGAGGGGTCACCGAACCTGAGCGGATCGAGGACACCGATCACATCGGCGCCCATGCAGTATACGTCGCGCACGATACCACCAATCCCCGTCGCCGCGCCCTCGTTCGGCACGACCTGCGAGGGGTGATTGTGGCTCTCGTGCGCCACGACAACGCAGTAGCTCTTGCCGTCCAGCTCGCAGAATCGCACGACGCCCGCGTCCTCGCCGGGACCGATCACCACGTGCGACGCCTCGGTCGGAAGATGCCGGCCGAGAACGGACCGACTGCTCTTGTACGAGCAGTGCTCGCTCCACATGGTGTTGAAGATGTTGGCTTCGACGATGGTGGGGTCGCGCCCGAGGAGGTCGGCGATCCTCCGCGCCTCTTCGTTCGTCACGGTGAGGCCCGCCGCATCGAGAGCGCTCCTCAGGGCGCGGTCGTCGGCACCGGAGATCTGAACGCGCGGGACATCGGGCGCGATGACCGCGCTCACCTGGGGACCTCCTCGAGCGTTACGGCGAAGTCGAGGAGAACGTCCGCGCGTCTCACCTTGAAGGTGACGACGTCACCGACCCTCGTGCCGAAGATCTCCCGGCGCGCCTGTCGCACGTTGTCGACGCCGACGCCGTCCACACCGACGAGCACGTCTCCCGGAGCGAGGCCCGCGCGGTCGGCCGGGCTGCCTCCTTCGACCTGCGAGATGAGCACGCCGCTTGTCACCGAGAGATGGAGCGCCTGGGCAACTGCAGGCGTGATGTCCTGGACCTGGACCCCGACCCAGACATCGCGGACCCTGCCGTACTCGATCAACTCGTCGATGATGAGCTTCGCCACGTTGATCGGTATCGCGAACCCCATGCCGTGCGAGCCGCCGCTCGCGGAGAAGATGAACGAGTTGATCCCGATCACCTCTCCCCTGCTGTTCACAAGTGGCCCGCCGGAGTTTCCGGGGTTGATCGCGGCGTCGGTCTGGATCATGTCCTTGTAGACGGCCCCGACGTCGTTCTCCGAGATCACGTCGCGGTGCAACGCGCTCACGACGCCGGCGGTCACCGTCGGCTGCGGGTCGTTCAGGATGTAGCCGAACGGATTGCCGATGGCGATCGCCCACTCCCCGATCATCATGTCGTCGGAGTCACCGAGCGGCGCGTACGGCAGCCCCTCTCCCTCGACCTTGAGGACCGCGAGATCGAACCTGGGATCGCCACCGAGCACGCGGGCGTCGAGCTGGCGACCGTCGGTCAGCGTCACCTTGATATCCCCGCCGCCCCGGATCACGTGATCGTTCGTGAGGACGTAGCCGTCCTCATCGATGATCACGCCCGATCCATACGCCTGATACACCTGTTCGTACTGGTTCTCAGGGAAGTAGCCCCTGAAGAAGCGCTCGAAGAACTCGTCCTGGAAGCGCGAGCGCGGAAGCGCGCTCGTCCGGACGGTCCTTCGGGCCAGCACGCTGATCGAGACCGTGGCCGGTCCCACGCAGTCCGCGGCCCGCACGATGGCGGTCCTCCGGGAAGCGTCGAGGCCGGACCGCTCGCGTGCCGTCGCACGACCGGCCGGCGCGCTTCGCGCCGACGCCGGACCGAGCGGCGCCTCCCTCGCGGAGAACGTCCTCACGGTCAGCATGAGGCCCACAACGAGCCCCACGAGGCCGAAGACGATACCTACGAAGATGCTTCTGTTCAATCCGGATACCACGGGCGCTTCCCTAGCGGGTCTTGACCTTCTCCCAGTCCGCGAGGAACCGCTTGATGCCCTGGTCGGTCAACGAGTGCTTGAAGAGCTTCTCGAAGACGGCGTAGGGCATCGTCGTGATGTGCGCACCCGTGAGGGCCGCCTCCACCACGTGCAGAGGATGGCGGACGCTCGCGACGATGATCTCCGTCGCGAAACCGTAGTTCTCGTAGATCTGAGCGATCTCACGGACAACGTCCATCCCGACGTGCCCGGCGTCGTCGAGGCGCCCGATGAAGGGGCTCACGTAGTCGGCGCCGCTCTTGGCGCAGACGAGGGCCTGGTTCGGTGAGAAGACGAGCGTGCAGTTGGTGCGGATCCCTAGCTCCTTGAGCGTGCGGATCGCCTTCATGCCCTCCTTCGTCATCGGGATCTTCACGATGACGTTCTCGTGGATCTTGGTGACCTCCTTCGCCTCGGCGACCATGCCGTCGGCATCGAGGCTCACGACTTCCGCGCTCACCGGTCCATCCACGACCTCGCAGATGCCCCGAATGATGTCTTCGAACTTCCCTTCCTCCCGGGAGACGAGCGTCGGGTTCGTCGTGACGCCGTCGCAGAGACCGAGCGCCGCCGCTTCCCTGATCTGGTCGATGTTGGCGGTGTCCAGGAAGATCTTCACCTTATCCCTCCTCGCCGTACGCGACGCTCTCGAGATAGAGCCCCCAGGGCGGGGCCGTGGGTCCGGCCCGTCCCCGGTCGCGCGCCTCGATGATCGCCGGAATCTCCTCCGGCGCGACTCTCCCTCTCCCGACCTCCGCAAGCGTTCCCACGATCGAACGGACCATGCCCCGGAGGAAGCGGTTCGCCTCGACGCGCAGCACGAGCATCCCGCCGAAGCGCGGCTCCCATTCTAGCGACATCCTGCGGATGTCGCAACGATCATGTGCCGCCGAGCCGCCGGCCAGTGCGAACGACCCGAAGTCCCGCTCTCCGCGGAAGGCCGGCACCGCCCGCTCCATAGCGTCCCGATCGACCGCCCCTCGCAGGTGCCAGCGTCGCAGCCTCCAGATCGGGCTCTCCTGCATCCCCATGAGGTAGAGATACGACCGCGACGTCGCGTCGAACCGCGCGTGGAAGCCGTCCGGAGCGTCCGCGACGCTGCGGACCCGGACGTCCCGCGGGAGCCTGGCGTTCAGGGCCGCAGCTACCCGACCGGCCCCGAGCGCGACGGCGATCCGGGCGTGCGCCACCTGGCCCAGGGCGTGCACCCCCGCGTCGGTCCGCCCCGCCGCCGTCGCCTCCACCGGCACACCGCAGAGGCCAGCGAGGGCCGCCTCGAGAACACCCTGCACCGTTCGCTCCCCCGGCTGCACCTGCCACCCGGAGAACTCCGTGCCGTCGTACTCTAGAACCAGCTTGACAGTGCGATCGTGCATGCGAAGAGCACCCCGACGGCGGCGAGCGCCGCCGCGTCGCGTCTCGTAAGCCTCAGCTCGACGTACTTCGTACGCCCCTCGGCGCCACGGTAGCAGCGGGCGTCCATCGCCAGCGCCAGGTCATCCGCCCGGCGAAAGGCGCTTGCGAAGAGCGGAACGAGCACAGGAACCGCCCCCTTCGCCCTCGCGATGAGCCCCCCGTCGAACGAGGCGCCGCGACCGACCTGCGCCTTCACGATCCTGTTCGCCTCGTCGAGGAGCGTCGGCACGAAGCGGAGCGCGATCACGGAGATCATCGCCAGCTCGTGCACAGGGAAGCCGATCCGCGAGAGCGGACCGAGGAGCTTCTCGAGCCCGTCTCCGAGGTCGACCGGCGAGGTCGTCACCGTCAGGATGGTCGCGTAGGAGATCATGAGAGCGATCCGCCAGGCGAAGATCCCTCCGACGGCGAGCCCTTCGATCGTCATGCGCGGGAAGGCCTTGAAGACCGGCGTCCCGGGCGTCAGAAGCCCGTGCATCACGAAGACGATGAGAACGAGCCAGCGGAGCGAACGGAGATTCCGGAGGAGAAAGCGAACGCCGAGACCGGACGCCGCGACGAGGAGCGCGAGCGCGGCGGTGAGAAGGAGATACGCGGCCGGGCTCTCCGTCACGAGAACCAGCACGAGGATCGCGAGGACGCCGAGCATCTTCGTCCGCGGATCGAGCGCGTGCAGCGCCGAGTCCGTGGAGTAGTACCGGCCGAAACTGAAGTCAGAGAGAAACTCCATCGACGATCAGCTCCGCGATCTGCACCGCGTTCAGCGCGGCGCCCTTTCTCAGGTTGTCCGACACGATCCAGAGCCACAGGCCGTGACGGAGCGATCGGTCGCGCCGGACCCGCCCCACCCAGACCTCGTCGCCGCCCGTGGCCGCGAGCTGCGTGGGATAGAGCGCCTCCTCCGGATCGTCGAGGACCGCGACGCCTCTCGCCGACGACAGAACCTCCCGCGCCTCCCCGGGCGCGATCTCGCGCTCGGTCTCGACGTTCACCGCCATCGCGTGCGACCGGAAAACCGGCACGCGTACGCAGGTCGCGGCGATCCTGAGTCCCTGGAGACCCATGATCTTGCGCGTCTCCTCGATCATCTTCGTCTCTTCGAGCGTGTCACCCCGCTCGTCGAAGTCGTCGATCTGGGGAAGACAGTTGAAGGCGATCTCGTGCGCGTAGACCCGTGAGACCGCCGGACGCCCGGCCAGCACGTCGCCGGACTGGGTGCGGAGCTCCTCGATCGCTTCCCGTCCCGTGCCGGAGACCGACTGATACGTCGAGACGACGACGCGGCGAAGCCCGGCCGCCCGGTGGAGCGCGTCGAGGACCAGCACCATCTGGATCGTCGAGCAGTTCGGATTCGCGATGATGCCGGAGTGGTGCGCCGCGGCGTCGGGGTTGACCTCCGGGACGACGAGCGGGACGCCGGGATCCATCCGGAACGCTCGGCTGTTGTCGATCGCGACGGCGCCCTTCGAGACGGCGACCGGCACGTACTCGCGCGAGACAGCCGGCTTCGTCGCGAAGAGGACGATGTCGAGGCCTTCGAGCCCCTCCGGGCCCAGTTCCTGGACCGTCAGGCTCGACTCCCCGAAGGGAAGCGAGCGGTCGGCCGAACGCTCCGAGGCGAGCGCCCGGACCAGATCGACCTCGAGACCGCGCTCGTCGAGGACACGCAGCATCTCCCTGCCGACCGCGCCGGTCGCACCCGCGACCCCCACCCTCGCCGGACTCCGAATCATCCCCATGCCCCCTGCCTGCCGCGCCGCCGTCAGATCGGCTCGAGCGCAGACGTCGCGAGCCACCCCTCGAGGTCCGTACCGTCCACTCGCACACGCGACCACTCGACGCGATCCTCGATCGTGCGCACCTTCGTCCCCTCGTGGAGCTTGAACTCCAGGACGAAGTCCTCGCCCGGCCCCGTTCGCACGGCGGTCTCGGTCACGATCACGATCGCGTGAGAGACGTTCCGCTCGCGATGGATCTTCGCTGCCGTCACGCCTGCGCTCGCGACAAGGAGCGCGGCCAGCACGATCGCCGCGACCCGCGTCGCCGGGTCGAACCCGGAACGCAGAACAGCGACGACGAGAACGACAACAAGCAGCACGTAGAGCGCGCTCGCGACGCCGGCGGCGAGACCCGACGGGATGGCTCCGTAGACCGACTCGACGATCGCCGCCCCCGCACCCGTGCCGATCGGTGTCTGGCGGTCCGCGATCTGGCCCCGCAGGAACTCGAGGTTCGCGCGCGCGTCGTTGTGGCCCGGGTCGAGCCTGAGCGCTCGTTCGTACTCGACGATCGCCCTTCCGACGGAGCCCGCCTTGAAGAACGCGTTCCCGAGGTTGTAGCGAACGTCCGCGTTCTCGAACCCGGCGTCGAGGACCTGCGAGTAGAGCCTCGCTGCTTCGTCGAATCGACTCCCGCCGTAGAGCGCGTTCGCCTCCGCGAAGAGCCGCGTCGCCTCTGCCGAGTCGATCCGCGCCTGAGCGCGCGCCGCGTCCGCGGCGCCGAGCGCGAGCAGGGCAAGCAGCGCGAGCGCCGTCAGCCACCCGGCCGTCGTCGCCGCCCTCCTGCTCCGGCCGCGCCTCATCGGCCCCTCCTTCGTGAGATGCGCTCGATCGCCGAGAGACATGCCTCTCCGTCACGGAGAAGTCGTTCCGTCTCCACCCCGTCACCGCCCCCGGAGAAACGGCCCGCGTCGCACTGCGCCAGGATCGACCGGACGCGCGCGATCGTGTCGTCGTCGGCGCCGGCTGCCCGCAGTGTCGCGGCAAGCTCGGCGACCGTCATGCCGCGCGCACCCACGTTCAGGCGGTCGCCGACGAAGTCGACGAGCGCCGACGCCACCGCCGAACAGGTGCCGGCGCGGTCGCCAGCGCGCGCCGTCTCCCTGGCGGACCGGAGCGCGCGCCTGGCCCTCGAGGACGCGCGCGCGTAGCGCGCGAGCGCCTCGTCGGCGGAGTATCGATCCCGCCGTCGCTTCGTGGCCCAGACGGCAGCCAGCGCGGCGGCCGGCAGGATCTGGCCGAAGAGGAACCACGGGCGCTCGGCCAGCGGACGCGCCGCCGGCCGGAGCCTTCCCTCAGGCTCCCGGATGTACCGAATGTCCCTGCCGAGCCGCGAGATCGATGTCGGCGCTGTCGTCGCCTCGGCCGCGGCCCCCGCGGCCGGCGGCCCGACCTCGAGTACGATCGGCCGCGTTCTCGTCGTCCGATACTCGCGCGTCGCCGGATCAAAGTAGGAGAGCTCAAACGCCGGAATCCCGCGAGACCCCTCGGACTGCGGGACGAAGACGAACGAGTGCGTCCGCCTCCCACCGACGATCCTCCCTCGCCTCGTCACGTCGGTCGCGGAGCCCGACTCGTACACCTTGAACTCCGGACTCTCCTGGAACGACGGCGCCGGCACCGTGCGGACATTCCCGCTGCCCTCGATCGTCACCTTCACCGTCACTGCCTCGAGCGCCGCAGGCCTTCTCGTGTCGGCCGTCGCCGTGATCTCGTACTCGCCTACCGCGCCACCGAAGCCTGCGGGCCTTCCGTCCGCCGGCAGCGGAACGATCTCCACTTCAATCGGATCGGTCCGGAGAATGCGCTCGCGCCCGGGCATGGAGAAGATGCTGAAGGGGTCCGCCCGGTCCTCGTAGCTGATCGTAGCCTCTCCGATCGTCGCAGTCCCCGCCGCCGCACCGAAGAGGGCCGTCTTGATCTCGATCACCTGGTACTGGATGCCATCGACGATCTCGACGTACTCATCCTGGGGCGGCAGATCTTCCACCCAGAAGCCCGTGAGATCCGGCGCGCCGTACCGAGGCTGCCGCCAGAGGTTGATACGCCGGTAGAACTTGAACGAGAGCGTGATCTGCTCGCCCACGTAGGCCCGCTTCCTGTCGACGGACGTCGTGATGAAGACGCTTCTTCCGTCCGAGCTGATGCCGGACGACTCTCTTCGCTCCTGTGATCCCGCCGGCGGCGGCGCTGCGCCCGGGAGAACCTCGATCTCGATCGGTTCCGAGCTGTAGACCGCGCCGTCGAAGTCCACCTCGATCGGCGGGATCGTGAAGACGCCCTCGGAACGCGGTTGCAGGCTGTAGTTCCAGCTCTTCGACGAGGTGATGGCGCCGTTCACGATGCTGAGGTTCGTCGAGGTTCCGGCCGAGAATGTGTTGAAGTCTGCGGTCAGGTCCGGGAGCTCCGGTGTCGGCACGCTTCTGATCGTACCCGTCACCGTGACCGTGAGGCGGATCTGATCGTTCACCGTCGCGGTCGTCCGGTCGACGCGCGCGGTCACCTCGATGTCGCCCGCGCTCGCTGCTACCGGGGCGAGCGCGAGCAACGCCCCGACGAGCGCGAAGACCACGGCCCTCTTGCTACCAGTCCTTCTCAACCTTCACCCTCTTCCGCGCGGCCCCGCGCTGGAGCTCCGCGGCGAGTTCCCGCTCGGACTGCTGGATCGCGTCCAGGAGTCTCTCCGCGTCCTCGCGGCTCATCTCCGCCTGGCGTTCTTCGGCGTCCGCCTCGCTCTGGGGCCCGTCCTCCTGCTGCTCCCCCTGGTCCTGCTGCTGGTCCTGCTGTTCATCCTGTTGCTGCTGCTGCCGGTCCTGCTGCCCGTCCTGCTCTTGATCCTGCTGCTGTTGATCTTGCTGGTCCTGCCGGTCCTGCTGATCCTGTTGCTGCTGGTTCTGCTGCTGGTTCTGCTGCTGTTGGTCCTCGATCATGCGGAGCACGACTTCCAGGTTGTGCTTCGCGTCCTCGTCCTTCGGATTCGCAAGGAGAGCGTCCTTGTACGCCCGGAGCGCTCGCTCGAGATCCCCGAGACTCGCGTAGGCGCCGCCGGAGTTGTAGCTCGCGGCGGACGCGAGAACGGAATCGCTCGCCGTGGCCGCGCTCTCGAACTCCCGGACCGCGTCTTCGTACTCGCCCTTCCGGAAAAGCGCGTTCCCGGCGTTCAGGAACAGCTCTTTCTGCTCAGGCGCCACGACCTGGGCCCCCCGGTACTCCGTGAGAGCGTCGTCGTACTCGCCGTTCCGGTAGTGCCTGTTCCCGCGCCGGTTCCGCGCGTCGGGCGAGTCGCCGATGCCGGCCGCTGCCGTCGCGGCCAGCGCGATGACCAGCAAGATCGTCGCGACTGTGACGCTACGTCCCACGGTTCGTCCTCCGCCTCCGTCTCGCCGGGATGAAAGCGTCGAGCAGAAGAAGCACAAGCCCCGCAGCGAGCGGGATCTGGAAGCGCTCCTCGTAGTACGAAAACATCTGCGATTCGAGTTCGCCCTGTTCCATGCCGGCAATCGCCTCGGCGATCGCCTCCAGCTCTCTCTCGCCCTCCGTCGCCCGGAAGTACCGGCCGCCGGTGGCCTCCGCGACATCGACGAGCGTCCCCTCGTCGAGCCTCGACATGACGATCTGTCCGTCGCTGTCGCGCTTGTGGCCCCCTCCCTCTTTCCTCGAGAGCGGGATCGGTTCACCGGCCGTCGAACCCAGCCCGATCGTGTACACGCGGATCCCGGCCCCGGCCGCCGCGCTCGCCGCCTCGAGCGGCTCCGAGCCGTGATCCTCTCCATCGGTCATGAGTACGAGCACCTTCGACCGCTCGGGCTGTGTCGACATCGCCTCGGTGGCTCTCCGGATCGCCGCCCCGAGCGCGGTGCCGGGCACCGGAATGACGCCCGTCTCCACCGCCGAAAGTAGCATCGCCGCCGCTGAATAGTCCAGCGTCAACGGACACTGGACGAACGACTCGCCCGAGAACGTGATGATCCCGACGCGATCGCCGTCGAGACGTCCGATGAGCGACGCCGCCCCGCGCTTGGCGCGCTCCAGTCGATCGGGCCTGAGATCGCGCGCGCGCATCGATGCCGACGTGTCGATCGCGATCATGAGATCGACGCCCCGACGCTTCGCGACGCCCATGCGCGTGCCGACCTGCGGCCGCCCGGCTGCGAGTCCGACGAAGATGATCGTCACAACGACAAGCGCGTACTTCCCACGGAGGCGGCCGATCGAGCCGCCGGGCGACAGCCGCGCCATGAGGTCCTGTCCGGCGAAGGCCGCCCTGGCACTCCGGCGTCGGCCTACCGCAACCGCGGCGAAGACGATCGCCGCGAGCGTCGGGGCAGCGAGGAGCCAGACGACAAGATGAAACGTCGGAACTGCGAAACGCACGGACTCTCTCCAGTCCTCAGGGAACCGACCGGATGATCGCGGCCAGGAGCAGCTCCGCCAGGATAATCGCGAGTGCGATCGCGGCGAGCGACGGCCCCAGCTCGGTGTAGCTCGTGAAGTGCTTGACCTCGATCTTCGTCTTCTCGAGCTCGCCGATCCTCTCGTAGACCTCGGCGAGCATCCCCTCCGTCTTGGCGCGGAAGTACCGACCGCCCGTGATCGCGGCGATCTCCTCGAGCGTTCCCTCGTCGATGTCGGTCCGGGCGTTCACGTAGCGCCTGCCCCAGACCGGATCGTCGACCGGGATCGGACCGCCCTCGGGTGTCCCCGCGCCGACGGTGTAGATCTTGATGCCGAGCGCCGCGGCCGCCTGCGCCGCCGTCACGGGGTCGATCTCCCCGGCGTTGCTCCGCCCGTCGGTCAGGAGGACCACGACCTTGCTCTCCGCGTCGCTCTCACGGAGGCGGTTCGTCGCCGTCGCGACCGCCATGCCGATCGCCGTGCTCGACTCATCGATCATCCCGATGTCGACCGCATCGAGAAGCTCAAGCAGCACGTTGTAGTCGAGCGTCAGCGGACACTGCGTGAACGCATCGGCGGCGAAGACGACCATCCCGATACGGTCCGAGCGCCGACCCCGGATGAAGTCGGCCACGACATCCTTCGCCACTGCGAGACGGTTCTGCGGACGGAAGTCCTCGGCGCGCATGCTGCCCGAGACGTCGACGGCAAGCACGATGTCGATCCCCTCCGTGAGGACCGACTCCGTTCCGCTTCCCGCCTGCGGCCGGGCGAGCGCGACAACGATGAGCGCGAGCGCCGCGCTCCTCGCGACGAGTCCGAGGTATCGCTTCCACGCGAAGCGTCTCCCGGACGCCGCCCGCGCGCGGGCGACCGAAGGGAAGCTCACCGCGGGTCGCCTGGCTCTCGCGAAGCGGACCTCCAGGAAGACGAGCACCGGCACCGCGGCCAGAAGCAGGAAGAACCACGGCGATGCGTACCTCAGGATCATGGCTGCCCTCCCTCCGTGTCCGCGAACCGCGTCTTGTCGACGAACTCCCGGACGTCGCCGAGGTCACCGCGTGCCCGCTCGGCGTCGGGATGCTCCCTCGCGAACTTCGAGAGATCCGCGAGACTCAGAAGCGCGAGCGTCCAATCGAGCTCATCCGCCCGCACGCCCGCCTCGAAGAGGAGCGGCGGCAGCTCGGCCGTCGTGTGATCGATCGCGTCGACGCCGAAACGGTCACCCAGATAGCGCCTGAGGACGTCCGTCAGCTCGACGTAGAAGCGCTCGATCTCGCCGCGGCCCGGCAGATCCTCTTCCTCGAGCGCGCGAAGCCGCTCGAAGGCTACGCGGTGCGCGGCCGCCCGCCTCGCACGCGCGACCTCCTCGGTCGACACGTCGGGCGCCTGGCTCCGAGCACGGAGCCACCGGCGCAACAGGCGTCCGCCGACGGCGGTCGCCGCGAGGATCGCGGCGCCCACGATGTACGGCCAGACCCGCCTCGGCAGCTCGAACGGCGGCTTGATGTCCCTGAGCTCAAGCGATCCCGCCGCGGCAGTGTCGACGAGCACGCTCTCCACGAAAACGTAGAGCGTGTCGCTCACCACGGTACCGGCCTCCCCGCTTTGGTCGGTCCATGCGAACGGCAGACCGGGAAGACGGAGTTCGCCCGTCTCGAACGGCACGAGGACGTAGTCGCGTCGCTCGAGGATCCGCCCGGCGAGTGGTTCCTCAGGATACGCCACGACGTCGACAACCTCGAAGGGCCCGACCGAACGCGCGACACCCGGGAACTCCACCGAGACCGTCGAGTCGCGAGCAACCGAGAGCGTCGCACGCACGCGGTCGCCGACCGTCGCCTTGGAGGGCGCAATCGAACCCAGAACCTCGGGCGGCGAGGCGGCCGCAGCGCCGTCTGGCGCGCTCTCCGACCGCGGCTGACCGGACGCCGGCACGAAGAGGGCCGCGCCGGAAGCAAGAGCAACGGCCGCGACGAGAGCGACGCTGTGTGCCGTGCGTGCCATCGTTCAGCGCCTCCCCGCCGCGACGAGTGCTCCCGATCTCCGCGCTCTGAGGCGGAAAAACTGCTCGAGCGGCTCGACGTACGGCCGGTCGGTAGAAACCGAGACCGCATCGATCCCGAGCCGCCTGAAGATCCTCTCGCGCTCGGCGCGGGCGCGCTCGGCCTCCTCGCGATAGCGCGCAAGGAAACCGCGATCCCCCGTGTCGACCGTGAAGCGCTCGCCGGTCTCCGAGTCCTCGACCTCGAGGAGCCCGACACGCGGCAGGTCGCTCTCCCGCGGGTCGGAGACCTCGACACCGATGAGGTCGTAGCGCCGGTTCGCCACGGAGAGCGCGCGTTCGTAGCCGGAGGTCAGGAAGTCGCTCACAAGGAAGACGACGGCGTGCCGTCGCACGACGTTCGAGAGGTAGTCGATCGCCCGCGGGATGTCGGTTCCTCGGCCCTCCGGCCGAGTGTAGAGAAGCTCACGGACGACCCTCAGAACGTGTCGCCTTCCCTTCTGGGGCGGCACGACCTTCTCGATGCGGTCCGTGAAGATGATGAGGCCTACGCGATCGTTGTTCCTCACCGCCGAGAAGGCGAGGAGCGCGCACATCTCGGCCGCCAGCTCCGACTTGAACCGCGACACCGTCCCGAACGCGCCCGAGGCGCTCGCGTCCACGAGGAACATCACGGTCAGCTCGCGCTCCTCCTGGAACTTCTTGACATACGGGTATCCCGTCCGCGCCGTCACGTTCCAGTCGATCGAGCGGATGTCGTCGCCGGGCATGTACTGCCGGACTTCGCTGAACTCCATGCCTCGGCCCTTGAATACGCTGTGGTATTCGCCCGAGAACACGTCGTTCACGAGTCGCTTCGTCCGGATCTCGATCCGGCGGATCTTCTTGAGGATCTCTTTGGGGATCATGTCGACCGAACGGGCTCAGGGAACCTCTACGTTGTCCAGGATGCGCTGCACCACGTCCTCGGACGAGAGCTCTTCGGCCTCTGCCTCGTAGGTGATGATCACGCGGTGCCGAAGCACATCCATCGCGATCGCTTTCACATCCTCCGGCGTCACGTACGCCCGCCCGGCGAGGAACGCGTGGGCGCGCGCCGCCATGCTGAGGTAGAGCGAGGCCCGCGGCGATGCGCCGTAGGCGATGAGGTTCGAGAGATCGAGCCCCTGAGCCTCCGGCTCCCTCGTGGCGAACACGATGTCGAGGATGTACTTCTTGATCTTCTCGTCGACGTAGATCTCCGCGACGAGGCCGCGCGCCGCGAGAATGGTCTCGGGCGCCACGACCGGCGACGCGACCGGCTCGCGGCCCGACGCCATGCGGTTCATGATCTCGAGTTCCTCGTCGCGCGATGGATATCCGACGCGGAGCTTCAGCATGAACCGGTCGACCTGGGCCTCGGGAAGGGGGTAGGTTCCCTCCTGCTCGATCGGGTTCTGCGTGGCGAGAACGAGGAACGGCTCGTCGAGCCCGAAGGTCTCGTCCCCGATCGTGACCTGGCGCTCCTGCATGGCCTCGAGAAGCGCGCTTTGGACCTTTGCCGGCGCGCGGTTGATCTCGTCCGCGAGGATGAGGTTCGCGAAGATCGGACCCTTCTTCGTCGTGAAGCTGCCGGTGCTCGGCGAGTAGACGAGCGTGCCGATGAGATCGGCGGGCAGGAGGTCCGGCGTGAACTGGATCCTCTGGAACTTCGTCGAAATCGCGCGCGAGAGCGTTCTGACGGCCAGCGTCTTCGCGAGGCCGGGCACGCCCTCGATCAGCACGTGGCCGTTCGCGAGGAGGCCGACGAGGAGCCGCTCGACCATGTACCTCTGACCGACGATCACCTTGTCGATCTCGCCCAGAAGAGCCCCGACGAACGCGCTCTCGCGCTCGATGCGCTCGCCGATGGCCTTGATGTCAGCGTACAAACGCGCACCCTCCTCTCCGGAAACGGGGTTCTCCCCCTTTGACGAATCGAGACCCGGGACGGTTGAAAACCCGGACGCTAGAACTCCGTCGAGCCGGTAAACGTGAAGTTCCGGACGAGCATCGTCGGAAGCGTCACCGAACTGACGCCTCCCCACCCGCCCCCGCCGATCGTCCGGCGCTCGCGCGTCATTGCCTCGACGTTCGAGAGCGCGCGGAGCATGCTCTCCGTGAACCGGAGGTTCTTCACAGCCCGCGTGATCGAGCCGTTCTCGACGAGATAGGTCCCGGCCCTCGTCATCCCGGTGAAGAGGGCCCGGCGAGTGTCCAGGAGGCCGTTCAGGTAGTGGAAGCTCGTCACGAGCAGACCCCTCTTGACGCTCGACATGATCTCCTCGATCGTGCTCTCGCCCGGGGCGATGAAGACGTTCCTCGGTACCGGCCCCGAAGGCATCGTCGGAACGCTCGCGTGGCCCGTCGAAACGGCCCCGTCTCTCGCCGCCGTGAGCGAGTCGTAGACGGGACCCCTCACGACCCCGTTCTCGATCAGCGGCACGCGCTTCTTCGGCACGCCCTCGTAGTCGAACGGAATCGGAACGCCCTCGGGGTCGTTGCCGTCGTCCCAGATCGACACATTCTCGCCCATGAGCTTCTCGCCGATACGGTCCGACATGAAGCTCGCACCTTCCTGAACCTGCTTCGCGGAGAGCGACGTGAAGGAGAGCCAGCCGACGACCTCCGCCATCGTGCGCGGCTCGAGAATCACGTCCATCTCCCCGGGATCGATGCTCACGGGATCGGCGGCCGCCTTGCACTTGTCGATCGCCGTTCGTGCCACCCCGTCGACGTCGATTTCATCGACCCCGACCGCGTAGGACGTCGCCGAGCCGTTGACGTCGTTCTCATCGGTCGCGAAGACCGAGAGAAACGCGTCGGTGCCGTCGTAGCTCTGCGCCGTGCCGCTCGTGTTCACGACCGCCTGTGTGAACCGGCTCACGCGGAACGCGCCCGAGAGTCCGATGCCGTCGGGCCGGCCGATGGCCGCTGCGCGGGCGATGGCCTCGGCGCGCACCTCCGGCGTCATAGCCGCCGTCTTCTCGGAGTACGCCTCCACTTGAGGCGCCCGCTCGGCAGCCGGGAACCCCGGGAATCCCTCCCGATCGGGGCTCTCGGCCGCGATCTCAGCGGCCTTCTCGAGGAGCGCCGAGAGCGAGTCGGGGTCGGTGCGGTTCGTGGAGGAAACGCCGATCTTCCTGCCCACGGCGACGCGGGCGATCACGTGCGTGTTCTCCTCGTTCACGTTCTGATGGATCGACGATTTCGCGAACCTCGTGAGCGAGGTCCGGTACCGAGCCCCCACGAGCTCGGCCTCGTCGGCCGGGGACGACCGGAGCGCGTCGCCGAGCTGCGTCTCGAGAAGAGCCTTCCCGCTCATTTCTTCACCCCCACTTCGACGTTCCGGAAGCGCGCGGGCGCCACGCCGTGCCCCACGTGGGCCGACTGGCCCGGCTCGCCCTTGCCGCAGCTTGGAATGCCCCAGATGTGCCAGTCGTCCTCTCCCGCCACGGCGTCGCATCCGCCCCAGAACTCGGGAGTGATGCCGGTGTAGACCGGGTTCTTGAGCATCCGCGTCTTCTTGCCGTCCTTGATCTCCCAGGCCACCTCGCAGCCGAACTGGAAGTTGAGCCGCCGCTGGTCGATGCTCCAGCTCTTGTTCGAGTCCACGTAGACGCCGTCCTTCGTGTCAGCGACGATGTCGTCGACACTCCCCTCTCCGGGCAGGAGGTTGACGTTCGTCATCCTGACCAGCGGGATCCTGTTCCAGCCGTCGGCGCGCATGGCCCCGTTGCTCCGGAGGCCGATCCTCGGCGCCGTCTCCCGGCTCATGAGGTAACCGGCGAAGATCCCGTCGCGCACGACGTCCGTCCTCTGCGCTGGAACGCCCTCGTCGTCGTATCCGAAGGTGCCGAGCCCACGAGGCGCAGTCGCGTCCTGGACGATATTCACGATCTCCGATCCGTACCGGAACTCGCCCAGCTTGTCGACCGTGAGGAAACTGGTTCCGGCGTACGACGCCTCGGTGCCGAAGACCCGATCGAGCTCGATCGGATGCCCGCACGACTCGTGGACCTGGAGCGCGAGCTGCGAGCCGCCGATGATGAGCGCCGTCTTCTTCGCGGGGCACTCCGGCGCACGCAGGAGCTCGCACGCCTCGCGCCCGATTCTCTCCGCGTTCCCCGCGAGGTCGAGCGACCGCGTGAACTCGAAGCCCGAGGTCGCGTAGTCCCCGCGGAAGCTCGCCGGGTATGAGCGAGTCTGTCGTTCGCCGTCACCCATCGCGGTCGCCGCGATGCCGCCTCCGGTCTCCATGATGAACTGCTCGATCTCGCTCCCCGTCGTGCTCACGAAGAGCTTCTCGGTCCGCCAGCTCAACATCGACGCCGTCGCTATCCTGACGTCGGGCGCCCGGCGCATCGACTCGCACGCCGACGTCAGGATGCCGAGTTTCTCAGTCAGGCCGATCGAGAACGGGTCGACCTCGTAGGCCGTCCGGTACGTGTCCACAACCGGTTCCTGCCCGTCGAGCACGACCTTCGAGTCCTGGAGCTTCGCGCTGGCGGCCGCGATCGCGAGTGCCTCGTCGGCCACCTGGATCACCCGGTCGGGCGTCAGCGTGCTGCTCGACGAGAAACCCCACGCACCGTCGAGAAGCACGCGGATCCCGAATCCCTCGGAGACGTTGTCCGAGGCGGTCTCGATCTGGCCGTTCTTCACGACGAGAACCTGTTGCTCGGTCCGGACCCTGCGCGCGTCGGCGTACTCCACGCCCTTGCGCTTCAGATGATCCATCGCCGCCTTGAGATGGTCCTTCAAGGAGTCCCTCCCCTCGGGACGTCCTCGCACGGGCGGTCCGGCCCCGCGCGGGCGCCTCTTCAATCTACTCCGGCCATTGGCCGTCTTCGAGATATCGCTGGGCCGCGAACGCCGCAGTCGCGCCGTCGCCCACGGCCGTTGAAACCTGTCTCAGGAGCTTCGCCCGGCAGTCGCCGGCCGCGAGGAGCCCTCTTACGCCGGTCCTCATCGCGCCGTCAGTAACGATGAAACCCTGCTCATCGGTCTCCACCAGGCCGGAGAGGAAGCCGGTCCGCGGCTCGAGGCCGATGAAGACGAAGACGCCGGCAACCGGGAGGCTCCGCGTCTCGCCGCTCGAGACGTCTCGGATCTCGAGCGACTCCACGCCGTCGTCGCCGTTCACCTCTTGGACGGTCGTGCTCAGGAGGCATTCGATCTTCTCGTGCGAGCGGATGCGCTCGGAGAGAAGCTCGACCCCCCGGAACTCGTCGCGGCGGTGGATCAGGTAGACCTTCGAGGCGAAGCCCGTGAGGTAGAGCGCCTCCTGGAGCGCGCTGTCGCCGCCGCCGACGACGGCGATCTCGAGCCCCTTATAGAGAGGCCCGTCGCAGGTCGCGCAGTACGAAACGCCCCTTCCTGCGAGCCTCTCCTCGCCCGGTATGCCGAGCTTGCGGAACTCCGTCCCCGTGGCCACGATCACGGACCGCGTCTCGCGCGTCTTCTCGCCGGCGCGGACGACGAAGCCGTCGCCCGCCTGCTCGAGGCCGTCGACCTGCCCGGACGCGATCTCGGCTCCTGCCGCCTTCGCCTGCTCGACCATGGCCGCCACGAGCTCCTGGCCGTTGACGGTGCCTGCGCCCGGGTAGTTCTCGATCGTCTGGGTAATGGCGGCCCAGCCACCTGGCACCATCATCTCGAGCACGAGAGTCTCGAGCCGGGCGCGGCCCGCGTAGAGACCGGCCGTCAGGCCGGCGGGACCTGCCCCGAGGACGATGACGTCGTGGCGATCCATGGACCCTCCCGCGTGCGTGGTATCGGGCTCCGAAACAAAGCAGTATACCGCATGAGGCCCTCGCAGGCCAGCCGGAACTCGACGCAAACGAAACCGGGGGCCGCGCCGTGCGGCCCCCGGTCCGGTACTCGAATCCCGGGACGCCTCGAGGCGCCCCGAACGCCTACCCGATGACGGTCGGCGTGATCTTGATGATGAGATCGGAGTGCTTGATCTGCGTCCTCACGTGCTGGAAGAGGTAGCCGAGGAGAGGGATATCGCCGAGGATCGGTACCTTCTGGACGTTGCGGGTCTCATCCTCGCTGAGAAGCCCCGCGATCATGAAGGTCTGGCCATCCTTGACGCGCACCTGCGTCGACGCCCGGCGCTCCTTCGTCCACGGGATCTCGCCGTTCGGACCGACCCACCCGACGATGCTGCTGACGTTCGGCTCGACGATCGCCGTGATGTGACCGTCACCGGAGACGCGGGGCGTGACGTCCACCTCGACGCCGACGCGCTCCTTCTCGACATTCAGCTCGAGAACGCCGGTCGTCGTGTACCCCGTGACCGTGTAGGGGATCACGTCGCCGATGTGGATCTCGGCCTTCGTGTTGTTGAGCGTCGCGAGCTTCGACTGGCTGAGGATCCGCGCCTTGCCGTTCGTCTCGAGGTAGTCGAGCGCGATCTCGAGCGCCTTCGTCTGACGGTAGATGTTGTCGTTGTCGAGGCCTACGTTCCCGTAGGCCATCTCGTCGGGCAGCTCGTTCGGTCCCGAGGGCTCCGGCTGCTGCTCCGTGACGATCACCGTCTGCTTCGTGATCCTGCTCCAGTCGATCCCGAGTTCCATGAGATCGTCCGTGCTGACCTCGACAACCTCCGTCTCAAGCAGAATCTGGACCGGCGGGACGTCGAGCGCGTCGATGACAAGGCGGATCTCCTCGAGCATGCCGGGAGACGCCACGATGACCAGCTTCCCGGTCCGCTTGTCCGAGGTGACGCTTTCAGCGATCCCCTTGATCAGCGGCTCGATCTCCGAGGCGTCCGCGTACTTCAGGTCGACGACGTGTGTCGAGAGACCGGTCTCCTCCTCGAGGTCCTCCGGCAACGCAACCAGGATCGAGTTCCCGACCCGCTCGTAACCGAGGCCGGCCGCCCTGACGACGAGGTTCAGTGCCTCCTCGAGCGGCGTTCGGACCAGGTGAATGGAGATCTGCTTGTCCTCGGCGTCCGGGCTCGTGACGATATTGAGGCCGCTCTTCTCAGCCAGGATCCTCAGCACCTCCACGAGCGGCGTCTGCGTCGCGTCGACCGAGACCAGATTCTGCTCCTCCTGCGCCATCGCCGGCGCCCAGAGAAGCGCGAGGATCAGCATCCCCAAAGCGATAGTGTGCACGGTTCTCATAGCCGTCCCCCCTTCTCACCTTCGAGGCGGGTAAGGGTAGTTGTGAACTCCTTGTGAATCCTCCACGCGGATTCCGTCGCCCTCGATCTCCGTCACTCTCGCGTCTCCGATGGAGTCCCCGACGCGCACCGCCAGGTTCGCGCCGCCGTACCTGACGACCGCCCTCGGGCTCTCGTCGAGGATGAGAGCGAGGACGCGGATGCTCGGCGGCGGCGGAGCGGAAGCCTGAGATGTCGTCTGCTTCTTCACCGGCGCCTTGTAGGGCACCATCGGATCTCTCTCGATCCCCTCATCACCCTCGGCGAGGACGGAGGTCGAGACATGCTCCAGAAGGTCCCCGAGTTCGCTCGAAGCCTCCTCACTCGGGGCGGTGGGGTCGGCGCAGTACGTCGCCGCGCCTCTCGTGACGTCCGTCGACTCGACGATCGCGTTCGCCGCGACGTAGACCGCAGCCGCGGCCACGATGATGAGAAACACGATCATGGGTCTCTTCATCTACGCGTCTCCCCTGTCGTCCCTTCCGCAGTTGGCTAGTAGCCGGTCACCCAGAGACTCATCGTCACGTCGTGCCGGCTGCCGGGACGCGTCTCGCTCGATCGCACCTCGAGCGCCTCCACGGTCACCAGATCGGGCAGTGCCTCGAGGTATCCCATGAACGCCACGACCTGACGATAGGTCCCCTCCATCGAGACTCTGTACTGGCGCCTCGTGAAGGGGCCGCTCTCCTTCTCGCTGAGAGGTTCAATGCGGTTCAGCCGAAGGCCGAGCCTTCTCACTTCGTCGTTCACAAGCGAGAGGAACCTCTGAGCGTCACCCGTCTCGCGCGATGCCGGATCGGGCAGGAAGGCCGCGGCCTCCTGCAGATCGCCCGAGTGAAGCTGCGCGCTCGCGAAACGCTGGTCCGCGTGGGCCACCTTTCGCGACAGCCGCGCCAGCTCGGCGCTGCGGGGCCGATAGACGCCCAGGTAGACCGCGAGGATCGCAACGAGGAGTACGACGGCCAGGAGGATTCGGGTCTTCTTGCTCATCGTTCGCCTCGCTCCTACTGGGGTTCCCTGATGAGTTCGGCAGTCACCTCGAAGCCCATGAAGTCGGTCTCCGGCGAGTCGACCCAGCTCATGTCGGCGAGCTTCACCTCGCGGAAGTGCGCGCCGAGGTACTCGTCACTTGCCAGACGCTGCACGAAGTCCACTGCACAGTCGACGCCTTCCTCCTCGAGGGCCGCCCGGATGCGTCCCTGGATGCTCAAGCCCGTGCGCTTCTTCGGCCCCCGGGACCGCTTCTTCGACTCGAACGCGATCTCGGTGATATGGATCTCAGATGGTACGGCCGCGGCGATCCTGTGGAGCCCGGCGTACCAGCTCAGACGTTCGGCCCTCTCCTCGAGGAGCCGGAGCTGCGACTCACTCAGCGCTCCTCCGTCGCTCACCAGCTCGCCCAAGACCACTTCGCGCGACGCAAGGCACGCATCGGTCGCCCGAATACCGCCGTTCGTGATGTGGACCGCGGCGAGAATCATGAAGAGAGCGAGCGCGCAGACGCCCAGGAAGAGAGACATGATCACGACGTCCCGCAGGTGGAGCCGCGCCTCCATCCGCCTCTCGATGCTCGCGCGGTACATGTTGAGCCGGAAGAGCACAGCCCTACCCCCTTCTCCTCGCGAGGCCGAAGGCCATCGCGAAGCGCGGACCCTGCTTGCGCAGCTCGCCAACGTCGATACTCGTCTCGGCAACGCTCGCCAGTGGATCGAGCAGCGCCGTCTTCACGCCCAGAGCGTCGCTGAACGCATCGACCACTCCCTCGCCGAGCGACCGTCCGCCGGAGAGGCAGAGCGTCTCGATGCCGTCCTTGCCGGCACGGTTGTCGAAGTAGGAGAGCGAGACTCTCGCCTCCTCGATGAGCACGCGGAGCCAGCCGCTGTCCTTCGGCTGCGCGCCAAGGCCCGCCCTCAGCGGAATCGAGCGCGCGAAGAAGAAGGCGCCGCGCCGGTAGGCCGTGATATTCGCCGCGGCGCTGCCGATCTCAATGACGCCCATCGATCTGCTGTTCACGAGACCCTCGGCGTCGGCCTCGTTCAGGAGCGCCAACGGCTCGAGATCGACCAGGAACGGCTCCACTCCGACCTCACCCAGAATCCCGACGTGTCGCTCGATCACGGACTTCTTCGCGGCGCCGAGCAGAACACGCATCTGCCCGTCCTTATCCCGGTCGGCGCGCTCGAACACCTGGAAGTCGAGGATGACGTCCGCGGGCTCGAACGGCACGTGACGCCGCGCCTCGTACTGAAGCGACTCGGCGAACTTCTCCCGCCGCATGCTCGGGAACGTGAGTTCCTTCACGCTGACGTTCGGACCGCCGACCGCGCTCGCGACCGCCCCCACCTTCGTGGGCTGTACGCCGAGCGCCTCGAAGGTCTTGCGGACCGCCTCGATGATGGCCTCTCTCCGTGACGGGTGCTCCGGAGGGTCGCCGGCGGTCTCGCCGTCGATCTCCACGATGCTGAGGCCCAGAAGCTCCGCCGGACCGCGACCATGGCGGAGTCGCACGGCCTTCACGCTGCCGACTCCGATGTCCAGACCAGTCACGATGTTGTTGGCACCGAACATCTCTGCTCCCCCGCGGCTAGTGGGCCACTTCGTTCCTGCAGAACGCTGACGCCTCGATGCTGATTCCCTCGTCGTCCTCGACGAGGCCCCCGGTGCCCATGTCGTCTTCCATCCTCAGACGGATCTTCAGTCGCACTCCGTCGGGTGTAGCAAACGAGAGATCCGTCACCTTATCGACGAGCACCGATCCCGTTCCCGTTCTCAGCTGGTCTCCCACGAGGTCGTAAGACCCGATGAGGCTGTCGCCTGCAACCGTCGCCCGGTAGATCTCGAGCGACGTCGAATCGGCGACGACGACGCGGCTCCCCATCCGGACCCGCGACACGATGCCGCCAACCACCAGGTCGGCCTCCCGCTGGAGCGCCAGCCTCGCGCCCGACTGATCCCACGTGTCGAGCGAGGTGATGAACATCGAGACCACCGCCAGAGCCACGATCGCCGAGAGCAGACCCGCGATCATGAGCTCGACGAGAGTGATACCTCTCTGCCGCCCGTGCAAGCCACATTTCTTCGCGTGAGGCCAGAACGGCACGGTCTACCTCCCGATGAGCGTCGCCACGCTGACCGACTCGCGAGACGAAGAGAGCGGCCACTCGACGGTCACGCGGACCACCTTGCAGTCCGCGGTCGCGCCGACATCTGTGTAGGACGTGTCGCGAACCGTCCATGACATCGTGCCCATGAGGTCATCACCGGCGTTGCCCGTTCCCCGATCGTCGATCAGAACCGTGCCGTCGGCCGGATGCGTCCCTACGTCGAGGTTGACGCTCGTCCAGTCGTCGTCGGGACCGCTCGAGCCGTATCCGACGTAGAGAAGCTCCTCGATCTTGTGCTCAGCGAGCTTCAAAGCCATCCGCCTCTCCCCCTCGATTTCGACGAGCACCCTCCCGCCGAAGAGCATGTGGTAGAGAAAGACGATGGCTATGGAGAGCACGACCACAGAGACCATGATCTCCATCAGACTGATGCCTCGCTGGTTCCGGATCGTCGAGAGCACTATCTCTCCTCGTTCTCGGCGCGGCGTCGGGGCCGTCGAGACGGCCCCGACACGCGCACCGATGCTGCTACCATCCGTCCTCGTCGAATTCGCCGGTGCCGGCATTGCCGTCCTGGGCACTGGCGTCCTCCTGCGTCCACGTGATCGTGGCGCCCGCGGGGGCCCAGTCACCGGACTCCGTCGCCGTGATCGTGAATCCATTGGCGTCGTCGTCCGAGATCGCGTACGTGAAGTACTCGGCGTTGTCGACGTCGTCCTGGGCCAGCCAGAGCGTGAACGTGCCGTTCTCGAACGTCTCGTTCCTCTGGAAGTAGACCTTGGCTCCCGCGACGGCCGCGTCGATCACCGCGTAGGCCTCCGACTTCTTCGCCTCACGGACGTAGTGCATGTAGACCGGGACGGCGATGCCCGCCAGAACCATCACGATGATGACGACCACCATGAGCTCCAACAGCGTGAAGCCCTTGTGATTGCGGATCAGGTGCATGGTTTTTCACCTCCTTCCTGCACCGCGTACTGCTGGTCCTTCGTTGATCGCTCTCCAACTCCCGCATCGAGGGACCCCCGGCCGCGAGAGGCCGCGGCGTCCACTCCACACCATCGCCCGTCGGACGCACCGCGCCGAGGGCGCCGAACCTACCTCATCATGCCCCGCCGCACCGCCTGGCTCAGGTAGAAGATCGGCAGGAACGTCGAGATCACGACCAGCGCGACGACCGCGCCGATCAGGAGAATCATAAGCGGCTCGATGAAGGCCGCGAGGCCCGAGACGGCGGTCTCGACCTGCTCGTCGTAGAACCCCGCCATGCTCGACAGCATCTCTCCCAGCGTCCCGGTCTCCTCTCCCGTCGAGACCATCTGCACGACGATCTCCGGGAAGACGGACGCCCTCTGGAAGCCCGCCGACAGGCTTGAGCCGCGGGACACCGAGTCCTCGATGTCCTTCGCCGCTCGATGGATCACCTCGTTCCCGGCCGTGCCGCTCGCCAGGTCGAGAGACTGCAGGATCGGCACGCCGCTCTCGACGAGCACGCCCAGTGTCCTCAGGAACTTCGCGATGACGACCTTCCTCAGAATCGGACCGAAGATCGGAATGCGGAGCTTCCTCCGATCCAGGAAGAACCTCCCGGCCGAGGACCGTCGGAGGATGATCCAGATGCCCCAGAGCGCCGCGAGCAACAGGAAGAGAACCCAGAGGTACTGCCCCAGCAACCGGCTCATGCCGATGACGACCTGCGTCAGCTTCGGGAGTTCGGCCCCCAGCTTGTCGTAGACGTTCGCCATCATCGGCACGACCTTGAGGAAGAGCACCGTGCTCGCGATGACGACGAAGGAGATGACGAAGATCGGATACGCCATCGCGGTTCTGACCTTCCGGCGCATCGCCTCGGCACGCTCGAGATAGGTGGAGAGCTGCCGCATGACGGTGGCGAGGCTGCCGCTCTCCTCGCCCGCCTGAACGAGGCTGACGTAGAGCTTCGAGAAGATTCTCGGATGGCCCGCGAGCGCCCTCGAGAACGTCTCTCCGCCCTCGATCTGCGCGGCAACGTCGGAGAGAACCGAGGAGAGCCGTCGGTCGTGCTCGTCCTTCGCCAGGCCGTGGAGCGCCCTGATGAGCGGCAGTCCGACCTCGATCATCGCGGAGAGCTGCCGCGTGAAGAGTGCGATCACGAAGCTCGAGACGCGGGACGCCAGGAACGGCACGTCCTGTGAGAGACGCGTCGCCAGCGTCGGCCCGGACTGCCGGATCGACAGGACGATCAGCCCTTCCTTGTGCAGCAGCTCGACGGCGGCATCGGTCGTGTCAGCGGTGATGACGCTCGAGATCTCCGAGCCGCTGCGTCGCTTCGCTACATACTCGAACTTGGCCACGTTCGCTCACCTCTCCTGATGAACAGGTTCAGATGACCTCGGCGCAGACCGAGAGCGCTTCCTCGACTGTCGTCAGGCCGGCCCTCACCTTCAGGGCAGCGCTCTCCTTCAGGGTCATGAGTCCCTGCTCGACGGCCTTCCGCCTGATCTCGTTCGCGGACTTTCTCGCCAGCACGAGATCAGCAATCTCGGGTGTCACGGGCAGCACTTCGTAGACGGCCGTCCTGCCGCGATACGTTCTGCCCCGGCACTGCTTGCAGCCCGTCCCGCGATAGAACGTCGTGCCGTCGAGGAGACTCGGATCGAGCGCCCGGACGGCGATCGGATCGGGCTCGTATGGGGCCTTGCAGGCCTGGCAGACCCTCCGGACCAAGCGCTGCGCCATGACGAGGTGCACCGCGCTCGTGACGAGGTACGGCTCGATGCCGATGTCCACGAGACGCGTCATCGTCGCCGCCGCGTCGTTCGCGTGGACGGTGCTCAACACGAGATGGCCGGTGAGCGCGCTCCGGACGGCCAGCTCGGCCGTCTCGAGGTCGCGGATCTCGCCGACCATAATGATGTCGGGATCCTGTCTGAGGAACGCCCTGAGACCCTTGGCGAACGTCATGCCCGCCTTCGTGTTGATCGAGACCTGGTTGATTCTGTCGAGGAAGTACTCAACGGGGTCCTCGAGCGTGGTGATGTTCTTCGTCGTGCGGTCGAGTTCGCTCATGCCCGCGTAGAGTGTCGTCGTCTTGCCGGAGCCCGTCGGGCCGCTGATGAGGACCATACCGTAGGGCTTCTTGAGCGCCTTCCTGAACAAGGAGAGATTCTCGGGCTCGAATCCCAGTCCTTCCGCATTCGTCGAGAACGCGGATTTGTCGAGGAGCCGCATGGCGACCTTCTCACCGTAGACGGTCGGGATCGTCGAGACCCTGATGTCGACCTCGCGCCTCTCGAAGCGGGCCGTGAACCGCCCGTCGAGCGGAATGCGACGCTCCGCCACGTCCATGTTGGAGAGGATCTTCACGCGGACGACCAGTGCCTCCTGGAACTCCGCGGGAGGCGTGATCGCGTCGTAGAGCACGCCGTCGATCCGGTACCGCACGACGACGCTCTCCCGAAGCGGCTCGACGTGGATGTCGGTGGCGCCCTCGGCGATCGCCTGCGAGAGGATGAGATTCACGAGTCGCACGATCGGAGCATCGAGGGCCTTGCTGCGAAGCTCCTGCTCGTCCATCCCCTCAAGCGACTGCTCCGCCTCGACACCGAGCTCGACCTTGGCGCCCTCGATGGCTTCGGCGAGATGACGCCCCGCGGTCGCGCTGCCGTAGCACGTGGCGATGGCCTGGTCGATATCGCTCCGGCGCCCGACCTGAACACTCACCTCGCACCCCGTGGCCACGCGAACGTCATCGATCGCCACGAGATCGAGGGGATTGGCCATGGCGATCGTAAGGAAGTCATCCTCCCTGCGAACGGCCAGCAGGTGGTGCTGCCGCGCGAGATACTCCGGCACGGTCAGGACTACTGACGTGTCGATCGCGGGGACGCTGGACGCCTGGAAGATCTCGACACCGAGCTGCCTCGCGAGACCACCGAGGATCTCGTCCTCGGTCGCGAGACCGGCGTTGACCAAGACCTCCCCGATTCGCTCGCCGCTGGCGCGCTGGCGCTCGAGGGCCTCCTGAAGCGCCTCCGCGCTAATAACGCCAGCCTCAACGAGCAGCTCGCCGAAGAGCTTCCTTCCGGAGCCGAGGCCACGGTTCTCCTCCGGCGTCTGCGGATCGGATTCCGGGTGGATCATCATCGTCTTCCTCTCGAGTGGGCGCGCACGCGGTGCGCTCCTTCCCCAATCAAGATGGCGCCGAGGTTCCGTTCACCCGCAGAAGCTGGCGCGAACGTGCGGGACTCATGGTGAGTCCGTCCCGAACCGAAAAGGCCGAGCGGACTCCGGCAGACTCTGCCCACGCTCGAACCTTGCAATCCATGTGCCAAAGCACCTCCCGCACATACCAAGCGGCCCGGAGGCTGTCAAATGCTTTGTTTCTGACCGGAGGGTCGATACTTGCGCCGGTCGTCATGGATGCGCCGGAAGCCCGGGCGCCTCATGGCCCCAGGCCCTTCCGGAGTCACGGATCAGTCCACGCGCCACGGGAGACGAAAAGCGAGCGGACGCGGTGTCCGCTCGCACAACGGTCTCGTCCTGTCGCCTGGAGCACGATCGGGCAGCGGGCCGGCTGACGGCCTGCCGGACGCGCTCAGACCTCGGGCGGATAGACCTCCTCCCAGCGCACCACGATCGCCGTTCCCGTTTTCGGGAAGAGCGATCGGGGCAGACGCCCGATCCTCGGGTCGTAGTGCCACTCCCGCTCGTACCCGTTCCGGAGAACGCCGTTCCGGTACCTGCCTGCCTTCCAGGTGTTCTTCGAGACCACCCCCCCGTGAATGGAGAGCGTCCCCCTCGTCGGACCGCTGTTCCAGCGCTCGACCTGGAACTTCTGTCTGAGCGCCAGGCACGCGCCGCAGATCACGCAGTCCGACTCGTTCGGAGGCGTGTCGCCGACGAGCACCTTCCCGGATCCGACGATACCCAGGAGATCGTCGCAGTCCTCGTCGATACCTGATCCGGGCGAGTACCCCTCGTAGACGACGTCGCCGACGATCTCCATCGTCTCTGACGAGCCGATCGTCAGCACGCCATCGAGCGTTCCGGACAGATGGACGCAGTCGTCGAACCACGCCACCCCGTTCAGGTCCTCGATCTCAACCTCGTCCCAGTCCGACAGATGGTACGAGCCACCGATCCTCTCGTAGCTCCGGTAGCTCAGAGACCCGAAGGCCCCGTTCCGTCCGAGCACGACCTCGTAGTACGCCTTGCCGCCGCGGAGCGACGCGCCGTGGAGACCTCCGTCGAGCGCCGCCGAACGAAGGGAGGACTCGGTCTCCGCCCGATCCGGGAAGCTCACCTCGTCCGCGTTCACGTCACAGCCCTTCTCGAAGGTCGGGTCGCTGCCGGCCCTTTCGACATACCCGTCCGAGGCCGTGACGTGCTCTTCAAACCACGGGTCGCCCCGAACGCGAAGCGGACCGTTCATGTGTACGGGACCGTCGAGTCGGTCAGGTGTCTCGAACCAGGTCTTGGGATTGGCCCTGTCGATGAAGAACTGGTAGCGAGCGATGCTCTCGACGATCACGCTCGCCTTCACCTGCCGGACAACGCCTCCGACGTCGCCGGTCGCGACGACGGTGTAGACGCCGTCGCCGGTCGTGTCCGCGATCGAGATCGTGTAGACACCCTCGCCGAGCACCTGGTCCTCCAGGAGCACACCTTCGGGATCGAGCGTGAACCCGCCGGCCTCGTACTCCTCGATCCAGGTCCTCGCGCGCTGCACGCCACCCTCGGCGAGATAGAACGCGCGCAGCCCGTCGTGCTCGTGCTCGACGAGGTCGCTCTCGCTGGTTCCCAGCAGAAAGAGCGCCGACCCGAGAATCAGCGTGGCGAAGACCACCGCCGTCGACGCGAGAAGCGCCGCTCCGCTCTCGTTTCGGATGACCCTGCCGGCCCGGGACGCCACCATCGGTCCGAATCCCTCCTCACCAGTTCCCGATGCCCCGACGGAGCGCCGTCTTCCGGCGTCGTCGACGCTGTCACACAGAGGCCCCGCGCCGCAGGCGGGTCGTAGCCCGCCCCGGCACGCACCCTCAGAGCGATGCAAAAACAATGCCTGATGAGGCGCTCACCATATCTGGATTCAGCGGTGAGGGCGTCGGCAGGAGCCGACGAGGGCGGCGAGAAGGAGAGCAACGGCGGCCGCGGTGACCGACCAGGCGAAGAGGTCGCCGTGTCGGGCGTAGAACGTCGTTCCGGAGACGAGCGGCACGTCCCCGACAATGACGGCCGGCTCGAAGATCTCAGTCCTGGCGATGATGCGCCCGTACGGATCGGCGAGGAGCGACACGCCGCTGTTCGCGCTCCTCGCGAGGCTCCGGCGGTTCTCGATCGACCGCATGACCGCCATCGAGGCGTGCTGGTACGGCATCCCGCTTCGTCCGTACCAGACGTCGTTCGTGACGTTCACCAGGAGTTCCGAGCCCTGGACCGTGAACTGCCTCGCGAGCCGCGGGAAGATCGACTCGAAGCAGATGAGGGCGGAGAGTTTGCCCTCGGGGATCTGAAAGACCACGCGGTCGTCCCCCGGTGCGAAGTCCGCCTCGCCGAAGTTCACGCGCTCGAGTACCGGGAAGACCGTCTCGAAGGGGATCACCTCACCGAACGGGACGAGGTGGATCTTGTCGTACTTCCCCCCGATCGCTCCGTCGCCGCCGATGAGCAGGACCGAGTTGTAGTATCGGTACGTCGGCGGATCGCCCCGGTCGAGCGCCATGTCCGGGAAGCCGGTGAGAATCGGCGTCCCGATCTCGCGCGCGACCCCAGAGACACGCCCGAGATCCGAATGCTCGCGCAGGAGATAGCTCGGCGCCGCTGTCTCTGGCCAGACGACGAGATCCGCGGCCTCCGCCCCCGCCGCCCGCGAGAGTCGCTCGAGCGCTTCGAAGCTCTCCTCCTTGTACCGCGCGTCCCACTTCCGCTTCCCGGCGATGTTCGGCTGCACGACCGCCACGCGGAGGCTCCGTTCATCGTCTTCCCTCTCGCCCGAAAGAACGGCACTTCCGTGTATGATCGGGAGAGCCAGGACGACGGCCAGCACCGCCAGGGCACGTCGGCGTCCCCTGGGACCCACGAGGGCGGCGAGCGCGAGCGCGTTCACGAGCGCGACCCAGAACGAGACGCCGAAGAGGCCGGTCACCGCCGCGAACTGGATCGCGCGGGGGATCGGCACGCAGGCGTACCCGAGCGACCCCCAGGGAAAGCCGAGCACACCGAGCGAACGGAGCTGCTCGAACGTGACCCAGAGCACCGGCAGGGCGACGAACATGGGAACCCGCGTGCGTCGCCGGACGAGGATCGCGCAGCCTCCGAAGAGCCCCCAGTAGAGAGACTCGAGAAGGACGAGAAGGACGAGCGGTCCCGCCATAACCAGGGGGTTGTCCATCTCCTGCGACGAGAGAAAGACCAACCAGTGGAGAAGCGGCAGGAAGAACGCCGCGCCCGCGACGAGGCCGCGCCAGAAGCCGCCTCGAAACCCCGTCGCCGAGGTCCGTAGGAACACATAGAAGACCGGGACGAGCGCGAGGAAGGCCAGCGGAAAGGCGTCGACCGGTGGAAACGCCAGGACGAGCGAGCCTCCCCCCGCCACGAGGAGCGCCAGCTCGCGACGACGCGAAGGCGAAGCGGACGGACGGATCACCCTCAGCGAGGGCGACGGCCCCGCAACGGTCACGATTCCTCCCATTCGTCCGGCCGCTACGCGCCGAACTTCGCGAGCCTGAGCGCGTGCGCCAGCATGATCGGCATGAGATCGACCGAACGCACGATACCGAGCCCTCCCCTCAGGCACTCCGCCTCGCCGAATCGCTTCGCCGCGTCGCGCCTCGCGGTCTTCGCCCTGAGGACGACGGGCACGGGGTGCCAGCTGTGTGAGGCGAGCGCCGACGGCGTTGAGTGATCGCCCGTGACGAGCAGGACTTCCGGCTCGACGCTGAGGACACCCGGTACGACCGTGTCGAAGCGCGCCGTCGCTTCGACCTTCCGATCGAAGTCACCGTCCTCGCCCGTCGAGTCGGTCTTCTTGAAGTGCAAGAAGAAGAAGTCGAAATCGGCGTACGCGTCGGCGAGCGCGCGGACGAGCGCCTCGGTGCTCTCGGCCGGCGGGAGCACCGTCATGCCCACGAGTCCCGCCACGCCGCGGTACATCGGGTACTCCGCGATCGCGGCGGCGCGCAGTCCGAACCTCTCCTCGAAAGTCGGAATCCTCCCCCTCGCAGCGATGCCGCGCATCAGAATCGCGTTCGCTCTCGGCTCGGAGGCGAGCACCGGCCGCGCCCGCTCGAGGAAGGTCTCAAGCGCCGCCGCGGTCCGCTCCTGACCGGGCCCCTCCGGCCTGAGGGGAAGCGGCGGCACGCCGGTCGCCTGCGGATCCGTGTCGTCGAGTCCACCGTCGAACCCCTCCCCTCGCAGCACGATCACCGCACGGTGCTCCTTCACAGGCCGAACGAGCACCTCGGCGCCCTCGACGTCGATGGTGTCCAGCTTCGACGCCAACTCCGCGCACTTCTCCGTCGGGATTCGTCCGGCCCGGCGGTCGACGACGTTGCCCTCCTCGTCGACGGTCGCGAAGTTGACGCGGATCGCGACGTCTCCCTCCCTGAGATCGAAGTCGATGCCGAGCGCCTCGAGTACGCCCCGCCCGATCTCGTACCGCACGGGGTCGTATCCGAAGAGACCCATGTGCGCCGGACCACTGCCGGGCGTGATGCCCGGGGCGATCGGAACGTGAAGTCCCGTGACGCCCTCGTCGGCGAGGCGGTCCAGATTCGGCGTCTCAGCGGTTTCGAGCTCCGTGAGCCCGGTCTCGGGGTGCGGCAGTCCGCCCAGCCCGTCGGCGACGAGCAGAACGATCTTCCCTCCGGTGCGCTGGACGACTCTCTCGATGACGCCGGCACTCGTGTCTTCCATGGTCTCCTCCCCGGTGATGGCACACTCTACGCCGCGCGGCGCGATGGCAGACCGCGACTGCGGGTCTACGCCTGCGCTGAGACTCCCGCGGCGTACTGGTCGAGAAACGCGCTCCTCCACGCGCCGAAGCGCCCCTCGATGATCGCGCGGCGCATCGCCCGCATGGTGGAGAGGTAGAACGAGAGATTGTGGACCGTCGCGAGCCTGCCTGCGAGCGTCTCCTCAGCCTGGAAGAGGTGTCGGAGATAGGCCCGCGAGAACCTCCGACAGGTCGGGCAGCCGCAGTCCGGATCGAGCGGCGCCTGGTCGAGCGCGTAGGCGGCGTTCTTCACGACGAGCCTTCCCCGGGACGTGAAGACCGTCCCCTTCCGTGCGTTCCTGGTCGGCATGACGCAGTCGAACATGTCGACCCCCTGGGCGACCGAACCTACGATGTCCTCGGGAAACCCCTGCCCCATGAAGTAGCGCGGCCTGTCAGGGGGAAGACGCTCGACGGCGACGTCGATCATCTCGCGCATGGCCCCCTTGGGCTCCCCGACGGCGAGACCGCCGATCGCGTATCCCGGCAGATCGAGCGCCGCCAGCGACTCCGCGGACCGCGCCCTCAGATCCGGGTAGGTCGCGCCCTGGACGATCCCGAAGAGCGCCTGCTCGCGGGGATCCGCCGCCCAGGTCTGTCGGGCACGCTCGGCCCAGTGTAGCGTTCGCTCGTGCGAACGCATGGCGTAGTCGCGTGCGGCCGGGTAGGCGACGCACTCGTCGAGCGCCATGATGATGTCGGCGCCGATGCCTCGCTGGATCTCGACGTTCGTCTCCGGCGTCATGAAGTGCCGCGAGCCGTCGATGTGCGACTGGAACTCCAGTCCGTCGTCGGTCACGCGGTTCAGGCGTGAAAGGCTGAAGACCTGGAACCCGCCACTGTCGGTGAGAATGGCGCGGTCCCACGCCATGAAGCGGTGCAGCCCGCCGCTTTCGCGCACGACATCGACACCGGGCCTCAGATAGAGGTGGTACGCGTTCGCCAGGATGATCCGCGCGTCGAGTTCCTCGAGATCCGAGGGGGCGAGCGTCTTCACCGTCGCCTGCGTCCCCACGGGCATGAAGACAGGCGTCTCCACGACGCCGTGCGGCGTCACGAGCTCACCGGCCCTCGCCTTCGTCTCTCTGTCCTCGGCGACCACGCGGAACTCGAACACGCGTTCTCCTCGAAGATGGTCGCGGCGGCGGGTCCCCGCCGCCTCTGCCCGAAACCTATCGACCCTCGCCGCCGTTGTCAAGGCGCGGGGAGTCCACTCTCCCGGAGCCGAGAAGAAGCATCGCGTCGCCGTAGCTGTAGAAGCGGTAGCGCAAGCGCACGGCCTCGGCATACGCGGCGATGACGCGCTCGCGCCGGCCGAAGGCCGAAACGAGCATGAGCAGAGTCGACCGCGGGAGATGGAAGTTCGTGAGGAGGACATCGACACAGCGGAACCGGTACGGCGGATGGATGAAGAGCGACGTCGCTCCCTCACAGGGCGCGATCGAACCGTCCGGGCCGGCGATGGACTCGAGTACTCGCACGACCGTCGTTCCGACGGCGACGATCCGGCCACCCGCGGCCCGCGTGGCGTTCACCGCGTCGGCGGCGGCCTCGGAGACCTCGTACCGTTCCTCCTCCATCTCGTGCTCGTCGGGATCCTCGGCAGCCACCGGCCGGAACGTCCCCAGCCCCACGTGAAGGACGATTCGCGCCACGGCGACGCCTCTCTCTTCAAGCGCTGCAAAGACCTCCTCAGTGAAGTGGAGCCCCGCGGTCGGCGCCGCGACCGCCCCCGGCACGCGCGCGTAGACGGTCTGGTATCGGTCGCGGTCCGCGTCCTCGGGCGCCCGGTCGATATACGGCGGGAGAGGCACGAGGCCGTTCCTCTCGAGTGCGGACTCAAGATCGCCCGCAGTCTCGAACTCCACGATTCGCCGACCGGCTTCCCCCACCCCGGTCACCGTCGCGCGGAGCTCGCCACCGCCGAACTCGACGACGGCCCCGGCTCGCAGTCTCGCCGCCGGTCTGGCGAGCACCTCCCACGCCGATTCCGCGACCTCGCGCAGGAGGAAGACCTCCACGCGACCGCCGCTCCCCCGCCTGCGACCGAGCAGGCGCGCGGGGATCACTTCGCTCTCGTTCACCACGACGAGGTCCCCGGCAACGAGATAGTCAGGGAGATCGCGGAAACGCCGATGTTCGGGCGCGGCGCCGCCGGGAGGCAGTACGAGAAGCCGCGACTCATCCCGTCGTTCGGCGGGATACTGCGCGATCAGCTCACGCGGTAGCTCGTAGTCGAAATCGGAGGTTCTCATGGGATACACCCGGGAAGGGATCGGTTCGGCCGCGCGGCGGTTCTTCGGTCGGCCCGGCGCGGCCCTACTCGGTCGCAGGCGGCTCGGCCAGGTCCGGCAGGCTGCCGTAGCGGTCCCACTCGCTGTAGACGCAGCCGCAGTACTGCTGGCGATAGAGGCCCATCTCCCTCGAGGCCCGAACGCCTTCCATCACGCGCGGCCGGTAGTCGCGATGGAGAAAGGCAACACCGTGGCGGGCGGCGGCCTTCTCGGCGATCTCCTTCATGAGATCGTGGTCCTGGTGCGTGCTCACGAGCATCGACGTCGTGAAGGCGTCGTACCCGCGCTCCGCGGCGAGGCGCGCGACCCTGTCGATGCGCATGGCGTAGCAGATGCGGCATCGCCCCTCCTCGTGGCCAACGACCGCGCGCAGGAACTCGAGGAGGCCGTATGGATCCTCCTGAACGATACTGATTCCGAGCGCGTCGGCCGCGGCCCGCGCCGCCTCGACGCGCTTGGTGAACTCCACGTAGGGATGGACGTTCGGGTTCACGAAGGCGGCGTCGACCTCGTGTCCCTCATCGAGGAGCGCGCGGATCGGCACGATCGCGCACGGCCCGCAGCACATGTGAAG
>Ga0272441_10001439_pt1 | contig 50793 bp, 55 predicted proteins | sample SSMProp6N_FD_193582 | JGI IMG/M metagenome (GOLD analysis project Ga0272441, IMG submission 193582) | Marine sediment archaeal communities from Little Sippewissett salt marsh, Falmouth, MA, United States - SSM-Prop-6N | ecosystem: Environmental > Aquatic > Marine > Wetlands > Sediment ... | reverse complement strand
AGATCTCTTAGAATTACCAGATCCCCATATATTCTATTATTATCAAATAATACATCTGCATTGATTTCAGCAGGTATTTTAACTCCATTTTTTGTAATAATATTTACTTCATATGGTGGAACTTTTTTCCCATCAATTCTTTTATTAAAATTTTCAATAGCAAGGTTTGTACTTTTTTCATCAAGTATTCCAACATCTTTAAATTTTTTACCCAAAAGCTCTTCTTTTTTATAACCTAAAATTTCTGTTACTTGCTTGTTTACCTCGGTAAAAATTCCTTTTTCATCTAGTAAAATTATTGGGTCTATTGCTGTTTCAAATAGATTATGGTATTTTTTCTCAGATTTCTTTGTATCACTAATATCCTTTATTACTCCTATACTACCTGTTATTTTACCATCAAGATCTTTTAATACACTAAGAGATACATCAACATCTAGGAGTTTACCATCTTTTTTATAGGCTTTTGTTTCAAGATGGTGTTGCATTCCTTTTTCTCTAATTTTTTCTGATCTAATCTTTTTCCATTCCTCGGGGGGGTATAAAGACTTCACAGGTTTCATATATAGTTCGTTTTTTCCTTTCCCAAGCATTTTCTCTGTGTATTCATTCCATTGAATAATCCGCTCGTTTTTATCTGTTAGCATTATTGCTACAGCACTATTTTCAAATATTGTACGATATTTTTCTTCACTTTCTATGAGTTCTTTTTCTGTGTTTTTTAGTTCAGTTATATCTTTTATTATTGCAACAGATCCAGTTATTTTACCGCCTTTTCCTCTTAAAACAGATAATGATAATTCAACATCAAAATTTGGATGTCCTTTCCTTTTCATTTTTGTTTCAAGTTTGTATTTCATACCTTTTTTCCGGATGTCTTCTGATCTGATCTTCATCCATTCTTCTTCTGGATAAAGACTGCTAACATGTTTATTTGATAGTTCTTTTTCATCTAAGTTAAGTAGTTTTTCAGCATATTTATTCCAAGATATAATTCTTTCATTTTCATCCGCGATTGTAATTGCAACAGCATAGTTTTCAAAAATTGTAAGATACTTATTTTTTATATTTTCTAAATTATAATTCCTTTCATTTTCTTCGGATGATGCTTTAAAAATTTGTAGAATACTTGATTCTGATTCATTTTTTGAAACCTGATTATCATTTTCTTCTATATTGACCTCACCAAATTTTCCATTTTGTTCTTCAGATCGAAGCTGTTTTACAATATCAGGCACAACGTTCATTTTATATTACCCCTGGATAAAAATATATGAAAATTATGTGAAAACTGATATAAAATAAAAGATAAAACAACATCTTTGTTACATCCCATCATCAGAATTGTAAATATGTTTTTACTATATTAAAACATTGATAAATAATTTAATTAAATAAAATTAGAGCGAACATTTTGAGTGGTAAATGAAATTAAAAATAATACATCTATAAAAACTCCAAATATTATCATATAATCTTTATTTAATACACCAAAGATCATACCGATTATAAGCATAGATAATGCAATTTTCCATGAACCATTTTTAGCTTTAATAATACCATAAATTAAAGAAAAATGTAACAGCACAATAATCAATAATAAAAATATAGAAATTAAAAAAATTAAAAAAGATAGATTTCCTTCTATAGTACCAACAGTTCCTAGATAAATAAGAAAACCTAGAGAAAATATAAAAAATATGACCCTTAAAAAATAAACAATTAAAAAAAGATTTATTAAAGTTGGCCTATTTTTTTTCATTCTTATTTGTTTTAAATTTTCTTGATTCTTATTTTCATAAACAAGCTCAGCATCTTTTAATCCTTCTCCACAGTTAAGACACCAAATTGTTTTCTCAGAATTTACTGCTCCACATTTAGAGCAGATCTTTTTCATCAAAGATTTCCCATCTCCTATTAAGTATGTTAAATAATTTTATACTTTAAAAAAATTGTTTTTTAATTTATTATAAAACAGCGGACGCGGCGGGATTCGAACCCGCGATCACTGGCTTAGAAGGCCAGTGCCATATCCAGACTAGGCCACGCGCCCAATATATCAAAGATTTTTTTTATTTTCTTTTTTAGGTGGTATTAAATAAAAATAGATAAAAATTTGGTTTTAAAAAAAGAATAAAAAAATATTTTTTTATTCATACGGTGCTGATTCTTGTATTAGATCAACATGTGTTAGAATCATTCTTCTGCAGCAATAACGTTCAACGCCTATATCATCAAGTATTTCCTTTAAGGTTTCTTTTGGTTTTTCCCCTTTCTTTATTGATTCATCATGGATTTTTTTACGTTCTTTGAACTGTTCATATGCTTCTCCAAGTATGTTTCCACATGAAAAACATCTTACAGGAATAATCATTCTTATTTCACCTATATGATTTCTGACGTTTTCTACGGGCGCCACGACCCAATGGTTTCTTTGATTCTTTCCTACGGCTATCACTTACAAGAAGGCTTCGATCATGATCAAGAAAAGCGATTTTAAGACTTGGATCACCAGTATATTCAACAAGTCCTTTTGCAATAGATGTTCTAGCTGCATTAGCTTGACTTATAACCCCTCCGCCTGTAACGGATACATCAATATTTATGTTATTAAGATGATTATCAGCTATTCTTAATGGCTCCATTATCTTCCATCTAGCTATCTCTGGATCATATAGCTCTACTGGTCTTTTGTTGATTCTTACAAGACCTGTCCCTTTTTTTATACTTGCTCTTGCAATAGCGGTTTTTCTTTTACCACTTGAATTTACAATTTTTTTAACCATTTTAAATATCCGCTCCTAAAAATCTGGATAGTTCTTCAACTGTAATAAAATTCACAGGTTTTTTTGTTGCATTTTCAACTTTTTCAATTTTCTTATCCTTAAATTGAGAGTCGAGCCCTGAATAACATTTAAGTCTTTTAAAAGCAGCTCTACCATCAGGTTTCTGATAAGGTAGCATACCTCTTACTGTTCTTTTTACTATTTGATCTGGCATTCGTGGGAAGAAAGGTCCTTTTCTATATGTTCCAACTTCTCTTTTTTGCATATATCTTTTTTTAATTTCTGGTTTTTTACCACTAATTATTGCTTTTTCACTGTTTACAATAATTATTTCCTCTCCACTCAGAATTCTTTTTGCAACTGTGGTACTTAACCTTCCAAGTATTGCATCTGATGCATCAATTATTGTAGCCATAAATTATCATCCTTATCCTATTATTCTAATATTTTTCCCTTTAGGATTTTCCTTCATTATCTCATTAATAGTAAGTGTTTTTCCACCTGATTTTTTTATCTTTTCAACTGCTTTCTCTGAAAAGGACCAGGCTGCTATATTGATTTTTTTGTCAAGATTTCCATCTGAAAGAACTTTTCCAGGTATAAGTGCTGTTTCTTTTTCATTAATAGTTCTATTTATTCTATTTAGATTTACAACAGGCCAGTTATTTAGAGGTTTTTCAAAACGCTCTGCTATATCCTTCCAAAGCATAACATTGTTTAAATTTGCATGCTTTTTTAAACTATGAATAAGTTCTTTTAATTCAGGGTTTGTTTTATTGTTTTTCTTTGCCATATGATAAAACCTCAATGGTAAGTGAAATTTAGTGTAAGAGAGAACTATATTTAAGATTTGTGGGAGAAAAAGTTAAAAATGAATCATTAATAAAACCTTCGCATGAAAATACTAATATCAGTTTGTGGTAGCGATGGGGAAGATGGAGAATTATCCATGCATGCTCTTGAGGAAGCAGAAAATCTTGGTAGGGAAATTGCAAAAAGAGATGCTGTTTTAGTTTGCGGTGGTCATTCAGGAATAATGGAAGCAGCATGTAAGGGATGTAAAGAAGAAAATGGACTTACAATTGGTATAATGCCTTATACAAAAGATGAGGCTAATAAATATGTTGATATTGCAATACCAACAGGTATTGGTAATATTAGAAACTATCTTGTATCTTATATTGGAGATGTAACAATTGCAATAGGTGGAAGATGGGGCACTTTAAATGAGATATCGTTTAGGATGATTTCAGAAAAACCTATTATTCTTATAAGAGGAACCGGCGGATGTGTAGATAGAATAGTTGAAAGTGATTTACTTCAAGATATTGAATCACATTTTTATGTTGCAAACAATGCAAAAGAAGCAATAGAAAAAGCATTTAATCTAATAAAAAAGCCTTAAAAAAATTTAATTAAGATACTTTTCAAAAATTTCGATTAATTTATTTGTAGTGTTTTCCCAGTTGTATTCCAACATTATTTTTCTACCATTTTTACTAAATTTTTCTCTTAAATCTTTGTTATCAATTAATTTTTCTAAAAGTGGTAATAACTCTTCATTTTTTTCAAATAAAAAACCATTAAAATCATTTTTTAAATAATCCGAGATACATCCAACATCTCTTGCAACACAAACTGCACCTGTTTTCATTGCTTCCATTGTTGCAATTGAACTTGTTTCCATTTTACTTGGTAAAAGAAAAATATCAATTTTTTGCAGGAATTTTATTACATCTTTTTGATCTACAAAACCTGTTTTTATTATATTTTTTTGTTTGGGTATTTTATCATCTAAAGGACCACAACCTATCATTATAAGTTGTAAATTATTATATTTTTTTTCAAGTTCTTTAAAACATTTTATTATAGTAATTATGCCCTTTTCATTACTAAATCTACCAGAGTAACCAAGAGTAATCTTTTTATCATCATTTATTGATTTATTTGGTTTAAACTCATTGGCTACACCAACAGGAGCAATTTCATATTGATTTTTTATTCCATTCATTATTAAAATTTCTTTAATTGTTTTAAAAGGAACAATTATTAAATCCGATTTTGACATAAAACCTTTATAATATACCTTCAATACAATACTTGTAATTCTTCCAATAAATTTAGGAAGATCTGATACATTTTTTATTAAATCCCAGTCAAGTGTATGTGTATAATTAAAAAGTGGTTTATTGTATTTCTTTGCATATTTAATTGCATAAAAAGAACTTGAAAAAGGAAATATTGATTCATGATTAAGTATGAAATCACATTTTTTTACTTCTTTTTTTATTATTTTTCGTTTAGGTCTTGGAAGACCATATTGACTATTTCCAAACATAAAAACAGGCATTTTGATTAATTTTACATTTTCATAAGAGGGATTTCCATAGTTTGGTGCAATAATTGTTATGTCATATTTTTTACTTAATAAAGGAACTGTACGATGTAGAAATACTGCTACTCCATCTACCTTTGGATATAATGTATCAATAAGTATTAACAATTTTTTTTTCATTTTATTTCACATATCACTTATAGATAATTTTTTTTAACACAGTTTGTATAAATATTTTCCTTTAGATATATAAATATCTTTCCATACTAAGAAAGAAATTGCTTTTTAATATTTTACTAACTTTTGTAAATACAAAAATTTATTAATCATAATTTATACACCATATTACTTATGGATTTAGAAGGCTCCTCGAATAAAAAAATTGGTTTTTTCCCCTCTTTTGATTGTCTAGGAGATACATTCCCATTTATAAAAATTGCAGAAAAATGTAGGGCGAAAGGAGCGAAAGTATTATTTTTTAGTCATGGCGGCGTATATGAAAATCTTGTAAAGAAATATGGTTTTGAATTAATCCAAATAGAACCAATATTAAAAGATGCTAAATTAGAAGATGCAACAAAAACATTAGCATCTGCAAAACAATCAGATGAATATTACATAGATATAATTAAGAAAGAGGGACAGGCTTTTGTAGATGCAGAGATAGAGTTATTAGTCCAACCAAATGTACTCATAACAACTGTTGCTTCATCAAAATATAAAAAAATACCATCTGTTTCAGTAATGTCGGGTGTTTGGTTACCAGAATATTTTAAAAATCATCATGATACATTTCCTGATGGGAGTGAAAATTTTTTTACAAGGTTATTACCTCATTTTATAAAAGGTAATCTTTTTAACTGGTTAATTTTAAATAATAAAGGGCCATTTGTTAAAAAATATAATAATATCTTTAAAAAATTAAATATAACTTTTCGTTTTTCAAAAGGCATTGATTTATTATTAGGTGATAAAACACTAGTTTGTGATGATATAAATTTTTTACAAATTAATCCCTCAAAAAATATTCCTAAAGAAAACTTTATAGGTCCGATTCTCTCCAATGATCTATTCGATGATGAGATAGATACAAATGAAAAAGAACTTGAAGATTTTTTAAAAAATAAAAAATCTATTCTAATAACAATGGGTAGCACTGGAAATAAAAAAATTTATTTAAAGATATTAAACGAACTGAATAATACAGATTATAATGTTTTAGCAATATATACAAATATATTAAATGAAGAAGAGATAAAAGATTACTCAAAAAATATTTTGTTTAGAAAATTCGTACCAGATGTTAAATCTTTTAATGAAATAGCAGATCTTGCGGTCATACATGGTGGAAGAGGAACTGTATACACAGCTGCTTATTCTGGAAAACCAGTTATAGGCATTCCAAGAGATTTAATGGAACAACAATATAATTTAGATTGTTTGGTTAGACATAATAATGGTTTCCGTCTTTCTTATAAATATTTTAATGAAAAAAAATTTATGAAATCTGTAAAAACAATTTTTAACAACTATGATTATTATCATAAAAATGCGATAAAGCTTTCAAAAAAAATACAAAAACCAAATGGTGACATAAAAGCAGCTAGGCTATTATTAGATTTTTAATTTTCATTAATTATTTTTTCAAGATTTTCTGATAAAATTTTTGTAAGATATTTCCTTTCAAATTTTTCAGTATCAATGTTATATTCAAAGTTGATTTTTTCTTTATTTATTAGATCAATTAAAAACTTTTCAATCTCATTTATATCATCAGGTTTTATTACACAACCTAAATCATATTTTTTTATAAACTTTGATGTAGCTCCTTTCATCACTAAAGCTAAAATTGGTTTTTTAGTTACAATATATTCAAAGAGTTTACCAGGTAGGGTTAAATTTATGCCTTTACCTTCAGCTCGGGTTAAAAGTAAAATATCGGCACTATAAAGATATTCTATACTTTTTTTATGTGGAACATAACCAGTGCAATCAACAACATCATTAATCTTGTATTTTCTTAATATATTTGATAAATCTCCGCTTGATCCAACTAGTTTAAATTGAATTTTATCCTTGTATTTTTTATCATAATTATTTTCAATATTTGATAATGCTTTAAAAAAGGTTATAGACGCATTCATTTCGTTATTAAATCTACCTGTAAAAACAATTGTTAGTTTTTTTAATTTTTGTTTATCTTTTTTGATGTTGTTAAAATCATTTTTATCATAGCCATTTGTTATAACAGTAATTTTTTCTTCATTTTTTATATTATATTTTTTATCCCAGAATTTTTTTAACTCCTCACAAGTTACAATAACTTTGTCTGATTCTTTAATAAATTTTTTTTCCAAATATGAATTTATCTTATTTCGGTTTTTTGAATCAAAAATATATGGTGCAAAATCTGACCATGGATCTCTAAAATCAGAAACCCATGGTTTTCTAGTAATTTTTTTTAAAAAATAACCAATTAAATGATCTGTAAAAGGATAACTTGTTGAATAAATGATATCTATCTTTTCATTTTTTATTATTTTTATTCCTTTCAATAAAGTTAATGGAAACCAACCAATAATATAATCAGGTAATAAAAGATAATTTAATATGAAATTACTAATTTTTTTCTTTAAATCAAATCCTTTTTTTTCTTTCTCACTTTTTACTTCTCCCTCAGATATCAAGTTTTGTGTTCTATATATCTTAATATTTTTTGGTAATTCTTTTAAAAGTGTTTCATCTTTTTCATAAGCAGGTTTATTTTTTGCAGTTAAAACAAAAATATCCCAGTTAAAATCTGGTAAATATTTTATAAATTTTAAAGTTCTTTGAACTCCGGAACCTCCACGTGGAGGAAATATATATGCAATTACCAATATTTTTTTCATATTCACAAACATCTAATTTTATATTTACCATGATATATTAAATTTTTTATGAGTATTATTTTTTTGTTTTATTCCTGTTAAAAATTATGCCATCTCCTAATTGTTTTATAATAACGATGTCTTGTTCATCTAAACCTTTGACAAGATAAAATATTAAAAAATAAATTGCTGTTCCAAATACTGCAATAAATGCAAGATTATAGCTATGGAAATAATATATAAAAGATGCCATAGCTATAGTAGCAATACCAATTTTTGAAATAAATATTAAAAGATCTTTTTTACTCATTTTATAAGAACTATAGTAGTATAACCCAATTAATAAAATAAATTCTGTTGTAACAGTTGCAAATGCTGCGCCAAAATAACTATATGAAGGTATTAAAAAAATATTCATAACAATATTTACTATAACACCAACAAGTATGATTTTTGTTGTAATTATTTCTTTATCTGAAGCATATAAGAATCTTAGAAAGACACTATTAATAAATTTAAAAACAATAGCCCATATGAGAATTTGTAAAATAAAAATTGATTCAAAAAATTCATCACCAAAAATTAGCAAAATAATTTTATCAGATAATAATGTAATTCCAATACCTAAAGGAATAGCAAAAATTGTCATTAATCTAAAGGAAAATTGAACAAGTAATTCCTGTTCTTTTTTTGATGTTTTAAAAAGCCTTGATAACATGGGATATATTGATTGCCCATATAAAAGAGGAACAAAATTTAATGAAAAAACAATTCCATAAGCTGCATTATATAGCCCTACAGCAGATTGCCCATAAACATATGATAACATAACTGAATCTATATAAAAATAAATTGTATTGGCCATTCTTACAATCGCAAAAGGTAAAGATATTTTTATTATGCCAATCCATTCTTTTATATTGATCTTTATTTTAATTTTAACAAAAAGTCTAATTGTTATAAGAAATGCTATAGATAGGGTTATTGTATTTGTGATAATGTATATACATGCAAATCCAAAAACAGTAAAATTTTGATTAATCGCATAAATAATACCTACTAGTAATAGTCCACTATTTATAACATTACATATTGACATGTACTCCATTTTTTCATAAGACTGAAAAACAGAGTACAACATTTGTAAAAATGAGTATAGAACATAAGAGAATGTAATTATATATACGACATTAATAACATTCTGTTCATATCCTAATATATTTATTATAACCGCAGTTATAATAAAATAAAAAACAGATAAAATACATTTTATCGGAATTATCATTCCAACAAATTTTTTTGTAAGATTTAAATCACGAGAGACCTCTCTTACAGTATAACTATAAAGTCCTAAATCTGCAAAAATATGTAACATCCCAGCAAAAGCAGTAGCAAAAGAAATAATACCATATCCTTCTGTTCCAAGGTATCTTGCTGCAAACATTACAGTAAAAAATGAAAAAAACATACCAATTACTTGGGAGACAAGTAGAACTGTCGTGTTTTTTGCAATTCTCTGAATTACGTTCATTTTTTTTAGTCCGTCCTATTTCAGATCTTAAGATATAATTTAGCTTTAAACTATATTTTATTTATTTGTAAATATAATTTTAAATGTATTGTATTTAAATATTTGCCCTAATTTTTGTTCAATTACTTTTTTTTCCTTATTAAAAGATTTAAGCATTTTATTATTTTTTTCAACTATTTCTTTTATATCAAAATTTTTTCTTACATCACAATAATAATCTAATTGGTCAAATTCAGATAATAATTCTTCATATTTAACAGCCCAACCAATAGAAATAGCTGGTATTTTATTTTTATAAGCATGAATAATTGAATGATATCTCGAACCAATAATAAAATCAAATTTTTTAATAATTTTTTCAAGTTGAATTGCGTTCAAATCATCAGATATAATAAAAACATTACTATTATCTTTGAATAACTCTTTAATTTTTTCACAGATATGTAAATCTTCATAAGAATGCCTTAAAATATATACATTTTTATCCTGAGATAATAAATTATTAATTAAGTACTTATACAAAGAATAAAAATCTTCAGATTTGATCCTTTCAAAAACTTTACTATTAGGAATTATGCCAACAGAATTATCCTTAACATCAATATCTTTAAACTGGATTTTTTTATTGAAAATATTTTCAAATTTATAATTTTCGAATTGTAAAACAATATCATAACTTTTCTCAATATTATTTTTTGAAAAACTTTGTAAATATCTTAATCCCTCTTTTTCTCTTGCAAAGATTTTATTAGCATATTTCAAATAATTTTTCATCAATGGATATAATAAAATTTTTTCATAAAATTTGAATTTAAACGGTCCAAATGATTGAGGTAAAATGTAAAAAGGAATATCATATTTTTTAGCAATCATTATATTTAAAATATAATTTAAAACATGTAATAGATGAAAATTTGATGACAAAGCAAAACCGCTAATATCTATTATAAAACAAGTATTTTGCAAGATTTTTTCAATATCTTGTTTTAGTTCTTTTGATAAAATTTTTTTATTTGTTTTTTTCAAGAAATCATATTTTGTAATAATATCCCATGGTCTAATAATAAAATTATATTGATTTTTTTCATTTTCATCTCTTGAATAATCTAGACTTGAAAATAGATAAATATCTTTCTTAGGATATATCCTCTTAATTTGATCAACAGTTGTAAAAGTCATCGCTTGAGCGCCTTTATTATATAGTTCACCTCCCACAATAATAACATTTTCACCTTTTTTTACTTTTATAGTTTTTTTATGGGATGTACTTAAAAAAAGTTTTAAAGTTGTTAGAAAATATGACATAGTTGTTATCAAAGTTTTAAAAATATATGAAGCATTTTCATAAAAAATTGAAGTTTTTATCCTATAAAATTTATTTCTTTCTCCTAATTTAATATGTTTTTTCAACTTTTTTAATTCTTTAAGATTTTGATTATTTTTTTCTACATTTGATTCAACGTTGGGATAATATTTATTTGTTTCAATAATTGTTTTTGCATATTCTAAATTTTTTTTCTTATTATCTAAAAACTGAGAATCATAGATTGGTTTAATATATTCTTTTTCTAAAAAATAAAGATTAGAGTATTTATCTAAAATTTCTTCTCCTTTTTTTGTTCTAACAATTATATTTGATTTACCATTTATGTCTTTTTTCATTGGAAGATAACAATCTCCAAAAGAAATATCTGCATGTTTATTCAGTTTATCAAGACAAAACAAACATCTATAAACCTGGAAAAATTTTTTTAATTTCATACGTAAGGATCTATTGATGATAATACTCCTACCTGAATTAAAAAATATTTTTGTATCTCCAGGCCATCCATTTTTCTCCTTTGTCCTATAAAGAAATTTTTCAATTTTTTCATTTCTATTTTTATATTTTTTTTCATAAAATTTTATCAAATTATAGTTTAATGTTTTATCACAAAATAAACCTAAAAAAAGATAGTTATTTTCAGATATCTTATTGTGTTTTAAAAATTTTTTTAACCCATATATCTGACAAGGTGTACCAACAATAATATATTTCTTTTCTCTATTTTCATTTATAGTTTTTATTACGTTATAAATAGATGCGGGGATATATTTTGATTTAGATGAATTAATAATTTCCTCAGGTTTTTTTATTTCTTTTAATCTAGCTGGTTCTTCTTTAAATCTATCAAATTGTAAAACAAAAGCTGAATCATATATTTTATCTTCTAAAAGATTTATAATTAAAGAAGTAATTAATCCCCCACTTGTTGATTTTGATCTAATATCAGGATTATTACAATATGCAGTATAACAATCGATAATAGGGCCGATTAATGAATCAGAAAATTGATTTGGTTTTTCTCTAATTTTATCTGGATCTAAATCAATACCGGGACATAATTTTAGACACAAACCACAATTCGTACATTTTTTTATATCAATCTTTGGAATAAATTTTCCTTTTTGAAGGATAAAAGTTATTGCATCATATGGACATACTGCATGGCAAATTTCACATGAGATACACAAATCTAATTCATTTGTTATCTCAACATTATTTTTTTCCATTATATCCCTAAAATCATAAAATAAATATTTCAATAATTTTGATGAGAAATTTCATTGATATAATTTAAAACATCATTTTTAATATCATGATTTTTCAAACTAAAATCAATAAAAGCTTTGATGTATCCAATACGATTACCAGTATCATATCTATGACCTTTGAAACCTGATGCATAAACATTTTGACTTTTCATAAGTATTTTGATTGCATCGGTTATCTGTAATTCTTTATTTACACCAAATTTTGTTTTTTTAATACAATCAAAAATCTCTGGTGTAAAAACATATCTGCCAATAGATGCTATATTAGAAGGGGCATTATCGATAGAGGGTTTTTCAATTATATCTTCAACCATGTAGAGTTCTTCTTCTATTTTTTTTCCTTTTATCGCACCATACCTGTTTATTATTTCCATTGGTACTTTTTGTACTGCTAAAATCGAACATTGATATTTATTGTATATATCAATTAATTGCTTTGTACATGGTTTTTCTCCATGTATAATATCATCTCCAAGAAGTAATGCAAATGGTTGATTACTGATATGTTTCTCAGCTTTTAATACTGCATCAGCAAGACCCATTGGTTCTTTTTGACGTATGTAATGTATGTTTGCAAGTGATGATACTTCTTTAATCATTTTAACTGATTCTTCTTTATCATGTTTTTTAAGATGCATCTCAAGCTCTGGTGAATCATCAAAATAGTCCTCAACTGCTCTTTTACCCCGACCTGTTACAATTAAAATATCATCGATACCTGATTTTATTGCCTCCTGGACTACAAAATGTATAACTGGTTTGTCTAGCAATGGTAACATCTCTTTTGGCATGGATTTTGTTATAGGTAAAAATCTTGTTCCCATACCACCTGCGAGAATTACTGCTTTTTTTACATACATAATTTACCAACATGCCCCTTCATATATTTTTGCTTTTTCTGCTTCTTTTATTCTTCTTCCATCAATTACAATTTTTCCTGTATAATCAAGTTTTTTAAATTCATCCCATTCGGTGATAATTAATATTGCATCTGATTTTAAAACCTCATCAGAATCATTACAATAAGTTATCTGATCCGGATATAATTTTCTAAAATTATCAATTGCCTGTGGATCATATGCTATTATTTTTGCCCCTTCTTTTATTAATTTTTTTACAATAGGTATACTTCTTGAATATCTGATATCATCAGTATTTGGTTTAAATGATAATCCAAGTATTCCAATTGTTTTATTTTTTATATCTGGTATATGTTTTTTTAAAAGATCTATTAAAATTAATGGTTGGACATCGTTTCTTTTTATTATATTTTCAATAATATATGGTTTAATATTATTTTTTTCAGCATAGTTTTTTAATGCAAGTAGATCTTTTGGAAAGCAACTTCCGCCCCATCCAATTCCTGAGTTTAAAAATGCTCTACAAATTCTTTTATCATATCCCATTCCATCAGCAACTTTATAGGTGTCAATACCAATTAATTTACATATAGTTCCTATTTCATTTATAAAAGATATCTTTGTTGCAAGAAAACAGTTACTTGCATATTTTATCATCTCAGCTTCAGAGAGATTTGTTTCTATTATTGGTTTTGAAAAATCCTTATATATTTTTTTTAGAATTTCATTACTTTTTTCATCAAGAGCCCCAATTACTATTCTATCGGGATGGAGGAAGTCATCTACTGCAACACCTTCTCTTAGAAATTCAGGGTTCATTGCAAGACCAAAATCAATACCTGCTTTTTTACCTGAATATTTTTCTAAAAGAGGTTTTACAAATTTTTCTGATGTACCTGGAATAACAGTACTTTTTACTACAACTATATGCCATCTATCTAATTTTTTTATTTGCTTTGCAATTTCAATTGCAGATTCTTTGATATAATCTAGATTTATACTTCCATCATTATTTGAAGGAGTGCCAACACAAATAAAAGTTATTTCTGAGTTTTTTATTGCTTCTTCATAATTGGTTGTTGCCTTAATATTCTCTTTATATTCTTTAAGTATTTCTTCGAGGTTTTTTTCATAAATTGGTGATTTTTGATTATTTATCATATCAACCTTTTCACGATTAATGTCAACACATATTATTTTATGATTATATTTTGCTAGACAAGCACCGGTCACTAGACCAACATAACCTGTTCCAATTATTGATATCTTAATCTTAATTTCCTCCTTTTAATTTTTATTGTTATTTGTTTTTCATATTTAAAAATACTTAAATATATTATATCTTATAATCTTAAGAAAAATCTTCATAACCCAATAATAATTCAATAATGGTTAATATTGTTAAGTCGTATTATTGGTCCATAAATTATATTAAATATGGGAAATACTAATATATAGTAATTATTATAATAATAGAGTGATATAATGAAAATAACAAACAAGGTAATAATCGTAACTGGTGCAAGCGGCGGTATGGGTCAAGAAATTGGAAAACAATTATCAAAAAAAGGATGTAAACTAGCACTTTTTGCAAGAAGGGAAGAAAAATTAAAGGAATTATGTAAAGAATTCAAATCTGATATTACTGATTGTATCTATAAAAAATGTGATGTTAGTAATGAAAAAGATGTAAAAGAAGCAATAAAATTTACAATAGAAAAATATGGCAGAATTGATATTGTATTTTTAAATGCTGGAGTATTAATTCCAAATCCAATAGAAAATTTTGATGGAAGTATAATAATAAAAACTATGAAAATAAATTTTTTTGGTACTGTTTACTTTTTAGAAAATTTATTACCAATTCTAAAAAAGCAGGATAAATCACATATTGTTATAACATCAACATTACCTGATAAAAGAGGTGTTCCTGGTTGGGGTGCATATGGTGCAAGTAAAGCAGCAATTAGCTGGCTTACTGAAAGTCTAAGATGGGAAGCAAAACACAAATATAATATTAGATTTACAACTGTAAAACCAGGATCTGTTAAAACACCTATGATTGAGGAATATGAAAGACCTGGTTCAATATCTGTTGATAAAGCAGCTACTATCATAATAAAAGGTGTAGAAAAAAATAAGAGAATTATTCAGTTTCCATTTATGCAGGTTATGAGTACTCGAATTGCAGATTTATTCCCAGCATCTCTTTATGATATGCTAGATTTAGAACAAATGAAAGGTGAAGGTTTTCCTGAGGTTGAAGAAAAAAAATAATTATAATTTTTTTTTCAAACATACAAAAATATTTATCAATTAAAAAAACATTTACATTATATTAACAATTGTTAAAATTATTATAAATTAAAGGTGATAAAATATTAAATCCGATATTAAATCCATTTAATTCGATTCCTCTTGTAAAAGCTTATTTTTCTGATCCAAATAGACTAAAAAGATTATCACCAAATCAAATTAAAAAATATAAAGATAAAGCATTCAAAAAATATGTAAAATATGCATATAACGTACCTATGTATCATCAAAAATACAAAAAAAATGGGATACATCCAGATGATATCAAAGGCATAAAAGATATTAAGAAATTACCTTTTATTTCAAAAGATGATTTAAGAAAAAACTATCCAGATAAACTACTGCCAAAAGGATACGATAAAAATAAAGCATATGTAATTTGTACCGGCGGAACAACAGGTAAATCCGTATCAATTTATACTGATTTTTATACTATGGGAAAAGCTGCAATGGGCTTTCTAAGAGAAATGAAATTTTATAATTTAAAACCAACAAAATCCCGTTTTGTACATATAGGTAATTTCAATGAAAGTCGAATAGATAAGATAGCTGATGAAAAATTATCAAAACCATTGAAATTTGTTTTTTCTGTAAATGTTTTAAATATAGATGTTAACACTAAAACAAAAAAAATATTAGAAATTCTTGATAAATTTAATCCAGATCTGATTATGTCTTATCCAGCTGTTTTTCAACATCTTGCATATCTAAAAAAACAAGGAATTGGAAATAATATAAAACCTAAATATCTTCTAACTGGTGGTGCAATGCTTGATAATTATACAAAAAAATATGTTCAGGAAACATTTAACTGCCCAATGTTAAATATATATCAATCAGTTGAGGCACAGGGTACTATTGCAAATGAATGCATTCATCATAACTGGCATATAAACACAGATTTTTACCATATTGAAGCAATCAATGACAATCATGAACTTGTTGAAATGGGTGAAAGAGGTCAGATTGTATTAACACGTCTATGGGGAAAGGGAACTCCAATTATTAGATACACAGGTATGGATGACTGGGTAAAACTTACAGATTTTAAAAAATGTGAATGCGGCCTTGAGACACCTCTTATTAAGGATGGTGTTGAGGGTCGTCAAAAAGCAAATATTGTTCTTCCAAATGGTAAAGTGTTTCCTCCAGGTGCTTTTTGTTTTATTGAACCAATTCTATCAAAAAACAATACATATAAAATTAAACAATATCAGATCGTTCAAAGAAAATTAGATAAAATTGAGATATATATTGTAATTGATGAAAAACTAAGAGATATTGGTGTCTCTGTTGATGTAATAAAAAAACAAATAAAAGATATCTATGAAAATAAAACTGGGCCGGGTGTAGAAATTGAGATTATTGAGGTTGATGAAATCAAACATCCGAAAAATGCAAATAAACCAGCACCGATAGTTGTTTCTCATGTTTCTCAGAAAGAAGGTTATAAAGTATTTGAGCAAAATTGATTGATCAATAATTATTTTTTTAATATCCAAAATCTTATAACCCTTTTTTTTTATTCCAATATTAGGGTGCTATGTTATATGAGAGAGTACAGAATAAAAAGAGGACATAATTCAGATATAAACAAATTGGTAATGAAACATTTTGGAGAAAAAGGCGATATTGATAAAGGTATGAATTTTGAGGTTGATGGTATAGGTAAAATAGATATGAAAAAAGAACAAAACTATCTAATAATTGATATAGAACCACCAAAGAAAGTATCTAATGATTTTAACATTATTAAAACTTGGAATCAGTTTTTACTTGAAGCAACTGGTTTTTCAAGTAAAGAAAGAAAAAAAGAGTTTGGTAAAGTTAAGAAGAAAAAATAATATTTTTTTACTTTTTTACTTTTTTCCAATCATTTAAAAATCTTTTTATCCCAACATCTGTAAGTGAATGTTTTGCCATTTTTCTTATTACTGCTGGTGGAATTGTGGCAATATCAGCACCAAGTCTTGCAGATTCGATTACGTGAATCGGGTGACGTATACTTGCAACAATTATTTCTGTTTCTATTCCATAATTATAAAAAATATCAACAATTTCTTCAACTATCTGCATTCCTTCTTGTCCGATATCGTCAAGTCTTCCAATAAATGGGCTTACAAAACTAGCTCCTGCTTTTGCAGCAAGAAGTGCTTGGTTTGCTGAGAAAATAAGAGTAACGTTTGTTTTTATTTTTTCTTTTTTAAGTTTTGATACTGCTTTTAATCCCTCTGTAGTCATCGGTATTTTTATTGCAACGTTTTTTCTATATTTGCTGTTTACTTTGTTATATAGTTGTTTTGCTTCTTTTACCATTTCATCAGATTTTTCACTGACAACTTCAAGACTTATCGGCCCATCAACTAATTTGAATATTTCATCAATTATTTCATCAAATGATAATCCTGTTTTAGCGACAAGGGTTGGATTTGTTGTTACTCCATCTAATATTCCCCATTTTGAAATTTCCTTTATTTCATTTAAATCAGCTGTGTCAATAAATATTTTCATGAACTGTTTTCAACTCCCTTATTTTTTGTGTAATCTTTTTTCTTATTATAACCTTTTTCAAAAATCATATAAATATAATTATTAAAAAACCAAAATATATACATACATTTAGAGATATTTGAAAATATCAAAACATATATATATTCAGGTATACATTACAATCATGTGGTGAGGGATGGGATATGCCTCTAACTAGGAAAGCCCGTGTAGTGGGTAGCAGTCTTGTAGTGACTATACCCAGTCAACTTGCAAAAGCGCATGATATAAATGATGGAGATCAAATTGAGATCATCCCATTAGGAATTGGAGAATTTAAAATAAGGAAATTAAAAAAATAAATTTCTTTTTATAATAATGGATGCTGGCCTCAAAAAAAATAAAAAATAAAGATGATTTTAAATCTGATCTTAAGTCTTATTATTAGATATCCTTAGATAGATCTCTAATAACTTTTTCTTTATCTTTTGCTTTTACAATGCCACTTGCAAGAAGAACTCCTTCAGCTCCAAGCTCAATTGCTTTTAAAACATCATCACCGTTTTTTACACCAGCACCACATAGTATTTTTACATTACTATCAATTTTTTTTACTGCTTCAACGCTATTTTTAACAATATCTGGATCAGCTGTTGTAACAGATATATCACCACCAATCAACTCAGGGGGCTCAACAGCTACAAAATCAGGTTTAAGAGTAGCTACAGCTTTTGATGTCGAAACATTATTTGAACAAATAATTTGATCAAGACTAAGTTCTTTTGCCCTATCCAAACAAAAATCTATATCTGCAATTTTTAATCTATGTTCACTATGATTAATAAGAGTACCAATTGCACCTGCGTCTTTAACTGCTTCAGCAAGAGTCCAACCAGTATGACTGCCTGGTTTTATTGGATCAATATGTTCTGCCCACACAGGAATATTTAGATTTTTTGCACACATCTGAAGATCTGTTGCCTGTACACATATAGCCATGCTGACATCATTTTCATCTGCAATTTTATCCATTATCCTACCGATTTCTAAAGCTTTATTACCTGTTGCTTCTGCATATGTTTTTACATTTAGAACTATTGCCGGTGTCTTTAACATATATTTTTTTCTCCTCTTATAAAAAATTATTATATTTTTTTACGTAATCGATTAACTTTAATATATTATTTCCCATTAACCAGCGATTATAAAAATGGATGGAATACCACAAGCAAGTTTATTTCTAGGCATAATACCTGCTTTGATAATTCTTTTTCTAAGTCTAAAAGGCTTCGAGGGAAAATATAAAGAAAAAAATATGTTTTTATCATTTGTAGTTGGTTTATTCCTTGGTTTTATAGCTGTTTCTGTAAGATTTTTAATAAATGCTCCTCCTCTAATAGCTGTAATAATAATTTTAATGGCATTTTTCGATCAGTTTATAAAAACTATAATTCTAAATTTAAAGAGATTACAGGCAAAAAGAGCAACAATAATCTATGGTATTTCACTTGGTCTTGGATTCGGATCTGTTTTTACACCATTTTTATTAATTGCAGCAAGTTCATCGGTTGAATATAACTTTTATATACTTTCAATTATAACTATTGGATCGATTGGAATAATTTTATTTCATAGTATAACAGCTGCATTTATTGGTATTGGGATTTATCAAAAAACACTGATTAAAAACATAATAATTGTGATAATTTTACAAATACCATTTAATATCCTATTTGATCTATCAAGGTATTTATCAGATGAATTTTTTTATTTAATTCAAATTTGTATATTAATGTATGGCCTTGTTGTTTATATTTTTATTTTCAAAAAAATTATACGTCCAATGATTATTACGAGCAGAAGGAGATCTGAAAAAATATGAATGAAGAAGATGAGAATAATTTTAACCTTGATTTTGAATCTAAACCAAATAACAATACTTCTTATCCAATGATAGCTGGTATTTTATTGATTTTAGCTGGTTTAATATCAATTTCTTTTTGGGGTTTTACAGTTGCAACGCTTGATTCAACTTTTGAAATGATTGATATGTCTGAGATAAATCAAATGAACCAAAGTATTACTTTAGATGAAATAAAACCAGTTGTAAATACTTGTTTTACGATATTAATTATTTTAAGTATTTTTCCTATACTTGGAGGAATATTATCAATTAGAAAAAAACTAATGCCAATAGCGATATTGAGTGGTATACTTGGGATTTTATCTTTTGGAATGTTATTTATTTCACCACTATTATCAATAATTGCTTTAATATTAATATATATGTCAAGAAATGAATTTAATTAATTTGTTACTTTTCCAACTTTTTTTATCTTATCTAATGGAAAAAAATATTAATATTCTAAAATGTTTTCCCCTGTTTTCCATCATTAAACTCTTCTCTACTTCTTATGATAATAATAAGTGCTATTAAACTTAGGATTGAACCAATAAAAAAGAATCCAAATGAGAAAAAACCAATTATTGAACCTGCTACTGCTACATCAAAGTATCTACGTTTAAAACAGGATATTGCACCTAAAAGTGAAAAAATTGAAAGGATTGCAAAAATCAGAGAACAACCTATAACATCAAACGGGATTATTTTTGTTTTATCATTCTTATCCATTTGTATTTCATGATATGTCACAACAAAAGGAAGAATTAGGAATTCTTGTTTAATCTCTGAATATCCCTCTTTGGAAAAAGTGATCGTTTTAATACCAAGTGATGTTTCATTGAAAAAAACTTTACCATTATTATCTGTTGATTTAGCATCTTCATCAAAATTTACATTTACATCTTTTATACTATTATTATTTTGATCGATTAATTCAAATTCAAGATTACCAATAATTCCAAATGAGTTTCCTAGTTCAGCATTAGTCTCTAAAAAAAGTTCATTGAAACCTGCAGTTGTCATACCAATTGAAAAAACAATAATTAAAAGAATTGCTGCAAAAAAAGGTTTATTTGTCCTGGGTTTTATCTTTGAAAGAATAGTTTTTCTTGGTTCACCATGTTCCTCCCATGAACATTCAGCATCACTACTATCAGATTTTTTTGTTCTTATTGTGAATTCATAATTACATTTAGGACAATTAATATTAATAGGATCACTTGATTTTGGAATATCTAAAATAAAAGTATGATTACATTTTGGACAAGTGGTCCTCCCCTTAACTATGCTTTTCACCCGGCTAGAAATATATCTACTTGGTTAAGTATATTTCTATAAATTCTAAAAAAACCAATATTTTTTATCCTACATTATATTTATATAATAATTGTTTATTCGGATAAAAGTAAGATTAGGCGGTAATTTAATATGGCTAGATTCCCAGAAGCAGAAGAACGAACTTTATACAAAAAGATATGTATGAAATGTGGAGCTTCAAATGCTTGGAAAGCAGAAAGATGCAGAAGATGCAGATCAAAGGAACTAAGAGTAAAAGCAAAAGAGGGTAGAGGCGTATAGAATCAATTAATCAATATTCTTTTTTTGTCCTCTTATAAACCGTTAATGTTTAAATAACATTTTTTGTTTTTTGATTTGTAAAAATATTAAGGTTGAATAATAATATGCCAGAAACAAAAGTAAAAAAAACAGAGGATTTCAATGAATGGTATAATGAGATCGTTGAACTATCTGATCTTTGTGATAAAAGATATCCGATAAAAGGAATGAATGTCTGGCGTCCATATGGCTGGACTCTTATGTCTTTTGTTGATGGTCTAATCAGAAAAGAAATGTTTAATACTAATCATCAAGAAGTATGTTTTCCTCTTTTAATTCCTGAGTCCTCATTTAAAAAAGAAGAAGAACACATTGAAGGTTTTGGAAGTGAAGTATATTGGATCACACATGCAGGACTTAACAAACTTGAGGAAAAATGGCTTCTCAGACCTACATCAGAAACAGCGATGTATCCCATGTTTTCCCTTTGGATTAGATCACATGCTGATCTTCCATTAAAAACTTTTCAGATTGTAAACACTTTTAGATATGAGACAAAACAAACACGTGCTTTTATCAGAGTTAGAGAAATACATTTTTTTGAAGCACATACTTGCCATAAGGATTTTGAAGATGCTGAAAATCAAATACGAGAAGATAAAGAAATTGCAAAAAAACTCTTTGAAAAACTATGTCTACCATTTATTTTTTGTAAAAGACCTGAATGGGATAAGTTTGCAGGTGCATTCTATACAATTAGTTTAGATGTTCTAATGCCAAGTATGAGAACCCTGCAACTTGGTTCAATACATCAATATAAAGATAATTTTGCAAAACCATATGAGATTAAATATGAAAATCAAGAAGGCTCTCATGATTTCTGCCATCAAACAACCTATGGTATGAGTGAAAGAATTCTTGGAGCACTTATTGGTATACATGGTGATAACAATGGCCTTGTTATGCCACCACAAGTTGCACCAACACAGGTAGTAATTATTCCTATTATTTTTAAAGGTAAAGAAGAGAAAGTAATAAAATCATGTAACAAAATAAGTGAGATTCTAAAAGAAAAAAATATTAGAGTTGTTTTTGATAATAGAGATATTACACCTGGTAAAAAATATTATGATTGGGAACTCAAAGGTGTTCCAATTCGTCTTGAAATAGGACCTCGCGATGTTGATAATAATCAGATTACGATTGTAAGAAGAGATATAGGCGAAAAAAAACCAGTTTCAAATAAGGACATATACAAAATTATCAAAGATTTATTTAAAGAAATTGAGAAAAACCTCTATAATAAAGCACAGAAAATACTGGATGATAATATTCATAGAGTAAATTCTGTTGATGAAGCTAAAGAATTAAAAGGAATTATTGAACTACCATGGTGTGGTAAAGAAGATTGTGCTTTAGAAATCGAAAATATTTTAGAGGGAAACACATTAGGGGAACCAATTGAAGATAATAAATGCATAGAAAAATGTCCAATTTGTAATGCGAAAGGGATAAGTTGGATGAGATATGCAAAATCATACTAGAAAAAAATAAAATTGAAGGTGATATGTGAATATGTTGAATAAAATATTTGATATGTTAAGAGAGGTAAAATTTGTTTTAAGTATAATAACATTAATAATTGGTGTATTAATTTTTTCACTTAGTATGATATATTGGTTTGCAAGCGATTTTTCAATTGAATTAATAAACCATTTAGAAGGATGGAATGCATATCTTGTAGCTATAGGATTTATCCTTATATTATTTGGAATCTATTACATATATACATATATAAATGATAAAAAATTTATACTAAAAGAGATTGAGACTAAAAAAAGATCTGAGTTCCAAAAAGTACATACTGAACTTAAAAAGAGAGTAAAGAGACTTCCAAAGAAATATCAAACGATGCTTAGAAAAAAAGAAAAAGAACTAAAAATCAAATAAATTTTTATATATTATTTTTTCTTCTTTATTTATTATTTTGTAGGTGAAAATATATTCCAGAGTTTTATATAATAGTATCAGAACCGAAATATCCCGGTAACCTAGGTGCTATAGCACGAGCTATGGCAAATTTTGATTTTAAAAATCTATATCTTATAAATCCATGTGATCTAAACGATGAATGTTATCAAAGAGCAATGCATGCAGATAAGATTCTTGATTCAGCAAAGATTTTCTCAGAATTTAAGGAATCAGTAAAAAACCTTGATTTTTTAGTAGCAACTTCATCTATTGAAAATAAAACTGATAAAAAACACCTTAGAAGTCCAATTTTTTTAGAGGATTTTTCAAAAAAAATCTATGATGTTGAAGGTAAAATTGGTATAGTTTTTGGAAGAGAAGACTATGGTCTTTTTAATGAAGAAATAGCTCTTTGTGATATAATGGTTAAAATTCCAACAAGTGATACATATCCTTCTCTCAATCTTTCTCATGCAGTAGGTCTTGTATTATATCATTTATTTATAAACGATAAATTTCAACCACGAGAAAAAAGAAATATTAGTGATATTGAAAAACAAAAAATAAATGAACATTTTTCCAAGTTATTAGAAATTATTGATTACCCCGATCATAAAAAAGAAAAAACAGAGATAATGTTTCGGCGCATACTTGGAAGAGCTATGCCATCTAAATGGGAGTATCATACTCTCATGGGTGTATTAAGTAGATCTATAAAAAAAATTAAGGAAGATAAAAAAACAAAATAATTATATAATGGTGAATAAAAACAAAATGAGCAAAAAAAATAGTAACTTTTATATTGATTTAAAAAGAACATATTCATGTTATAAATTTAGTATTTTTGAACTATTTGCTGTTAAATCAAATTTTTTTTATAAACAATTAACTAAAATTAGAACTCCTTATTTCAAAAATGAATTAGAAGTAGTAAATATCAAAGAATCAGATAAAGTATTACATATTGGATGTGGTATATGTCCTACACATTGTATATTAATTGCAGAAAACACAAAAGCAAGGGTTACAGGTATAGATAACTCAAAAAAAGCTGTTGAACTTGCAAGAAAACATATTAGAAAATTAGGTCTTAATAAAAAAATTAATATTAGGCTTGCAAATGGGAATAATTTTCCTGTTGAGGAGTATACTGTTGTTTTTATCGCGATAAATGTGTTTCCAATTGAAGGTGTATTAAAAAATTTATCAAATAATTTAAAACCTGGAACAAGAATTTTATGTAAAAGTATAAAAGAGGAAATAAAAGATATTATTGAAACAGAAAATTTTAAAAAATATTTTGATATATTAAAAGATATAACTAATCCAAAAACAAAATCTTACTTATTAATAAAAAAATAAATAATTCTAGATTGTTTCTATTGTAAAAAATACTTTATGTTCTTTTAAGGATCTATGGACTTTATCTGCAAACCATACTAGTTCATTTAAATTTACTTCTTCCTTTTTCCAGTCATAGACAAAATCATAGTTACCTTTTGTTGCTTTAAATCCAAGGTTCATGATTTGATCTTTAACTTCCGATGGTGTACTTCCTTCGCTGTTAAACATTATTGTAAGATATGTCTTCATATTCTTTCACTTAATAATAGAAATCATTTTGTTATTATTAAACTATTTCGACAAAAATTATAATTTTTCATGGTATGACATATATAGGATAAGGAATAAAACATATTATAAGAATTAATAAAGCTGAAATAAAGAGTAATTTTCTTTTAATATCAAGTTTATTTTCATCATTTAATGGTGGAGGATGCGATGATCCTGTCATCATAAGAATTACAAAAGCAAAAAACCACCAACCAGTAAAAACCATAATAATAAACGCAGCCCAAGCAATATATTTTTGTTTATTTCCAAATACAGCTCTAAAAATATGCCCTCCATCTAGCTGTCCAATTGGTAAAAGATTAATTGATGTTATAAGAAGTCCAACCCATCCTGCAAAAGCCATAAGACTCATACTTAAACCATAATCTTTTGGAATATTATGAAACATATCAGTAATAATCGAAAAAAGAATTGAATTTCCAAGAACTGTTTCACCAGATGCAACATTACCAATTGGAACTATTTCAGACATTGCTATACCAATAACTGTAACAGGTATTGCTACTATGAATCCTGCAAGAGGACCTGCGATTCCAATATCAAATAAGGATTTTTTATCCGCCATGGGCTCTCTACTTGATATTAGAGCACCAAATGTTCCAATATTAAAACCTGGAAAAATAGGTGGTATTGGTAAGAAGAAAGGAAATGATGCAGATATATTATGTTTTTTTGAAATAAAATAATGCCCCATCTCATGTATGAATAATATTAACATTAATGGTAATGCAAAATACGCGGCACCTGTTACCAGATTATTAAAATAAAAAATTTCAGATATATTTTCAAGGCTATATATATCAGATACTCCAATATTTAATAGTGAACCAGTAAGAATGGTTGTAATTATTGTAGCGATAAGAAGAATTATATTAACCCATATTGGTTTTTCTTTTCTTCTTGGTTTTTTAATTATATATATTATGTCTTCTCCATGTTCTTTACGAAGCATTGGTATATATCCATTTTTAGATAGAATTATTCGTAATGACTCAAAATTTTCTTCTAATGATTCCTTATCAACTCTGCAGAAAAAAGCAACTGTGTTTGAATTAAACCTCATGTCATAAAATGGGAATCTCTGGCTGATTTCCTTTTTTAAAAATTCAAGGTCCATATCTATTGGTTGTTGTTGATTTATATTATAAGGATTCCAATTTTCATCTTTCATAACTTTAAAATTCACTACAATAAAACCTTATATTAAAAGTTTCGCCTTATTTTTTTAGGGATTATCTTTATCTAATAGTTTTTTTATGCCCATAATTGAAGTTATATGTCAATAAAATTAGTTGTTGGAACACAATGGGGAGATGAAGGTAAAGGAAAAATCGTTGATTATTTCTCAGAAAACGCTGATTATGTAGTTCGTTTTCAGGGTGGAAATAATGCAGGTCATACTATAAAAGTAGATGATGATGTTTATAAACTTCATGTTGTCCCATCTGGAGTTATTCAGGGAAAAATTGGTGTAATTGGGAATGGAGTTGTACTTGATCCCGAGATTTTAATAAAAGAAATTGATGATCTTAAAAAAAGAGGTATTAATCCAAAAATTTTGATTAGCGATAGGACAAATATAATTATGCCATATCATAAAATACTTGATGGTGCAGAGGAAAAACATCTTGGATCTAAAAAAATTGGTACTACAAAAAGAGGTATCGGCCCATGTTATAGTGATAAGGTTGCAAGAAAAGGAATTAGAGCAATTGATCTAATAAATACTAAAACACTTGAGAAAAAACTAGATGAAATAATACCTATTAAACAAAAAATATTTGATGTGTATGATATTGATGAAAAACTAGATAAAAAATACATATTAGATAAATATCAAAATTATGGTAAAATACTAAAGGATTTCATCACTAGAACACATATCATTTTAAATGATGCAATAAAAAAAGAAAAGAACATACTTTTAGAAGGTGCTCAAGGAGTAATGCTTGATGTTGATTATGGTACATATCCATTTACAACATCATCACATGTAATATCAGGGGGATCAACAATAGGCTCAGGTATAGGCCCAAAACATATAGATGAGATAATTGGAATTGTAAAGGCTTATACAACAAGAGTTGGTGAAGGGCCTTTGCCAACTGAACTCTTTGATGATACTGGTAAATATATACAAGAGAAAGGACACGAATATGGAACAACAACTAGTAGACCACGTAGATGCGGATGGCTTGATCTGGTAGTACTTAGACATTCAACTATGATTTCTAATATTACAAAAATAGCTATAACAAAACTAGATGTATTAAACGGAATTGACAAAATAAAAATTTGTACACATTATGATTTAAATGGAGAAAAAATTGATTATTTTCCCGCAGATATAAACGATGTTGAAAAATGTAAACCAATCTATAAAGAATTTGATGGTTGGGATGTAATTGATAATAAAACAAATAAATATTCAAATCTTCCAGAAGAAGCAAAAAATTATTTAAAATTCATTGAAAAAGAACTAAAAATCAAAATTAGTATTGTATCTATTGGCCCATCTAGAATTGAAACAATAAGAATTTAGAGTTTTTCAATGTCAAAAGCAATTTTCAACCATCGGAGATAAGAATTACATGCAGCTCTTAAGCTGGTAATATCATTAGCATTTATCTCAAGAATCAATTTTTCTTTATCAATATTTATTGATACATCTGTTTTTGGGATTTTATGTTTTATTTCAGGTTTTAAGGATTCAAGTAGAATTTCTGCATCAGCAGATGAATCAAAATCAAATTCAAAAACAGCTTTTTTCATATTAAAAAAGTATAAAAGAAATGGTTTTTTTTTATTTTGATTTAATACGTTTTGCAACAGTAGGTCTTTCTTTATAAAAAATTTTACTACCACAATATGGGCATTGCATTCCAATGTTTTTCACATCGAATTTTACATTTTTCTTACAAAGGCCACATTTATATCCTGTCATATTTTTTATTATTCCTCCTTAGGGGATTCTTCTTCTATAGGTTCTTCTTCCTCCTGAATTCCAGGAACTTTGACCTCGCCTCTAAGTGCTCTTGCTAGCATTTGACCTGCCTCTGTTTTAGGTGTGTAAGCTCCACCTGCGAATTTAATACCACATTTCCTACATTGCCATATGCTAGTACTGATTCTTTTTACCTTTATATGACCACAGCTAGGGCATTTATGTTTTGCCTTCTGAACTAGTTCAACATTTCTAACACGTGTTCTAGCCTTAACACCATATCTTGATCCTAAACGTCCTGCAGGCCCTACTTTCTTTGTTCTTTTAACCATATTTATTTACCCACATTTTTATATAATTGTTTTTGAATTTTTTCGCCGTTAATAGTTGAAGCTTTTATAACCTTTTTTATCTCATCTAGAGTAAAACTACCATTTAAACCTTTCTGCATGGCTCTAATGTCACCTTTTTTATCAACAGCAACAGTTAGTCTAGCCTCAGCGATTAGTTCTTCATCAAGTGATGGATCAATTATTATAATATCATCAAATTTTACTGAGGTACAAGATATTGGTGGTTCTTTAAGTGGTAATGGATGATCCTCTCCAAGCTCAAAACGCTCAGCAGGAACTTTCGCGGTCATAAGAGCAGTAAGCGCTGCGAGAGATGCTGCATCAAATAAGTTACCATCAAAATCAATAATGTGAATATCAATAAATATTATCCAAACTTTTTCACCAGGTTCAATACATAGTTCTTTAACATCAATTACTTCTGATTCACGTATACCTCGGTCAACTACTCTTGCAAGTTCTATTGCATCTTCTCTTGGTGGACCTGCTTCAAAATTAGGTGAAGCCATAGGTATTAGTTCAGCAGCTGTTGTCATAACACCTGATTCAGGAGAATCAGGATATGGTTCACCAACATCCATCTTAATACCTGCGATAACCTGTGTATTACCAATTCTTACACGAGCAGATCCTTCTGCTTTACTAATTATATTTGGTTCAATTTTTATGTCTCTGAATTCATCAAATTTTCTACCATCTACTCTTTTTCCTTGTTTTGCAAGATTTACAATGTAATCTTTTTTGATTTGAGGCATTACTGTCATTTTAATCTAATCCTCCTTTGTTTTATTTTGGTATTTTTCAATAATTGCTTTTTTCTGTATTTCTGAAACCTTTTTACAACCTTTTATCGCAAGATCCATTGCTTCATCAAATTCTTTATTTGTAAGATGTCCATCCATCTGAAGAAGTAGTATTTCACCAGTTCTTGGAGCTATTGCAATTGGAAGATCAGCTTGTCCAAAATTATCTTCTTCTTTACCAAGGTCAAGCACTACAGTATCTTCAATTTTTCCAGCTGCACAGGCAACAGGAATATCTCTCATAGGAATACCAGCATCAACAAGAGCTACAGCTGCAGCTGTGAGACCAGCACATCTAGTTCCTGCTTCAGCATCAATTATCTCAATGTTTACATCTATACTTGCTCTTGGGAATTTTTCAACAAGTATAACGTTTTCTAATGCTTCTGATGTAACCTTTGATATTTCTCTGCTACGTCTATCTGGGCCTGGTCTTTTCCTGTCATCAACGCTAAAAGCTGCCATGTTATATCGAGCATTTACAATAGCTCTTAATGGGTTTTGTGTATGTCTTGGTACCGCCTCTCGAGGCCCATATACTGCAACAATAACTTTGTTGCCGCCCCATTCAAGATAACAAGATCCTTCTGCTCTATGAAGCACTCCTGTCTCTATTTTTATTGGGCGTAATTCATCTGGTTTTCTTCCATCTAATCTTTTTCCGTTTTCAAGTAATTTAATGTCACTTTTCATTTTCTAATGCACTTCCTTTGCATCTTTTTTTAATATTTCTTCAATTCTATTAGTAAGCCCATATGATAGGGCTTCATTCTCAATTAACTTTATTGTCTCAATAACTTTCTTTATACCTTCTTCGTCACCATCTATCCATATACGGCCGTTTTGACCTACAAACATACGACATTTTGTATATTTCTTCAAAAGCGATATCATTGATCCTTTTTTACCAATTATCCTTGGAACCTTAGACGGTTGCACTTCTATAATTTGACCGTTTTTAACCTTGTATAGGTTACGATCTTTAAGTGTAATATTTAGTTTTTTGTCAAGATCTACAGATAAGACCTTTGCCATTATGCAATCACCGGTGTTTAAAAATTTTTCGGTCTCACCAAAATCTACATCCCACGGTACTTCTGAATTATGCAGAAGTGCTGGATATGGTGCATTTATATCAACAAGCCAGCTAGATGACATTGGTTCTTCAACAATGCCTATTATAAAATCATTTTCCACTGGATCGTATTTGCCTCTAAGTGGCACTACATTGATATATTTATCATTCTTGTTTAAAACACCTAGTGTCTCTGAATATATTTTGCCATCTTGGACAAAAGTGCCACTACCTGATTTACTATCTTTTAATTCACCTAGATATTGACTAGGTATAACTATAGTTCGTTTTTTGTTTTCCATAAAATCCAATTACCTCTTAAATCTAAAAATTATTTTAAAACCTTTGTAGAAACATTTCCTTTTGTAACATCATTTAATTTATCATAAAAATCTGTCTGCATACCTGCAGGTAATCTAATAATTCCAATCCAAGATCCATCACTCTGCCAGTCCTCACGTTCTAATGCGCCATAGTTTCTTGCAACACCATAAGCTTTACCTATATGTTCAGCAGGGATTTTAACACTAATTCTAACATGATCCATACTTATTGGAATTATAGGTCTAAGCTGTTCAATAATAATTTTTACTTGTTCTCTAACAGGTTTAAACGGGTCAACATGTATTCCTGCTTCCTCCATTGCAAGTTCTATCCTCTGTCTTGGATGAGGTGATTTAGTTTTTGGGTCCATAGCATTTTTTGAGATTTGCTCTAAAATCCTATTTTTCTTGTTTTTCTGCATTTTATGTCTTTGTTCGGTTGTTAGTTGAACATCTCCTTTGAGAATAATTATCTTTGCAATTTCTTCTGTAGAGTTTGTATTAAACACTTCTTCCATCTTCTCTTCTGAGGCTTTGTCGCCCTTTCTCGCATCGGAAAAAATGAAATCACTTGCAAGATCCTCCATATTTAATGGACCGCCGTCTCTTATACTTTCAACAGCATCAGGAGAAATTATTATCTCAAATCTTTCACCGTGAGATTCAAATCTAGCAATTACATTGTTTTTAAGAATCTCGTCTGTATAATCCTTTTTTATATTTTTTGACATAATTAATTCCTCAAAAATTAGGTATTAAAGTCTTGAGGCCTCATGTTTTATTTTATTTAATATTAAAGTAAATGTATCATCTAGACTTACCAATTTTAGTTTCCTCCGCCTATAGCCTTTTTGAAATATTCTTTGGTTTTATTTTGTGGGACGATATGGAATTTTATATCTTTATCAACAACTCCTATTTCAGCTGCATCAGGATTTAGTTTACCTTCAGTTCCTTTATGTAATGCTTTAATTCCAAGTTCTATTGCTTGGTCCATATCTAAATCATTTTTGTAATTATTCTCAAAAAAAGACATTGCTCCGTTTCTACCTGAACCTTCACTGCTTGCTTTATATTCCATTAGAGCTCCTGATGGATCTGTTGAAAATAATCTTGGCCCTGTCTCATCAACACCAGCTATTAGAAGAGCTGTTCCAAATGGCCTTACTCCACCATATTGGGTGTAGGTTTGTTTGAAATCACATATCCTTTTTACAAGTGTTCTAACCTGTATTTTCTCATTATAGGTTATCTCGTTTACTTGTGCATCGATTCTTGCTCTATCAATAAGCGCTCTTGCATCTGCAACAAGACCTGATGTTGCACATCCAATGTGACCGTCTATTTCAAAGATCTTTTCGATACTAGATGGTTCAATTAATTTAGAAGTTATTCTTTTATCAACTATTAAGACAACACCTGTTTTATATTTTAATCCAACAGTTGTTGTACCTCTTTTTACTGCTTCTCTTGCGTATTCAACTTGAAATAGTCTTCCATCTGGTGAAAAGACCGTTATTGCTCTATCATATGCCATATTTGCTGGTTGCATTCTAACATTTCACCTCTAATTATTATTCCTCTCAAATTTTTTTCCAATTTTCTTTTAAATTTATTCTTAAAATTTCTTTTAATTTTTCAACTCAGAATATGTTCATCAACTATATAGTTTGTGTTAATAAGTTTTTATATATAATATATTATTATTATAAGAAAAAATGTAACAACATTTATATAATAAATAAAATAATTATATTTCTGGGGGAATAAAAATTAAAAAATTGAAAATATTAACAATAATCATAACTTGTTTGTTAATTTCAACATATTTTTTTAATATTTCAAGGTCAGAGGAGATAAAAGAAAAAAATATTTTCATAAAATCAAACAATATGTATGATTTATTAATCATATCACCTGAAGAATTCAAAGAACAAACAATACCATTGGTTAAACACAAAAATAATATCGGTATTAAAACAAAAATTATTACAACAAACGAAGTCTATGATCATATTTATTGGAAAGGAAGAGATAAAGCTGAAAAAATTAAATATTTCATTAAAGAAGCATATGAATATTGGGGGATAAAATATGTTCTTCTGATGGGTGGTAGAAAAGGACAACTACCGAAAGAGGAATGGTGGGTACCAGTTAGATATTCATATCTTAATAGAAACTATGAGAATTATCCTGAAGGGAAATTTTTAACAGATCTTTATTTTGCAGATCTTTATTATCAAAATGGTAGTTTTAGTAGCTGGGATGATAACAAAAATGGTATTTTTGGCGAATGGTTAAAAGATGGAATAGCTGTTGATAGACCTGATCTTCACCCAGATGTATATGTGGGACGTCTTTCATGTAGAAATAATCGTGATGTAAAAATAGCAGTAAATAAGATAATAAATTATGAAACAGCAAATATCTATGAATCATGGTTTAAAAAAATGATCGTAGTTGCTGGTGATACTTATCCAAATAAAACACCAGGTTTTATCGATGGAGAGGTTCATACTCAAAAAGCGCTTGATAATATGACTGGTTTTGAACCTGTTAAACTATGGGTTTCAAACGGGAATCTAAAAAACTGGATAGATATAGTAAAAGCTTTTAACAAAGGAGCTGGCTTTGTATTTTTCTCAGGTCATGGAGGACCTCATCTATGGAATACGTTTTTCCCTGATACATCTAGTAAAAACGCTATAATTTATCTTAGACATATGAGCTTGTTTTTCAATAAAAATAAACTACCAGTTATAGTTAGTTCTAGTGGCTGTTTTAACAACATGTTTAATGTAAGCCTTGGTCATTCTGAATGGGTGTATATCCCATTACCATCTTTTATTCCAAAAATAACAGAGATTTTATTTAATCAGTGGATATCAACTCTTCCATTAAATATTCCTTATTGCTGGGGGGAAAAACTAGTTTTTAATCCTCATGGAGGTGGAATATCTGTTATTGCATCAACAGCATTTTCATATGAGTCATCAGATATATTAACAAAAGAAGGTGGTTGTGAATGGTTAGATATATACTTCTTTGAGCAATATGGGAAAAATAATTATAGATATCTTGGTGAATGCTGGGGTAAAACCGTAGATGCTTTTCTACAGAATTTTACAATTAATTATGATGATGATAGTTCCACTGGTTCAGCTCTTATCCTTAAAAACCTTGAACAATGGCTCCTTCTTGGTGATCCAAGCTTAAAGATAGGTGGATATAACTAAAATTGTTTTATTTTAAATCAATTATTTTATGAATCTGAAGGCCTAGTTTGACATCAAGATTATCTTTTATAATCCACTCTGCAAGTTTCTTAGAATCAGTTTTCCACACTGGTTGGAAAAAAACAGTGCATCTTGGTATATATTTCTCAAATATTTCTTTTGAATAAAGATAATCATTATAGTTATTTATAACAAATTTAAGTTGATCATTTTCCCTTAATAATTTAATATTTTCAAAATTCATTTTTTTATCCATATCTGATGATGGACATTTTATATCAAGAGATATTAAAATATTTTTTATCTTCGATATTTCATCTATTTTTATACTACCATTTGTCTCTATACATATTTCATATTTTTTTTCAACTAAATTTTTTATCAGATTTATTGTTTCTTTTTGTACTAATGGTTCACCACCAGTGATACATATTTTTTTACATTTATATTTCTTAATTTCATCAATAATTTCTAATATTTTCATTTCTTTTCCATCTTCATAAGCATAAGTTGTATCACAAAAACTACATCTTAGATTACATGTTGATGTTCTAATAAAGATATTTGGAAAACCCGTCCATTTTCCCTCACCTTGTAGAGAATAAAAAATTTCATTGATTTTCATATTTTTGAGTATATTAAAATCTGTTATTATAATTTATTATCAGAATTTGTTTACCTTCAATATCTAATTTTGGATATATATGTTAAATAAGATATATATAATAAAAAAATAAAAGATAATATTGGTATTGGTTGAATCTATAATGAAAAAAAATTTAAGAAAAGTAGTAACATTGACAATTCTTTTTATTCTATTTTCAACATCTTTTTTAATTCCATTGTCTTCTTCTATTATTGTAAATAAAAATAAAGTTTATAATCTAGATCATAACTATGATAAATCTATTTTTTATCTTTCTGGTTATAGGAATGGTAAAAAATATTTCATCTTATATTCAATGATAGATAAACTTATAGAAACATCAAATCAGAAAAATAATCTAAAAATTAAAAATCCAAAAGAACATTTAATCTTTTTAGAAAATAATCTTCCTTTCATGCTAGATGAGATGAAAGGAATATCTGATAGTACAGGTATAAAATTAGAAAGAATTAGTTTACTAAAACAAAAAGTAACTCAAATTGTTAGACAATCTTGTACAGTTTTACTTGCAACTGGTCCGGCTACAAAGAATAATGATACTTTTTTAATGCAAAATATTGATGGTGTATTTGGTGGTTTTATAGGAAATATTTTTTGGAAATTTTTCACTCTAAAATTATGGGTGAAAGAAAAAACCTTGAATTATAAATATTCTTATTTTGGTATCCCTGGATTAGTAGAAATACCAATAATGAATGAAAAAGGCCTTGGATGGGGTGGAAATCTTATAGTCACCTCAGAAGATGAATCTAGATATGTTGATGAAGGTCCAGGTATTTGGGGGGGTGCGATGGGATATGCTTGGAATCAATTAATTATGATGACATGCAAAGATGTTCATGAACTAACTACTTTTTATAATGATCCTTTGAAAAGTTCAACTGAATATGGTTTATTTTGTGATTCTTGGTGTGATAAACAAGGTAATATTCTAACAGTCGAACATTCTCATAATCATCTTATTTTTGTTTATAAAAATTCAACTGAGATTACAAATTCTAAAGAGGGTATTTTATGGCATACAAATCATCATCAATGGCTTGATCCAAATCTAACAGGTTCAATATTTCCAGAGGATTATCCATCTTCTTGTATGAGATCAAATAGAGCAGAAGAAATACTTATTGAAAACTATGGTAATATCACAATTGATGTTTGTAAATCAATTCTTCGTGATCATAAAGGCGGTTTTAAAGAAAATAAAAAAGATTCAGGTGATATATGTAGGCATCCTGATAAAAATAATCTTGGCATGACCATTGCCTCTTGGATAATTCAACCAAAAGATTTAACGGTTTATTATACAAATAAACATCCTTGTAGATCAGAATATAAAAAATGTGATTTATCAGTTTTATTTAATTAAAAAATGGGCATTATAAATAATTATTTTTTATTATCCTAGATAAATATAGAAATGGTGTATCACAAACAGCTACTATAACTTTCAATATTAATGATGTTATAAATATTTGTAGAATTATTTCTGGGGTAAACCCTTCAACTCCTAAAAAAGCAATCAGTGTAAATATCGCATTGTCAATTAGTTGACTTGTTATAGTTGATAGATTGTTTCTAAGCCATAGTTTTTTTCTTTTATGTTTTTGTTTTAATTTTGCAAAAAACCATACATCATGACTCTGAGAGATAAGATAAGCTACAAGACTTGCAAATGCAATCCGTGGCATATATTTGAAAACCTCAGTTAAATGTTCACTTATAAAATCTGATTCATCTGGTATAAAATATAGTGTTAGTTGCATTATTAGTGTTGTTGAGATTAATACAAAAAAACCAATCCAAACTGCTTTTTGCGCATCTTTTTTACTATGATTTTCATTTAAAATATCTGTCACAAGAAAAAGTGATGCATATATTACATTTCCAAGAGCTGTTACAAGTCCAAATATTTGTACCGTTTTCATGACTTGTATGTTTGCAAGTATTACTGCGACAGCACACCAGATATAAAGACCTATTTTTCCAAATAATCTATAGGCTAGAATAACAATTATAAAATTTATGATTAATAGCCCGATCCATAATATCTCATTTTGCATTTTTTTAAAATGGAAATATTTAATAGACTTATAATTTTTCTAAAATATTAGAATGGGTTTTTTAAAATTTGATGTAAAATCACAGGATGGAACAGCTAGAACCGGTAGATTAGAGTTAAAACATGGAATAGTTAATACTCCTGAGTTGATGCCTGTTGCAACAAAAGCAACAGTTAAAGCTCTTTCATCAGAGGATCTAAAATATTTAGATGCACAGATCCTTATTTGTAACACTTATCATCTTATGCTACAACCATCTGCTGATGTTATTTCAGATCTTGGTGGTCTTCACAAATTCATGAACTGGAATAAGCCAATAGTTACTGATAGTGGTGGTTTCCAGGCTTTTTCTCTAGGTCTTGGAAAGGAACATGCTGTGGGAAAGATGTTTTTCCCTGATGAAAAAAAATCAGGTGGAAAACAAAAAGGAAAATCAATTGCAAAAATAAATGATAAAGGAATTTCATTTCGATCAATTTATGATAACTCGAGACAGTTTCTAAGCCCAGAGGAATCAATAAAAATCCAGGAGAAACTTGGAGCTGATATGATACTTGTACTTGATGAATGTACATCACCCCTATCTGATAAAAAATATACTGAAAATAGTATGATCCGTACACATAAATGGGCTAAAAAATGTAAAAAGATACATAGTTCTGATCAGGCTCTTGTTGGTATCATTCAAGGAGGTCATTGGCAGGATCTGAGAGAAAAAAGCGCAAGATATATTGATTCACTTGGTTTTGATTCTTATGCTATAGGGGGATCTCTTGGTAAATCAAAAAAGGATATGCATAATGTCCTTAATTGGACAATACCAAATTTAGATGAAAATAAACCACGCCATCTACTTGGAATTGGTGTTGTAGAAGACATATTTGAATCAGTTGAAAGAGGAATTGATCTATTTGATTGTGTATCACCAACACGTATTGCAAGAAGTGGTTTTGCCCATATAAGACCGCCTCTTGGAAATAAAAAAAACAAATATCGTTATAAAATAAAATCAAAAAAATTTGAAAATGATGAAAGGCCAATTGATCCTAATTGTAAATGTAAAATATGTAAGAGTTATTCAAGGGCTTATGTTTATCATCTATTAAAAACAGAGGAGATTCTTGGTTTCAATCTTATTAGTTATCATAATGTTTTTTTCATGCTTGAATTAATGAGAGAGATTAGAAAAGCTATTGATAATAATACTTTTCGAGAATTGAAAAAAGATTGGTTAAATTAACATTTGCCTGCTGAGAGGCACACACTTTAAAAGGATTAAAATCAGGTAAAACATCGCCCTTTCTATGTGGTTTTAATCTGTAGATCATTAACGATAAATATCGGCAAATGTTATTTTTGACCGATACCGATATATATCAGTAACTACATATCGGTATATTATGAAATATGCCGATACCGATATTATTATAAGTGATTCACTTCTAAATAAAATTGAAAAGAAAAAGAAAAGATTAGATTCATTAAGACCACTTCCAAAAGATGCCGTTAAAAGAATTATGGAAGATATCCGACTTAGACATACCTATCATTCAGATGCAATTGAGGGAAACACTCTCACCCTTCAAGAAACAAAACTTGTACTTGAAGAAGGAGTAACAATAGGTGGTAAACCTTTAAAAGATCATATTGAAGCCAGAAATGATGCAGAAGCATTTGATTTAATGATATCACTTGTAAATTCTAAAAAGAAGTTTTCTCAAGAAATAATTCAACAAATACATGAATTTGTTACAAAAGGAATGCTAAAAAATCCTGGACAATATAGAACTGAGAATGTTAGAATAACAGGTGCAAAGATAAGACCTCCAAGCTATCATAAAATTGTTAAATTAATAGATGAGTATATTCAAAATATAGAAAAACTTAAACTTCAAACAATTAAAAAAGCATCTTTCATTCATCATGAGTTTGTAAGAATTCACCCGTTTATAGATGGAAATGGAAGAGTAGCAAGACTTCTTACCAATTTTTATCTTATGAAAAAAGGATATCCTCCTATTGTTATACAAAAAGAAGATAGAAAAAAATACTACAGATCATTAAACAAAGCAGATCAAGGAGACTTATCGGAGTTTGCAATGTTTATCGCTCGCTCAGTAAATGAGTCAATTCAATATTACTTATCAAGTTTTATCGATGAAGAAAGACTTGTAACATTATCTGAATTATCTAAAAGATCTGATTATTCTCAGGAATATTTGAGTCTTAGAGCACGACAAGGAAAGCTTGATGCAGTGAAAATTGAAAATGTGTGGTATTCCTCAAAAAGAGCACTAAGCGATTATGAAAAAAGTGTTAAAAAATAATTTTCAACTAACCATGAACCTGCTAAGATGTGAACATCTGAACATAGGAGAAATAAAGTAAAACACTAATATTATCTATCATATACAAATCTTCGATTTTTGTTCTACAATATTTATATATAAAGAAATTAAAAAAGTATAGCATGGTGAGGTCAGAGAAACGATAAACCTGAAACTGTGGTGATTATAGAATGAAACAGATTGATTTGAAATTAATTATAATAGGAATAGTCTCTTTGTTTATTATTAGTGGATTTAATTCACTAAGTGCAAAGGAAAATGAAGTTAAAAATAAAGATGATATTCTCTTTGACAACTTAGATTACTGGGCAGTTATAGCTGCTCCTGCAGGGGGTTTTGATAAAAATGCTCTATATCTTAAAGAACTATTAGTTTCAGAGGGGTGGAGAGAAGATCATATAAAATTTTTTTCACGTAAAAGCGCAACATCTAATAATGTTCTTAATGCAATAGATTGGATTGCAAGTAATGATGATTCAGATGATACGACATTGATCTTTTTGAATGATCATGGTGCACCAGGTTGTATTATGTTATACAATAGTTTATTGACATATTCTGATCTAAATGCTCATGTAAATAACTTAGACTCAGAAGGAATAGGTATAATTATTAATGCATGTTACAGTGGTAGTGCAATACCAAAATTGGCAGCTCCAGGGCGAGTAATTGTTACAGGCTGTAGAGCTAATGAAACTGGAACTGACATTTCTGTACATGAGATAAATAATTTGGTTGGATTTGCAGATCAGACGGATGGTATTGGGAATAAAAATGGCGTTGTATCTTTAGAAGAGTCTTATAATTATCTTATGAATAACTGGCATAATAATTGGTATATTCCTCAAATGCAGGATGATTATTCAGGAGAATTAGAACTTATTTTTTATGAACAAAATAATGAAAAAATGGATCAATATCCAGAACCTAAAGGTGAGAGTAATACTGATTATTATAAAATCGATTCCGATTGTTATCGATTTGCTCAATCGTTTAGGCCTTCGCATGAGAATCTTACTAAAGTACGATTGTTTATGTCACCGGAAGGTACTACAAATTTCTCATTTACTATTTCTATAAGAGATGATCTTTATGGTACAGATTTAACATCAGTTACTGTTCCACCTGAATATTTTCAAAATTATAAAGGATTTCGTGTTTTTGATTTTCCTGATATCCAAGTAGATGTAGGTGATGTTTATTATATTGTTTGTAAGATTTCAAATAAGCCAAATATTGTGCAGTACACAATTTACGGTAAAGTTGGTGATAATTATAATAACGGTAAAACCTTTAGATTAACATCAGATGGACAAAACTGGGAAGTTATTAATCATTTAGATTTTCTTTTTGTAACATATGGTAATGGAGCTGATAATATGGTGCCTTTAGAACCTTCATCTCCTTCTCCTGCAAATGAAGAAATTGATCTTGATATTAATAATGTATTACTTAAATGGTCTGGAGGTGATCCTGAAGGAGATGCAGTGTTTTATGATATATATCTTAGTCAAGATACTAATTTTGATGATGATCCAATAATTCAAAATCAGACAAATACCTATTTTGATCTAGGAATACTCGAATATGATACTATATATTTTTGGAAAATAGTTGCAAAAGATATTTATGGTTTGGTTACCGAAGGTCCTACATGGAGTTTTACAACCAAATTAAGTCTAAATGAGGTCTTAGATCAAGAGCAAAATGAAACCATTGCTATAATGGCTTTTAATAGTGGTTTTACTGCTGCTCAATCGTTTAAGCCTTCATTAGATGTTTTAAGTAAAATAAAATTTTTAATGAAAAAAGGCATGATGGAGTATTCCGATTTGATTAATGTTTCAATAAGACAAACTATTGCCGGTGAGGATTTAGTTAAGGTTTCTATTGATAAAGATGAAATTAGTATTTATGATCGTTGGATTACATTTGACATTCCAGATATTCAAGTTAATGTTAATGAAACTTATTTTATAATCGTCGAGGGTTCTAGCTATTATAACAACCAACTGGAAATTTATATCTTGTCTAGCGGTACTAATTCTTATTTGGAAGGTTCCTCATGGCTTTATATTTCGCAATCTGATCATTGGTTAAAAATGGCAGATTGGGATTTTTGTTTCAAAACGTATGGGTTAAACAATCCTCCAGTTAAACCTACGAATCCTAGTCCATTTGATTGCGAAATACTATATAATACTACATCTGTAAATCTCGCTGTCGATGTTTTTGATTCTGATGGCGATAGTATGATTGTAATGTTTTATAATGCCAATGATGGCAGTCAGATTGGTTTCACTCAGACAGATGTTCCTAGTTGTGGTACAGCAACAACACCATGGGATGATTTGTCTATTGGCAGCACTTATAGCTGGTATGCAGTAGCAAATGATGGATATGTTACAATTCAGTCAGAAATTTGGAGTTTTACAATAGAAAATATTCCTCCAAATGCTGGCTTTAAATTCAGTCCGATACAACCAAATATAGATGAAGTTGTTCAATTTATAGATAATTCAACTGACATCGATGGAAACATAGATTCATGGTACTGGGATTTTGGGGATGGAACTAATAGTAATGAACAAAATCCAACCCATGAATACACAGAAAGTGGAATATATCAAGTTACTCTAAAAGTTACAGATGATTGTGGCGATACTGCTAATGTTGGCAAGCTTGTTCTTGTTGAGGTTGAAACAACACCAGTGACAAATCTTTTCATTGATTGGAATTTTATTTCATTGCCTTTCAATGAAACTGTAGATAAAACAGATTTTGTAGTCAAATATGATGGTTACTTCTATAGTTGGGATCAGGCAACAACTGATAATAATCCTACTGACAATCCTTTGATAAATAGTTATATTTTTGGCTGGGATGGAGACAGTCAGTCATATGTATTTGCAGATACATTGGAATCTGGGCAGGGTTACTGGATGTACGCAAGCTGTGATTGTGAACTTATATCTGTAAATGTGGATGAAGATAATAACTATAATCTTATCACTGATGTTAAGCAAAACTGGAATATCATAGGAGTACCATTTAACTTTCCGGTAGATAAAAATGATATCCTCGTTAACTATGAGGGAACTAATTATGCTTGGTCTGACGCAGTAGCTCTAGAAATCATTAATGATTATGTTTTTGGATGGAATCCAAAAATACAAAGCTATGATTATACCAATACTTTTGAACCAGGACACGCTTATTGGTTGTATGCATATGAGGATTGCACACTGCTCTATTCTGATACAGCTTTTAAAGGATTCATGCGAGAACCTTTGAGATCAACTAGACTGCGTCCTCCATCTTCTCCATAATCTCTTTTTTATATTTTTTTATAAGTGGGCCTGCTGAGAGGCACACATTGTAACTGGAGTAAATCAAGGTAAAATTTTAGAGTTAATATATGGTTTTAGAACCCGGACTTATTTCATTAATAAAAACCGTTTTTTTAAATTTTTTTTTTATTTGACATTTTTACATTTTGAAATTATTAATAGAAAAATATTAATATTAAAATTGATAGAGTATAACATAAATACGACAAAATAACAGAAACTTTAGAAAATGAGGTGGTTAAAATTAGAAATATAACTTTGAAAATAGCAATAATATTCATTGTTTACTTGATAAGCATTAGTGGAATGAATTCACTAAGTGCAAAGGAAATTGATTTTGAAAGGATAGGAACTATTGATGAGAATAATGTAGATCATAGATGTATTATTGCTGCGCATCCTGATATGACAAGATCAGCTAGGTATTTTGAAGATACACTATTATTAAATGGTTGGGATGAAACAGAAATTACAGCTTTATATAACCAAAATGCTACAAAAACTTCATTGTTAATTGCAATTGGTAGAGTTGCTCAAGAAGATGATGAATATGATACGACAATATTGTTTTTAGTTGGTCATGGTAGCACACAGAATTTCTATTTGGGTTCAAGCTATATTAGTTACTCAGAATTGGACGATGAACTAGATGAATTAGATTCAGGTGGAATTGGTATACTTGTTGATGCATGCTATAGTGCTAGCGCTATTTCATATCTAAAAGAGGATGGTAGAGTTATTGTCACTAATCGAAACGCTACCAATTTTGGAGGAATGTTGTGTGATGGATTTACCCAAGGTTCAAGTGGCTTTGCTGATAAAAAAATAGGTGTTGGCAATAAGGATGGTATTGTATCTATGGAAGAAGCGTATTATTATACATCTTCAGAGTGGCCATGGGCTGGTCCAGATAATCTGCCTCAAATTCAGGATGATTATATCGGTCAACTAAAATTGACATTTATAAACTCAGAGAATCAGGTAATTGATCAAGCTTCTAAAAACACATTACATGTGAGTTCTATGGGTGGTAGTACTATAAATGGTATACGTTGGTATGCTCAATCATTTGTACCAACCCAAGATATATTAACAAAGGTAAAGGTAAAATTAATATCCGTTATAGATCAACCTGTTAATTCTACATTTATTGTATCTATACGCGAGTCATTGACTGGTGATGATTTAACATTAGCTGAGATACCATATCTTAAAATCAAGAAGTATTATAATGCTTATTTTACATTTGATTTCCCAGATATTAACGTGAATCCAGGTGATACTTATTATATTGTCTGCAGATCACCAAACGTATCACTCAATATTGGGATTTTTTGTAATATGTCTGAGGACTCTTATGAAAATGGAAAACAATATATTTCCAGTAGTTCTGGGTTAAATTGGTGGGTTCCTGACAATGGTTACCCTGGAGGGTTTTATGACTTAGCATTTGTTACTTATACAACAAATAATCCACCAATAGCAGAATTTACGTATATGCCGTTACTCCCAAATATAAACGAACCGATTTATTTTTATGACAATTCAACTGATCTAGATGGAAGCATAACAGAATTTAATTGGAACTTTGGTGATGGCACTAGTAGCAATGAACAAAATCCTGTGCATCAATACACAGAAAGTGGGATATACCAAGTTATTCTAGAGGTGAAGGATGACTGTGGAGAAACTGCTAGTGTTGATAAGCTTGTTATTGTTGAGGTTGAAACAACACCAGTGACAAATCTTTTCATTGATTGGAATTTTATTTCATTGCCTTTCAATGAAACCGTAGACAAAACAGATATTGTAATCATATATGATGGTTATTTTTACAGTTGGGATCAGGCAACAACCAGTAATAACCCTATGGGTAGTCCTTTGATAAATAGTTATATTTTTGGTTGGAATAGAGACAGTCAGTCATATGTATTTGCAGATACATTGGAACCTGGACAGGGTTACTGGATGTATGCAAGTTGTGATTGTGAACTTATGGCTATTGATGTGGATGCAGATAATGACGATAATATTATAACTGATGTTAAGCAAAACTGGAATATCATTGGAGTGCCATTTAACTTTCCAATAGATAAAAATAGTGTCATCGTTAAATATGATGGAACTAATTATGCTTGGCCTGATGCAGTAGCTTTAGAAATTGTTAATGATTATGTTTTTGGATGGGATCCAGGCATACAAAGCTATGTTTATACTAATACTTTTGAGCCAGGACAAGCTTATTGGCTGTATGCATATCAGGATTGTACACTATTGTATTCTGATACAGTTTTTAAGGGATTTACGCGAGTATCTTTGAGATCTCCTAGACTGAAACCTCCATCTTCACCATAATCCTTTTTTTATATTTTTTAAAAATAGATGGGCCTGCTGAGATTTGAACTCAAGTCTGTAACTCCCGAAGCTACAAGGATACCAAGCTACCCTACAAGCCCAAAGCTAAAATAACAAAATTAGTAATAGAAAAATAAAATAAAAAAGATGTTGAAAAAAAATATTTTTTTTTTTATTTGAGTTTATCAAGTTCTTTTCCAAACTGATTATATTTTTCTTGAAGGATCTTACAAGTGTTTACAAGAGTATCTTTTGCACTAAGAGAACCATCTGTTTCATAGCTAAATATTATTTTTGTTGGATCCCTAAATATATAAATGAAATCTATATCATATTTATCTATATATGATTCAAAAATCGGTAGTTTTTTAATATCAAGGATCTCAATTTTATCTTTTTTAAGCTCAGCAATACCCTTTGGAAGTTTTTCAATAAATTCTTCTACATCTGATTTATGTTTTTCATCATAACTTATTTCTGGTTGAAACCTATATCCAGGAGCTATTACAGGCTGCCATTTAGCATGATCACGACCTCTACCTAGTACTGCTTCCACCTCAAGTATTAGTCTTTGATCTTCAAATAGTTCAACTATTGGTATTTTATCCTCTTTTATCTTCCAGCTTTTCTCCTGTGGTTGAAGATCACCAGAATAAATCATTCCTTCTCCTTCTTTACTGATTGTATAACGAACAGTACAACTAGGACAACCTTTACCTTTACATGAACATTCATCTTTAAATGATAAAAGACCAAGATCAGTTGGAATAGGAATTAAACCAAGTCTATGTGAAATTATTTCATCAAAAAGAGCACTAGTATTATCATAGATTATTACATCCTCAATTGCAAGTTTAGGTAGTTCAGATACCATAGTTCTTCTAAGTTGGTTTACAAAATATGGTTTTGTATCATCGATTTTAATAATTCCTTTTTTTTCCTTTAACTCTTGAACATCAATTTTCATAAAATAATTTCACCCAAAATTTTTTTTAGATACGTCTACCTCTTCTTCCACCTTTCTTACGACATCCATCATGAGGTATAGGTGTTACATCCTCAATTTTACCTATCTTAAGACCACTTCTAACAAGTGCTCTTATAGCTGCTTGTGCACCACGTCCAGGAGTATGTGATTTGTTTCCACCCTGGCCTCTTATTCTAACATCAACTCGGTCAAATCCTTTCTCACGGATCTGCTCAGCAACGGTTTGTGCGACTTTCATCGCTGTATAAGGTGATCCTTCATCTTTAGCTGATTTTGTAACCATTCCACCAGAAATCCTAGCGATTGTTTCAGCACCAGTTGGATCAGTGACAGTTATAATTATGTTGTTAAAAGATGCATATATATGAGCAACACCAATTCTTCCCATCTTTAATTACCTTCCTTTTTCTCATCATTTTTTTCTTCTTTTTTATTTTCTTCTTGTTTTTGCTCTTTTTTTGATTCATCAGTTTTTACTTCTTCTTTGTTTTCAACGGTTTCTTCTTTTTTCTTAGGTTCTTCTTTTGGTCGATCTTGTTTTTTTTCATCTGTTTTTTCTAATTTAGGGTTATCTTCATCCTTAGGTTTTTCCTGAGTTTGCTCTTTTTTTACTTCCCCTGTTTTTACATGTTCTTTTTCTTCCTTAGGTTTACCCTCAGACTTTTGTTCTTGTTTTTTATCATCAGTTTTTTCTACTGAAGGTTTCTTTTCGTCTTTAGTTACCTCTTTTTTAGTTGTTTCAGGTTTTACTTTATCAACTACAGGTTTTTTGTCTGTGTCATCTTTTCTTATTGGTATTTTTGATTTATAATCTGTTTTTGGTCTTGCTGGATGCATAGCATCATTAAGTGGTGAACTTTGAATATAACTAATATTTGATTCCTCATTTTTTGTAACAAGATAACCAGGAACTGTAACACGACTATCATCAATTGAAATATGACCATGTGAAATAAGCTGCCTTGCTTGTTTTGGAGTTGATGCAAAACCCTTAAGATATACAAGAGTCTGAAGTCTACGTGAAAGAATTGATTCATCCTCAAGAGCTAAAACATCATCAAGAGTAGAATTAGGTGGTAGAATATTATATCTTGTAAGATGTAGAAGTAACTGCTGACTTTCTTTTTTTGCCTGTGGATCCTCAGCTACTATTTTAGCTAGAAGGGATCTAGCCTGACCTCTATAGTTACGAAGTTTTGTATGTGCTTTCCAAACTTCTCTTTTATTTTTAAGGCCATATTTTTGAATAAGCTCATTTTCCTCTTTAATTCTACTTTCCTGCCATGGATGGCTAGGTGTTTCAAATTTTTTCCTTGAAAACTTTGGTTTACCCATATTAATCACATTAAACTAAAAAAAATTATATTATTTACCCTCTCTCTTCTTAGAAACTCCAAGAGTAAGACCAGTACGATTATTTGCTCTTGTTCTCTGACCCCGAGCTGGTAGCCCTCGTTCATGTCTGATACCACGGTAGCATCTAATTTTTTTCATAATATTTATTTCATCACGATGACGAAGTTCAATTTCAGGGCCAATAAGATGAATATTATCACCTGTCTCTGAATCCTTTCGATGGTTAAGCATCCAATCAGGAGCGATATTTATAATGTTGTCAACTGTCTCTTGAATTTTCTCAACTTCTTTATCTGACAGATTACCCATTTTTTTAGATCTATCCATTTTAATTTTATCAACAACAAGTGTTGCCATATGATTACCAATACCTTTGATACTTGTAATGCCTTGTATAAGTGTTTTCTCCCCATCGATATCTGTATTTGAAATTCTAACAATATATTTAAAATCAGGATCATGATCTTTTGCTTTTTTCTCTGCTTTGTCTTTTTTATCTTTCTTTTCTTCTTTTGGTTTAGATTTATCTTTTATCTCTGTTTTTGGTGGTTCTTCTTTCTTGCCTGGTTCTTTTTGCTCTTGTTTTTCATCTTTCTTTGGTTTTTCTTCATTTGTTTCTTGTTTTACTGGTTCTGACTCTGTTTTCTCCTGTTCTTTATCTTCAACTTGTTCTTTTTCTTCTACTGCTTTCACCTTAGGTTCAATATTTTCTTCCTGTTTTTGTTCTACAGGTTTATCTTCAGGTGTCTCTTTTTTTGGTTTTTCTTCATCTGCCAATTCAATAACCTCGAATTAATATAATCTTTATAAATTACCCCTTTATAATATAATAAAGAAAGTATTGCCTTAAATAAAAGAACATATATATAAGCGTTAGGGAGCTAAAAGATATTTATTTTTTTACCGTAATTCCTATAAGGATTAAATATATCACGAAATTAAAAAAAAGGATTTGAAATATAAAGTGAGATATCTATGTCAGAAGATCAATGGGTAAAAATTAAGGAGATATTATCAGGTAAAAAAACAGATGAAACTGTAAAAGTTAGAGGATGGATATATAGGACTCGCAGTAGTGGAAATATAGCTTTTATCATAATCCGTGATGTAACAGGAACCATTCAGACAACAGTTAAGAAAGGAAATATCTCTGATGAACAATTTGAGGATGCAAAAACAGCTCTAATTGAATCAAGCATAAAAGTATCTGGAACTGTCAAAAAAGATGATAGAGCTCCAGGTGGATATGAACTTAAAGTAAATGATTTTAATGTTGTTGATTTCGCTGAAGTTTTCCCAATCACAAAAGATCAAAGCCCTGAGTTTTTACTTGATCAACGTCATCTATGGATTCGCTCACAAAAATTAACATCAATTTTTAAAATAAGAAGTACTATTGTTGGTGCAATTCATAAGTTTTTCAGAGAAAATGGTTATTATGAGTTTGATGCACCGGTTCTTCAACCTAATCAATGTGAAGGTGGTAGCACTCTTTTTGAAGTAAAATATTATGATAATAAAACCTATCTATCTCAATCCTGGCAGCTTTATGCCGAGGCAGCAGTTTTTTCCCTTGAAAAAATCTATAATATGGGTCCTACTTTTAGAGCTGAGAAATCAAAGACATCACGTCATCTCTCTGAGTTTTGGATGGCTGAGATGGAAGCAGCTTGGATGAATCTAAAAGATATAACAGAGGTTGCAAAAGATGAAATTCGTTTTATTTTAAAAGAAGTGGTTGAAAAAAACAATGAGGATCTAAAAATTCTTGGGCAATCGGTTGATGATTTGAAAAAACTCTCAGAAAAAGAGTTTCCAACTATTACTTACTCTGAAGCATTAGATATTCTAAAAGAAAAAGAAAATTTGGATGTTGAATGGGGAAAAGACCTAAGGACTATTGAAGAAGAAAAACTAATGAATCATTTTGATGCCCCTGTTGTTGTAACAAATTATCCAATAGAAATCATGGCTTTTTATAAACCACGTGATCCTGATGATAAAAAAACAGCTCTTTGTTTTGATATGATAGCTCCGAAAGGATATGGTGAGATAATAGGTGGATCACAACGTAGTATTGATATCGCTGATATGACAAAAAGATTAAAAGATATGGGTGAAAAGATAGATAACTATGAATGGTATTTTGATCTTCGTAGATATGGATCTGTTCCACATTCTGGATATGGCCTTGGTGTAGAGCGTGTTGTTGCATGGATATGTGGTCTTGATAACATAAAAGATGCAATACCATTTCCAAGAACAGTTACTAGATTTAGCCCATAAAAAAAAATTATAAATAAGTGGATTGATATGGAAAAAAAAAGAGTACATGTATTAATATCTGGTAAAGTGCAAGGTGTATGGTTTAGAGAGAGTACCAAGCAAAAAGCTGAGCAGCTTGGTGTTTTTGGATGGATTAGAAATACTAGTGATGGAAGAGTTGAAGCCGTTTTTGAAGGTGAAAAAAATAAAGTTGATGAAATGATAGAATGGTGTCATAATGGATCTGATCAAGCAAGAGTTGAAAATATAGAAGTTGAAGAACAAGACCCAACAGATATTCTGGATAGTTTTAATATTAAACACTAAATAAGGCTTTTATCTTATCTAAATTGGATGATTGCTCTATAAAACTTTTATAATAATACTTTTATTTATAGCTGATCAAATATATGGATGTGAATGATAGATGAAAAAGAAAATAATAATTGGAAGCATATTAATTGTAATTCTACTGTTATCAATGCCGATGATAGCTAGTATTAATACACAAACAAAATTAACAAATGAAAATAAAGACTGTGAAATTTGTCCATATGATGATGATCGATGCAACAATATAGATGAGAATATTAATTATCTTATAGATAATGGAAATAGTTTACCTTTGTTTAAATTGTATTTTGGATTAATATATTGGTGTGCATTGGATTTATTTTCAGGTTGTTACTTTACTGATTTTGGATGGGATCCAACCGATTAATACAATTTTCCTCATTCTTTTTTTTCTAATCTTTTCTTTCATGAATATTAGCATTAATAATAAAAAAACTGTTTTATAAATCTTTTTTGGCAATATGGGAAAATTGTTCTACAAATTATTTATACTATCATAATAATATTTTTTATATAATAAAAAAAATTAATATGAGTGTGATAAAAAATGAAAAAGAAAATTATTTTCAGCATAGCTATACTAATTATTTTTGCACTATCTATTATATCAAACATACAAGGACAAGTAAATATCAGCAATGAAATAGAAGAAAAAGATGAATGCAGTATATGTCCATATTTAAAAAATGTAAAAATAAAGCCTTTTAACAAGGAAAAATTCTGTAAAATATTCGCAAATATTTTGGCACTACCGGCAGTGTTGTTCAATTGGGATGTATGTTTAAGTGAAACAGGCCCGGGTGCATGTTATTACAAACTTTTTGACGCATGTATGGGCGAATAAAAAAACTCTTTTTTTTCTTTTATTAGTTTTTCCTATATAAATAATAATATTAATTATTAGTGATCTTTTTTCTTTATAAATATCTTATAAAAGAGTTATATAAATTTTCATTATAACATACAAATATTATTTTATCAAAAAAATCCTTATATTCTTTAGCGATTTCAACCATATTTTTTGCTGCATCATCTAAACTGACTCCTCCAACGCCCGTACCCATCCCTGGAAATGCTATAGTTTTAATCTTTAGATTAATACCTAGTTTAAATGCAGCAATTGTTGCTTTTCTAACGTTTTCAACTCCTATTTTCATTGCTGGGACCTTCATTGTTGGAGCATGAATTACATATCTACATGGTAGTTTACCAGGATTTGTTACAATTGCTTCTCCAACATTTATTGGTGATTTTGATGTTGCTTCTTTTTCAATTGAAATTCCACCAATATTTCTTATAACACCTGCAACTCCTCCACCCATAACACCATATGAATTAGCTGGGTTTACTATTGCATCACATTTTATTTTTGTGATATCTCCTTTAATTACATTAATTGTCATATTATTTTGTTATAAATTTTCCTTTATTAATTATTTTTTATAGTAAATAAACATCTTTCTCTTTAAT